>Ga0208018_100533_pt1 | contig 9655 bp, 26 predicted proteins | sample 31_taG_FD_184105 | JGI IMG/M metagenome (GOLD analysis project Ga0208018, IMG submission 184105) | Marine viral communities from the Gulf of Mexico - 31_GoM_OMZ_CsCl metaG (SPAdes) (version 2) | ecosystem: Environmental > Aquatic > Marine > Oceanic | place: Gulf of Mexico | collected 2015-07-12 | reverse complement strand
AAGGTGGAGAACAACTGCTCCGTTCTTGTAGACACCACCGCGACGCAGTTGCTCATTCAGACAAGAATAGATTTTCCCGAACGAACAAGGACCAGAGGCAACAAGCCCTTGGCCATTATCTGTGCCTGCGGGTCGGATGTTGCTGAGGTGGATGGCAACCCCTGCTCCGTATCGGAGTGCGTGGGAGACAAATCGCCAGCTTGCTTCAATTCCATTAGGTCCTTCCATTGAGTCTTCAACTACAAAGACCGTGCAGCTCACAGGCAGACGGCTAGTAGGGTCATCAATCCAAGATTGGACACGACCAGTACGGGCAATTACTTGATTATTTTCCATTAGTGTCGTAGTGATTGAGATGTACAGCAGGCACACACGACATAAGATCGGGTGGCTGGTAGTTTGGCCCCTTCAGTACCTTGCCGTCAGGTCTGTAAATGGGCTTTCCTTGTTCATCTAGTTTACTCATATTAGATTCAAAAACGAGGGTCATCGCCTTGTCTAAATCTAAGTTAAAAGCAGCAGCAAATTGATAGCAGACGAACACTAAATCAGACAATTCTTTCAGTAAATCTGTGCGCCTGTCTATGTTCTCAGGGTCTGCGAAGCATTCACCTGCAGCTTCAGTAAATTCTTGAGATTCTTCTTCAATTAAACGAACTTGCATATCCCACAGCTGCTTTTTAATGAAGCCGTAATGGGAAATGTTATCAAGAGTTTGTTGATTAAAGAGTTCTCTAAAGCGCTTAGCTTGTTCTTGTAATGTCATTATTTATCGCGAAGGGTAATACGACCTCTGCCGAGATCATAAGGACTAAGTTCTACTGTAACTCGATCACCTACAAGCAATTGAATCTTGCGAGTGATAAGTTTTCCTGATGCTCGGCAAAGGCATTTATGTTCAGCAGGTTCGTCAAGTTCAACATTGAAATATCCGTTACCGCTCTCTTTATAAATAGTGCCCTTCGCCTCAATGACGTTGGCTTTCTTGCTCATTCTGGGTGTGCGTAAGTATATGCGTCGAGGGTTGCTTGAAGATGTTCAATAATATTGTTAGCACCTACAAAGCGTTCAACAGTCTCTTCTTCAAGGTCGCAGAACTCATAACCCATATCGGGGTCATAGTCACATTGGACAGTCTCGTGAACAACAACAAGTGTTGGTGTCAGTTCAACGTTGAGCTCTTCAGCGAGAGCCGTGCGTGCGCCCGTTTCTGTTTTAAGCGGTACAAAGTCCAGTTCAGACTTCTCCGCATCCGACAGAGTTTGGATGTGATCCTTGAGGCGCTTGCAAGGAGGACACCCGTCTTGGGTAAAAACATAGCAGTGATACTGTTTCATCATTAAATTACGTCAATGGGTTCATAGTCCATATGCTCTTTGTCTTCAATAATGAAGTCAGGCATATACTTGAGTGTTTCTTGTTCCCACTCTTTGTATTCTTCTTCAGTCATAGTAATAATTGTTGAGTGACTCCCAGAAAATTTGAGCACACTCTTGTTCAGGAGTGTTATCTGTCCAGGGATGACAGTAAGGTTTAAAATTGTTGGTCATTAAATCAAGCCACACGTGAAAAGAAAAAGAAAAAATCACGCTTTTGTACCATCTGTGAAATAAAAACCACCAATACAATTATCGTCATTAGATGTAGAAACGTGACGAGAATGTTGGTAACAACGCATACCACTATGGTATGAAATCATCACAGGTTCACCAACGCGAACTGTGTCCAACCGGCTACACAAAATGAGACGTGTAGCAGGTGGCTTACGTTTGTATTGAATCTCAGCTTGGTATCCAAGATGAGGATCTTCGTCGAGTGTGACTGGATTAAATACAGTCATCATTGCTGGAGCAGTGACAGGCACTGCTTCCATTTCTGTTTGAGTTTTGAACATTAATTTGATGTAGCAATTTTATTTGCAAGGTCACTAATGCTTTCGTGACCGTATTCACGAGCTGCTAAACGACCTTGTTCAAAGTCATCTGCATCTACCGTACCTTTAAAGTAACGGTAGAAAAAATCAAGAGCTTGAACAGCAATTGCTTGCTCTTCATCATTGAGAATTACGTGGTGATTGATAGTTACCATTAGTCGTTAAACATGGGTTTGAGTTAGTTCGTATTCGTTAATTGCATCTAAATAAAATGCAATTATGTAAAAAGGCAACTGATGGTCGTCAGCGTCGTTAAGACTGTCGTACCACCAATCAATTTCGCTAGAAGAAATGTTAATCATTAAACATTGGTTTAGGTGCGCACTTGATAATGCGTTTGCAGTCAGGGCACAGCTCGAACACATTGTTCATTGCTGTTCTGACATCAGTAGAGCTAACAACAAAGTCTTGTTTATCTCCACCTTTGTCTATATATAAGACTTCGTAATCAATCATCTCTATTTTCTAGCCATTCATCGTAGTCAAGGAGCCAATACGGCTCGTCATATAAGTATTGAGGAGTAGGATCAAAGTTTTCAACATACTCTTCGTACTCTTTGCGTAGCTGTTGTTCAGTCATTTGCTTAGTTCGATTTTGACATCAGGCAGATACTTTTTCTCTGCCAAATAAACTTCAACCTCTTGCCGCTGTTCTTTTGATAGATACGCAAACATTATATTCATAATCTGATTGATATAGAACGTAGGCGTTTCAGGTGAGTCTTGAGCTAGTGCTGCGTAGCACAGGCATACGACGTCTAATACGTCATAGTCATTTAGCTTTGGCATTGATCATCTCAAGGTATTCATTAGGGTGCTCGCTGTAATGGTCTAGGAGACCCAGCAGCGAAGCAACTGAGGTCTCTTTAGTGACGATTGGTAAGTTGAGTAGCACGCTCGTTAAATACGTCCGTGCTGTCTTCAATCGTGATACTGGATTGCTCAAAAGAGTTCGGCAGCCTCAGGGTCAACAGCAGGCTTATCAACCTTGACGTCAACCGTATCGACGCCCAGAGCGGACTTAAGCTGTTGAACAGCATTACGGCACAGCTGCATAGTCTTGGCGCTGTCACGGTCGCCACGGGCGTCACTCAGAAGGTCATACATCTCTTGGTCAGAGACTTTGGCACCTTCACAGCGGATAGCAGCAAAGCAAGGACGAAGCTTGCTAGTACCTTTCCAGCTATCAAGTTGGAAGGGAGTTTCCAAGTCATAGCTGTGATACATACCCATCAGTGAGGTGAGCAGACACTGAGACCAGATAGTGGTCAAACCAGAGGTGAGCATCACGACACGACCTTGGCTGGACTGAAGAAACAGATTGAGCTTGGTTGACTTGAATTCACCAACCTCTTCTGCAATATCAATGCCAGCAAGAGTGACGTTAGACAGACGGGTCAGAGGCTTACCAGAAGGCAGCATCAGAGCCGAAGGCTGCTGCTCGTCACCGAGGTATTGAAAGAACACAGCTTCTGTATCTTTAACCAAGCCGACGCCAATCATCATGGCAACGTCAGTAGACGTACCGCCGCTAAATTCAGAAAGCAGAGCAGTGTTGTCAGTTGGTGTGATAGCAGTTGTAGACATGTGTGAAAAATAAATAAGGTGTACACATACCCTTACGGGCATTAGTCGTTAGAGGCGCCAGTCGGCGCCCTTGTTATTAACGATTACGCTGTGGGTCAAGAGCAGCAAGACGACGAGCGTTTGCTTGACACATAGCACCAGCCATCTCATACAGCTCACGTTTATCAACGTGATACGTGTAGCTCAAGGCACCAAGAAAGTTATCGATGCTGTCGAGTAATTCAGTTGTCTTTATCATCAGGCAGCCGCAAGTTCTCCTTTAAGCTCAGCAATCTTTGCTGTAGCGAGACACTCCAGTACGGTCCAAGCTAGTTCGCCTGATACTTGTTCTTTGTCGCAGAAATATTCAATTGTGTCTTCAATACACTCGGTGAGCTCTTGAAGCTGTGGTCCAGATATGTGCATCTGTAGTCAGATATAAACAATAAACCCAATCGCCGGGTGTTGGAGAGGCGGTTTCGCGGAAGGAGACACATTAGGTTTTACCTCTCACACTTACAAATATAGGCGCTGATAAGCGCCTAAGAGTAGGTTATTTATACTTAATTCCAATGTTGATTGTGGGTCCTGAGTAGAACCCATTAGACCAATCAAAGAATACCTGGAATAAGCTGCCCTGTAGTAAGGTAAGCGCCAATAGCGGCGATAACGCCCAGCATTGCAAGCCGGCCATTGAGTTGTTCTGCGCGTTCATTGTGAGTCACACTGACCTCCATCACTTTTACTTGTGGTTCTTTAGCCCAGACATTTTGTTGTCCGTGTTCATTTGTAGTAACAGTCATTTATGTTCTTGTATTGATTTACTTAACAATTGTAGTATAACTTCATATTCGTTATAGCGTGGGTTGCTGATGGAGATATTGCGCTGCATATAGTATTTGACTGCAGCAATAACATCTAACAATTGCTCGTCGGTTAGTTCCATGTCATATATACGACGGATACTAAACAGGCTAACAAGATTGATCCGATTGAATAGTAGAAAGCTTTCATGGCAATAAAAAACTCACTTAGGTGAGCCTAACAATTATTCAGTCTGCTCCTGTTGTGCTTCTTTAAGAGCTTCAGCTAAAGTTTCTTTGAGTGAATGGCGAGGAATAAAAATATCATCTAAGTCCGCATAGTCTTTATGAGTTTCTTTGAACTGACGTTCTACTTCATAAACAAGATTGTTCACGATATCGTTGATCACTTCCAGTGTATGTGGTTGAAGAGATGACCAACCATGACAACCAGGGAACATATCATCTCTTACACGATCTAGCAATGCTTTCTTACATTGCCATTGGTCATCAAAGATGTTGAGAAACTCTTGCCAATCGTCTTGGGATTTGAATTCGGGAATACTCATTTATCAGTTAGTTTATGCATCTAATTTAATGAAAAAGGCCCACGATTGTGAGCCTAACAATTGTAAGTATTGTTTGAGTTTAGAAATCAGCCAATACTTGGGGCAGTGAGAGCTACGGGAAGACTTTCCGAAGTTGCCAGGTCAAGAGGGAAGTTGTGTGCGTTGCGCTCATGCATCACCTCCATCCCAAGGCCAGCACGGTTAAGAATGTCAGCCCACGTGTTGATAACGTGACCATCTTTAGACGTGATGGACTGGTTGAAGTTGAAGCCGTTCAGGTTGAAGGCCATGGTTGACACGCCAAGGGCGGTGAACCAGATACCAACGACCGGCCAAGCCGCTAAGAAGAAATGCAATGAGCGAGAGTTGTTGAAGCTGGCGTATTGAAAGATAAGACGACCAAAGTAACCGTGCGCGGCAACTATATTATAGGTCTCTTCTTCTTGTCCGAACTTGTAGCCATAGTTCTGAGATACGTCTTCAGTCGTCTCTCGGATAAGACTAGAAGTAACCAAGCTTCCGTGCATAGCACTAAACAGAGCCCCACCAAATACGCCGGCAACGCCAAGCATATGGAACGGATGCATAAGAATGTTATGTTCAGCTTGGAATACGAACATATAGTTGAAGGTTCCGCTAATACCAAGAGGCATAGCATCAGAGAAAGATCCTTGTCCAAAGGGATATACCAGGAATACAGCAGAGGCAGCAGCAACTGGAGCTGAATAAGCTACAAAGATCCAGGGACGCATCCCTAGTCGATAGCTAAGTTCCCACTCTCGTCCCAAGTAAGCATAGATACCAATGAGGAAGTGGAAGACAACGAGTTGGAATGGACCCCCGTTGTAGAGCCATTCGTCAAGTGTATTAGCTTCCCAAATTGGGTAGAAGTGTAGTCCGATGGCGTTGCTGCTCGGAACGACGGCTCCCGATATGATGTTGTTTCCATAGAGGAGGGAGCCTGCGACTGGTTCTCTAATTCCATCAATGTCAACGGGGGGTGCGGCTACGAAAGCCATTACAAAGCAAATAGTTGCGGCAAGTAACGTGGGGATAGCAAGTACGCCGAACCAACCGACATAGAGGCGATTGTTGGTGCTCGTTACCCATTCACAAAATAAATCCCAGTTGTTTTTTGAGCGAGACTGGGAACCCGCCAAGGTTGAAATAGACATTAAATAAGACGTTCAGTTTGGCGGTATGACTCGGAGCTATTAACTCCTACATAACCTATGTTAAGAAATGAAGACAAACTTTAACGTCTGTATATATACTCAAATCTGAGCAGAAGGGATAAAAAACTCTTCATCTTCCATCCACTCTTCGTTCTTCACAGCGCGAATAAGTTTGCGCGTACGTTGTTGAAGAGCCAGCTTATCGAGGAAACCTTTGGTTCGTTCGTTTCGGATAGTTTTGCTCATTTCATTCTCCTATTTACAACAGCTAGGAGTAGTTGAGTACTCCCAACTGATTTAAGTATATGTGAGTGAACACACAGATGTGGTTAATCAAAGATAAGTAACCTCAACATTTGCTACACCGGGTCCGATAAGTCCGATGGTTTTTGCAGCACCATAGCTGAGGTCAAGCTCACGAGCCCCAATGTAAGGACCCCGGTCATTGACCACGACATCCACGCATCTTTGGTAGCAAACGCGTAATTTTGTACCGAACCTAAGCGTTTTATGTGCTGCGGTATTTCCGTGCATATCGTACCTTTCACCATTAGCTGTCGTTCTGCCGTGAAAACCTGGACCATACCAGGAAGCCAGCATTGTTCCAGCTGCTGAGCTTGGGATAGCGAGGGCCACGCCAGCAATAGCAGCAGCGGTAGCAATAATTTTGCGCATAAGTATTTATACATAACAGCTTCTAATTTAACAATTAGTAAAGAGTTAGTGCGGGGTAGCAGTAGCTTTATATCCACGTCTAACTAATGAATTAAAGAAGCGCTGTGCTTCAAAGAAATTCAATGAATACGCATAATAGCTAATGCTATTTGATTTTGTACCTCGAACGGTATAGCGAGCATTCAACGCTTCTTTACAAGTCATCAATCAGTTGTCCTCCTTAAGAATCGGAAAGTTTACGCATCAGTTCATCATTCTCTTCAAACGTTCGTTGTAGAGCACGTTCCATACCTTCTTCACCACAAACATCAGAGTTTGCTTGTGGAAGATCTACGACTTCTGGGCGCATTGCTTTTTTGAAGCCATCAAAGAATGCTTCCGTGAGAAAATAAGTACTGTAATAATCTTCTAATAAGTAATCTTCAGTATTAGTTTTTAACCACTCAATCACCTGCTCCAACTGCCAGTCGGCAGCGGCACGCATGATTTGTCGAGCAGATGGACAGGGTTCTTGCCACATGAGCCAGTTGTCTTTGTTGTCTTGCCAGATTTGGCAGCAAAGGTCGTCAGTCAGTGGGTGTTTGTCAGTCATCAGTTGTCCTCCTGTGTGGTGGTGGGGCGCATTGCTTTTTGTGATGTTGAAGGTGACTACTAGGATTCAGGTTTGTCAGCAATATACCGAAGCAGTGCACGGGCAAACTCAACCTCACCGAACCCACTCCCATCCTCAAAAGCATCGTCATGACTTTTATATTCTCCAGGGTTGTAGTCATCACCACACTCATCAATACAGTGCTTGTAGTTTGCTTTTTCTTGGATCCTAGAAATAAGGTGTTCAAGTTTTTGTTTGTCAGTCATCAGTTGTCCTCCTCCCGTACGGGGTTCAGTGTGGTGGTGGGGCGCATTGCTTTTTTGAGGTCTTTATAGAGATAAGCATAACCTTCATGAAAGCCATGCTTAATTAGGTTTACTTCCAACCACTCAATCACCTGCTCCAACTGCCAGTCGGCAGCGGCACGCATGTTCTCTGGATCACATGGGTGAACTGAGTCTTGAATTTGGTCGCAGATTTCATCAGTCAGTGGGTGTTGATAAGTCATTATTTTCCTCCAGTTCACAAGGGTAAATTAAGGGACACATCGTGTGTGTCCCTGAGTGATATTAATAAGCTGATTCTATTTGATTAGAACAGTGATCGCAATAAAGACTTGTGTCTTCATAGTTGATATCTAGTGATACTACACACCAACCGTCGCTACCAGTAGTAGTTCCGATTGCTTCTCGTTCTGTAGAACAGCATTTATGACATAAAGCTGCACCATCAGAAGTGATAGCAAATAGAGGGTAGCCTCCCGGCCACGCATAAGGCTGTGCTGATAACTGATCAGCAAGCCTAAGAGATTTACTTTGTGTTGTCATTAGTAAACGTTAATCCATTTGCTAAATTGTGCACCAGTGATTGTGCCTTCTTCAAGAAGACCCATAAGCACTTGTTCAAACACTTGAAACTTTTGAATTGGAGTTAACTCAACGTTTCCGTTTGAAGCAACAGCGTGCTTGTGCTCTTCACGGAGCACTTGCTTGATTTCAGTAAGTGTCATTATCGTGATAAATAGATTACTAATTAACGGACATCTACTCCTTGAATAAATTCATATCGGAAAATGCCATATTGAGAATCGTGCATATCACTTGCGTGATGAGCGTAGGCACGTGCAGTTCGTAGGTCATCAAAGAACGTTTGACGTTCTGAACTACAAGAGAGCACTTCACCAAGTCCGTCGTGAGCTGCATAGCCACGTATTACGACGTAACGAGCGTCTGCCCGAAGGCAGGATTTACGCTCTAATTCGTCATAACGTTTGGAGCGCTCATCGTGTGAGCGATCGTAGTTATAGGTGTAAGCCATAGTTCAAGCTCCCACCAGTTCAGCAGCAACTTTGAAAGCACGCTTGCTAATCTGCGCTCCAGCCCCGAAGGTACCTCGCGCAAATTGAGCCCTACCTTTAGCGGCAGTAGTGCCTCTGGTTGAGGTCTCAACTTGAGTTATCGCGTTGACAGCATTCCAAACAGAGTTGGGTGCATAGTCAGTGCCATAGCCAGACATAAACGCTTGATTGAGCTTGTCACGCTTACGGAAGACTTGATCTTCGTCAATGTTGTAGACCTCGTCTACAAACTCACGGAAGCCGTCAAGACCCATAGATGCACGTGAGAACTCACGCATCAGCTCACATTCAGTGACAAAGTCCTGGCGTGCTACATCAATGCTATTGATAAGAGCATCAAAGTTGTTGTTAGCACCATTCTTGTGAGTAATGCTGGAGTGAGCACCACTCTCACCTAGTGCAGCGGTGAGCGTGTTTTGGCAGACAACGCGGATGTTAGTGAATTTGGCACCACAACCAGTCTTGCCGTCGTGTCCGAGGTAGCCGACGATGCGACGCTTGACTGTGTCGCCAGGGACGATGTCCGTCTCCGCACCACGGAGTGTGGCGGTAAAACAGACCTTGGCACCATCTGATAAAACGATGACGCAGTCCATGTCAACCTCTTCTCGGATGAACTCGGCCATCCGAAGGAGCGAATCGTTCTGGACAATCTCGTATTGCTTGCTGACGACACCAAGTAAGGCTTGCGTGTCAGTGCGGACAACTCCGAATGAACCTGATGGCCGATAACCGTTGAGGATACCTTCAACGTATTGCGGAAATTGAAGCTCTCGCTTCTCGACAGTGAAGAGTGCGTCTGCAGTTTCAAACGCTTCTCGCGCTGGCAGGGTTCCGTCAGTGACGACACCCATTCCGTGCCAGGCACGTTCGCCGTTGCCGAGCCAGCCAGATGTGAAATTTGCGGGCATTGTTGCTCCATATATTGAACACCAGTTGTGATAGGCGCTGGTAAGCGCCCGTTATCAGAAGGTATTCAGCTAGA
>Ga0208018_100532_pt1 | contig 9719 bp, 17 predicted proteins | sample 31_taG_FD_184105 | JGI IMG/M metagenome (GOLD analysis project Ga0208018, IMG submission 184105) | Marine viral communities from the Gulf of Mexico - 31_GoM_OMZ_CsCl metaG (SPAdes) (version 2) | ecosystem: Environmental > Aquatic > Marine > Oceanic | place: Gulf of Mexico | collected 2015-07-12 | reverse complement strand
TGATCTTCTGATTCGCATTGAATCGTTGGAACAAGTCGATGATTTGATGCAGCAGTTCGCAAAGAAGGATGACGAAAAGAAGAATCCCTACCGAGGCTGAACGCCTCGAAAGATATTTTGACAAGCTGCCAATACCTGAGCCGACTCCTAAGGAAATGGAGCAGGTGTTATTGCGTCCATGCAGGTGGCGTAAAATATTAGAAGAACGTAGTAAGAATCCTGATGGCCCAGGATGATAGCAAGTACACTAAACCAGGATTACGTGAGCGGATTAAAAACCGCATCATGAATAGCTCTAAGGGGGGCAAGCCAGGTCAGTGGTCTGCGCGCCGCTCACAGATGTTAGCCCGTGAGTACGAAGAAGCTGGTGGTGGGTACAAAGGTGGCAAAGGTGAAAAACAAAAGTCCTTGGAGAAATGGGACAAAGAAAAGTGGATGACTAAAGACGAGTATGAGAAAAGAAAAAAGGCTAAGTCTGCCGCCAAAAAGTATAAGGACAACAAGTAATGGGTGATTTATTCCAAAAGTTTTTAAATAAGGTTGGCCGTGGTTACGGTCAAGCAGATAAGAATTTATTTGGTGGATTACTACCTGGCGGTGCCGCTCGTCAAAAGCCAGAACAGTCAAAATGGAAACAAGATGTTGGGGCTACCAACACAACGCAAGGAAAGCCGTGGGCGGGAAAACCCGGACAATTCCGCAACAGTTGGCAGCCTCTTAACGCTATTGATGCAATAACAAAAGCTGGCGCCAATCCTTTAGGTTTGGCACAAGCAAATCCAAATGACATCAAATTAGTTTCTAATTATTACAGCGCAAACCCGCAAGTTGCTAATCAATACGACCTAAGAACAAATTTATTCTTACGTTATATGTCCGGTGCTGGCACTAAAGATCTTGAGCTTAGCCCGGAAACTGGTCGCGAGATTTATCAGGTAATTACAAAAAGCCATGATCCAATTCGAGGGATGAAAAATTGGCAAGACGGACCAGCAATGGAGCGTTTATACGCCGATTACGGTTTAGACAGCGGAGCTTTGCAAAGGCTTGGCAAAGGACATGTACCTGTGCGTTACCAAAATGATTTTGGAAATATGAATTACGGTAAAACTGAAACGGCTTTTGGCTTAGGACAATTTTGGGCAGAGCCACAACAAGATAATTCTTACATCGTTTCCGACAAATATGATTTCTTCTACGCGCCTAAAAACAAAGGCGGTACTGATGACGCAACAAACAAAAGGTTGCAAGAGGCCACTAAAAATAAAACTGTGTTAGGCCCGGTACAAGCTGCAACAAGGTTATTAACAATGGGAGTTGGTACACCATATCCTATTCGTATGCAAGTTTACCCGGACGGCCGTGTAGAGCCCATTAACAATCCTTAAGATGGCAGACAAAGCAATTCAAAAAGGATACACCAAACGTTACCTGCCAGAGAAAGCCTGGGCCTCACTGTCTAAAGAAGAACGTGAGGAGACAGATCAAAAGAAAAGAGCTGGTAGTCGACAAGGTAAACAGTTTATTCCGAACACTGAGAAGGCAAAGAAAGCTGGTCGAGCAGCCCGTCGATACCGCTCAGGCTCTTGATTGTCTTGATATACTGACGTGGGGCAATACCGCCCTGGAGTAAATAGTCGAACTACTCCTCCAAGTATCGTACGTAACTCACGCAGCAAGACCTAAGGTTTAACGTTTGAGCAGGTAGGAATACTCACCCCGGCTTGATACACCGGGGTTTTTTGTTATACTGAATGTGTTCCCCCTCTCTTTTCGATGGGGCAGATAGAGGGCAGGCCACTGTTACATCCTTGAGGTGTATCATGCTTGCTCCATCTATTCGGGGATTAGCGCAGTTTGGTAGCGCAATTGCTTTGGGAGCAATGGGTCGCAGGTTCAAATCCTGCATCTCCGATCACCTGGTCCGAGCTAGCTGGATAAGACGGTTACTGCCGTTGCAGAACGATGTAGGTTCGAATCCTACCCAGGTGCTATCGAGAATTTCAATAAATTGCATTTATCAAAAATACTGATAAAGTATATTTACATCTGACAAAAAACTATACGTGGCTTGGGCTGACGCCAAAAAACGTATCGATAAAAATCGACAAAAGCTTTTGGAATACAAGAAGACTTTGCAGTGCGAGAAGTGTGGGTTGGATGATCACCGTGTCCTTGAGTTCCACCACATAGGTGACAAGGATAATAACATCTCATCTATGGTGAATCATGGGTACTCCTGGAGCAGAGTCGAAGCAGAAATTCAGAAATGCATTCCGCTTTGTTGTAACTGCCACAGGCTTGAACACTGGTCTAGTTAACGGAAGAACAAACCACCTGCCTCGGAAATACCTAATTCTGGAACAGTAAAAGAACCAAAAGGAGTTGGAAATTTCCATTTACCACCACGTCTACGTGCGGCTTCAGCTTTTAAAAGCTGAAGATTAGCGCTTGGTCCCTGTGCGCCATAGCTTGCTGGATTTTCTTGACGATCTTTTTGTAGTTGGGCTTTAGTTATAGGTTGGCTTCGTTCAGCAGTTGCAGCCAATGGGATTGCTGCAAGAGGTGCAGCAGTTGCACTAGCTATTTTTAATGGTGCTGCTATTCCTCGTTTAGCAAGTTCAGCCAAACCACGTTTAACGGTTGCTTCTCCAGCAGTTCCCGCAGCAATACCTATGCCACCAACCATAGCCGCTTCTTGATAATCACCTTTTTGGAGAGCCTGGTTAATTTGTGGATCCATCGCAAGTCCAAGACCGGACATAATGCCGACGCCACTTTGCCTACGCAAGAAGTCAACAGCTTTATTTTTTGGATTAACAAGAGAAGGATTAACCTCAAAGTGTCTAGTAACATTCCAACCATTGTCAGTAGTTGTTTCAAGAAACATTCGTTGATTTTCAGGTGATCGTATATTTGTTATTGGAGCATTGTCGTTAAGATATACGGTTCCAATACCACTTTGACGAATTGCTTCAGGCGTTGCATTCTCAACTAAAAACTGTTTCTGTATTGGCAGGTTACCCGTCTCCCGTGGACTAATACCAAGAGGAGTTACTGGCGAGGCTAATTCCTGTAATGCAGTTACAGGATTTGTGTTCATTGCTTCAGCGTATGAATCTGTTAGTTCTTTAAATGCTTTGGCCGGATCACGTGTAAAATCACCCAGTTCCGGAGACAACCCTAAATCTCGCATTTTTGTGTAAACATCTGCAGCTGTAACTTCCGCTCTTCCAAGAATATTTTCTTTTGGAAACATTACATCACCAGATTCAATTTTTCGTTCGCCCCATCCACGATTGGTAATAAAAGAATCATCTTTAACTATCTCACCTGTTGTCCTAAAGCGCCGCTCTTGATCACTTGGCATGTTAACTGCCAATAAATTAATTGCAGGATTAGAAGCTTTTTGCGCACCCCGATTGTAATTGCCAATGACATATCCAAATTGAGGCTGGTCTGGATTTCCCCATACATATCCTTTTTGTCCAGTCTCACCTAAATCAGCTTCAGTAAGATTTTCATAGGAAAGACGCCTAGGCTGCGGTCCCGGTGAAACCGTAATTTGACGACGAATTTCTGGATTATCTTTTTTTAAATTTTCAAAAACCTGGTTGAATTTACCAGCCATGGTTAAATCAGCTGGTACAAACTTTGTTTGACCCGGAGGAACATAAGCATTTATTTTGTTGAACGCTTCGTTTGTAATTAATGAATAAGGACCTTGGTCAATATAATTTTGCCGTAGTAAAGAATCAAATCCATTGGCACCCACATCTGCAAGAGCCATTGCACGTTCAGTTTGATCAGCTAAATAATAGTTTTTACCTTCAACAAAAGGTGCTGCAAATCCAGCTAATCCTAAAGCGCCACCAAGTCCTGCTTGGCCGCGTTTATTTAGCTCATCTTTAAATTTTTGTTCACGTTTCTGTTGTTCAGATAGTTTTTTTATTTCCATCACCCATTCCTCAATGAAGCTTTAATAAACCATGCCGCTTTGAAGGCCTCACCAACCAGTTCAGCCATGTAGTTCTGGATGTCCACTGCGCCCACCTTGGCAGCAACAGGCTCCAGCTTTTTAGCTTTCATACCAAGCTCCTCAAGGTTTTTGTAGTAGGTGCCGAGCATCTCTTGTGGTTTATAGCTGATGCAATGCTTGAACTCTGGACTTGCATCCATCAAACCGTTATGGCACATCGGAAGTAAGTAGTCCATGGAACGGACAAACTCACCGATTTTATCGAATTGATCTTGATGTGCTTCGTATTGCTTGCCAAGGAATTTATGAACACTCAAAAAGTTTGAGCACTCATAATTGAAATGTAGGAGATGAGATTGCACCTGGAGCTGATGGACGTATGCCATCAGGCTGATCAGCTGTTGGATGAAACTACCAACATTGTTATTACCCTTGGACTTACCAGGTGCTTTGGGTTTTGCCTGTGGTTGTGGCACCACTTCAAGTGTGGGGGGTTGCTGTAATTGCGGCGCTTCGGGACCAGGGGTATACATAGTTTTCAATCAGTCGTTTTAGTCTATCAACGACTTATCTCCTCCCAGTCTAACGCAGCATATACATCGTCACCTGCAACTTTTGTTTGTACAGTTAACGTAAAGTTTTCCGGTGTACCAGTTAAGCCGTCCCGTCTTAACTGGAAATTAAACAAAGCTTCTTTTAAGATGTTTAATGGTGCTGTGCTTTGAGTTGTGGATGAGATATAGCCTTTAGCAAGCGTTGTGGCACCGCTGAGCGTGACACCACTTAGGTTGTATTCAACTGCAGAGTTAGTACCTGCACTGGTCCAGGTACCGCCTGAAATTGTACCTCCTCTTTTAAGAGCCCATTCAAATATTGCATTATTACCGACACCTAGGATGCTTGTTGCTGTCGGAATGACAACTGCGTCTAAGCGATCAGGAGAGGACTTAAGTCGAATAGAAACAATTGGATAAGGAATGCCAGTGGCTGTCAAATCTCTTGCTGCATTTACAGGGGTGCCAACACCAAGTTGATCGCCACGCAATTCATAACCACCTTCAGAGATGACCGTTGAACAGACCTGTTTTAATGTACTAACAGAGGCAGTGGTATCTAGGTTAGTGATTTCATACCTCAATGGAAGCGTAGCTGTTGTAATGTATGTTGATGCAATTTTATTTGCATGGTGGAATGAATGGCAATGAACAAAGACACCATCAATAACAAAACCAAGACGCACAGTGCCCAAACCTAACCATTCAATATCCATCCAGAAGATTTGAGCTTTAGTGATATCAAGTGTCAAACCAGATGGCCCAGTGCCATCCATTGGGTCTATATTCCAATCGCTTTGGGATACTTTTGTTTCAGTTGTTGTACCTGTCACAGAGCTGCGCTCAACAAAGCTAAGGACTGAATCATTCAGTTCTACATAAATGCCATTGGCATCATTGAAGTAGCCGACTCTTTGCCTTAGGTTGTCTTGTGCAGAATTCATTGCAAAAGTATTTAACACCAACAAAGATTTACCTGGTTGGTACGAAAAGACTTTTTTGGTTTCTCTAATTACATAACCACCTGAAGTTGTTGGTACGTTGAGATCAACTAGGCCTTCATCGCTATTGAATGTTGCGTCTGACGAAACGCCGGTCGCGGTTGCCCATAATTCATTATCGTTATAGCGGTGACTAGAATCAAATAGTGTAAGTGGTTCGGATACACGTGCACGGCCAAAGGCGTCACTTGCAGGTGTACCGGCTGTTGTGATCTGTACTGGTTTTGCAGTGGTTGTTGTTACCTCTAGAGGCTGACCACTACAGGTCTGTACTTTTACAACGTCATACAGGATACTTCCACCTGATTCTCTATAAACAGGCATTGCTTTATTGTTGATTTTCTTTATTATCGCACGCAGTTTTGTTCTGCCTCCTGATATATTCCTCTCGCCACTTGGCACGCAAGTGACCATAATCGCGAGGTTCTGTTACAGGCACTTCTGTTGCACCACACACATTACAATTTCCTTGGTGATAAGTGGCGTAATGATGTGGTGGGCCAACGTATGCACCTTTCTTGTACCACGTGCCATAGTCTTGGCCACAGGTATCACAAATCCACTGGGGGTATTCAGGATCTTTAGAGCGTGACATTAGTTCAAACCTTTAAGACAATCAACAAGGCTCTTTGCTTTTGCATATTCTTTTGCTGCGATATCTAGATTTTCTTTTGCAGCAGCATAAAAGGCTTTATATAGATCCTGCCCTGTGAGTTCATTGTTGAATTCGCAGATGGTATCTGCAAAATGCTCTTGCGCTTTCTTCATCCAGTAGTCTTTTGCAGCCAATAGATACGAATTTGTTGCGTGTTGCGTATCATGCAACGACTCACGTGAATCCTTGGTGACAAGAGGCTCATCCATTTCAGCTACCACTTTATGTTTACGGTACCAGTCTTGCCATTGGTCAATGGCTTCCATTGGTTTTTCGTTGATGCCCATTGCAGTTAAAAGGACGTACCACTAGTGTGGCACGTCCAATGACAGAAGTGTGTTCAGTGTAAACCTTAAGACATAACTACTGGTTGTAGCTTGCCTTCTTCGTACAGACGGATAGCTTCCATCATTTCAAAGTAGCGATCACGCATGATGGGACCTGCTTCTCGAATGCAGAAGTCATGCCACAGACCAGTGTAGGTGCCTTTGATACCAGGAGGTGCATTCTCCCGTCCAGAGCACTTGTACAGGTGATCCATGAAGTCTGCTTTACGTTGCTCGGCTGCGACGTCCCAGCCTGCAAGGTAGTCAGTGTTCATCATGTCAGTCGTAGGATGCGATGCTAGTGAGGGAAGATGTTACACCAGTAACCTGACTCAGTTCAAAAATCATGTCGTGGATTTCATCTTGGAGAGAATCGGCAATGTCCTCTGGTGTTTTACCAGAGAACGAGTTGTGTTCAAGTTGAATCTCCACCTCAAAAGACAAGGTGAGTTTTGGGACGGCGACTGTGTCCATCGTTGTGTGTAATGACTTGCTTACCTTAGCAGTAATCAGTTCTTAAGCATGCGTTCTAAAGAACTTGTTTGGTTTTGCTGGTAGTAACCAAGACGCTCTTGGATGATGTTGTAGTACGAGATAGCACCATCGACCATTTCAACAGGGTCCATTGATGCTGCAAGGTTTTCATTAGCCAGCATGGCTGCTGTCAAGATGACAACACCATGTTCCATCTTGGAACCAATGGTTGCAGAAAGAGGAGTCCCATCGTTGGTAAACCCAGCAACCAAACGATTTAAAACCTGGTCACCACCCATGGAACTCCTGTGCTACTACATTTATTGTACTAGCGTTTACTTAGCTGCCTTCTCGCGTTGTAGATAATACCAATAGGCATTAGCAGCATTTTGATGGAAGCGTTTACCAAGAAGTAACTTCAACTTCTTTTCTTCCAAATCATCGTACTCATCAATTTTGTATGAACAAACCTGGTTGCCATCCATCATCATGTCCATCTGTAGACCATTCATCTCCAATTGGAGATCAAAGTCTTTGAGGGCATGTTCATGACAGCTCATCTTGATACGAGCGTCATCACTATTAGTCGGCGCTGGAATCTTCTGGTAGAAGCTGTCCTGGATATTCGGATGGTGCCATTTCCATTCGTGGTTCTCCATAGATTCGTTTTGTACGGACGGAATATTCTTGTAGGACTTTGACTCCTGGTGGGAGTTGCTGACCTTCTTGATAGGCGCTGCGTATGGCATCGAGGTTAGGGAGGACTTTAGTGGTTGTTTTAGGTTCTGTCCTGTCGGATAGGACATCTCCTGACATTGAACGTAACACAACTCGCTTGGTTGTTGTGATTGTTTCTTCAATGCAATAACGTCGCCTTTCTTCAGTGTGCCAAAACTCCGGGTCCGAGGTGATCTCGACGGTAAGGTCCTTCTTCTTGACAAGGGTGAACTGATAGTTACGGCCTGTGATTTTGTTCGAGTCCTGCGGAAGAACTCGACGTAAGTAATTTAGCAGACCCTTGAGTGACCGCAGTTGGGATTCGTGGTGACGCTTGGCTTGCGTAATGAGATCTGCTTCTTTCTTGATGCGTTCAATAGCATCTTCATGGGAAGCCATCGCGTAATGAATGCGATCAACCTTTTCTGACCGTAAGTTGGCGCAAGCTTCAAGCTCTGCTTTTGCCAACTCCTGGGACTCAGGAGTAAGTAAAGGCAATGATTTTTCAAGAGCATTGTAGTGTTCGTAAAGCTTGATGACGTTTAAGTCCTTGAGTTTAGCTTGTGTGATTTGAGTTGTCATTGTTTTGGAGGAGGCGTTTGATTGTTGCTTCAATGTTTTGTAAAGCGCGAACATCACTTGGAGACTTAGCAGTTACCAACTGAAGACCTTTGTCATTGCGAAAGATGTAGTGTTTCTTTTGTCTGATCAGTTTGAAGCCATACTTTTTTGCTAAGGCAATTAGTTTTTTATTTGTGGCGATGTTCATCATGTTGTTGCAGCCTGGATCTTATTAAGTAAATAGGTCAGCGCCATGCCAGCCGCTGCCCACAACAAATCTTTCATCACCGGAAGTACGGCAGCAAACAAGGATTCAAACATGGTCTTGAGTTGAGATGTGGTGAGCAGTTTTACGTCATGCTCAGGACGGCTTCGGGTTCCCACCCTGCCCGTGAAGGCAGCGTCAGTCTACCACTGTTTGGTCAGTGCCAAGGGCATTGGTCACGCCATTGAGACCAGTCGTTACGATCTCAGTCAGCTTGCCGATATAGTCGGTCAGTGCTTCGATCTTGGCGTCAAGAGACTCCATGCGTTCAAGCAGCTCTTGCCTAGATGGACTCAGCTCAAACAACACATCATCCTTGATGGCTTCAGGGTTGTTAGCCTTTTGGTAGCGACGACAATCATCGTTGGTTTGATAGGTGCACTCTTGGTACATGTCAAGGACTGTTTTGAAATCAACATTCCCAACACCCTTAGTAGTCAGGATGTTACAAGTACGCAGGTAAAGCTCAGCAGCAAACCTGACATTGTCTTCAAAGAACTCTTCGTACTGTTCAGCAGGAAGTCCGTAGGTGTCAATCGCCATAGTGTTTAGTTGCGTCAGTGAGCGCTTTGATCATAAAGGATTTTTGACCTTCTTCACCAAGGTCTGTCCACCATTGAAGATCTGGATCGTTTTCATCCCATTCGATGTGAATGGTAGCTGAACCATCCTCTTCTTCAATGAACTCAATCTTCAGTTTGTTTATCGAGTTCGGATTGCACGCAGCCAATGAGTAAGTTTTCTGCATAGGTTTCACAGTCGGTTTTGATTTCTGCACCTAGCTTAACAAGACCCCAGTAGGTGTCTTCATCAACCTCAAGGTGCATTGTGTACTTGCCGTTATGTAGCATCATTGCTTTTTGATAGCGGACTTAAGTTGAGGCAGGGCTATACCAGGGAATGGTACGTAACCCGCATCACACATATTAAAGAACAAATCCCACGCATCATGTTGCGTAAAGACTTCATTCTGTTTGTAAGTGCGCCAGTGAGTCAACGGAGCCTGTGCCCCATGATTGGTGTACAGAAGTACAAAGCGTCCATCACTGACGTGATCAGCGGGTGGTGCATACCACCACGAAACGCACTTCTCAGGTGTACCACTGGGGCTAGCATTCCGTGCTTCTGTGCGCTTACACAGTAGTTCACGGTACTTGTTAAACCAGCTCAGGTGGATGCACCAGGGT
>Ga0208018_100531_pt1 | contig 9722 bp, 13 predicted proteins | sample 31_taG_FD_184105 | JGI IMG/M metagenome (GOLD analysis project Ga0208018, IMG submission 184105) | Marine viral communities from the Gulf of Mexico - 31_GoM_OMZ_CsCl metaG (SPAdes) (version 2) | ecosystem: Environmental > Aquatic > Marine > Oceanic | place: Gulf of Mexico | collected 2015-07-12 | reverse complement strand
CGGCTTAACCCTCGATGAGGCAGCAGAGCTCCTGCTTACAGAAACAGCGACTAATTCAAAACAGACCACAGGAATTAACTGGTCATCAGCGGTTGAGAGGTGGAGGCGAGAAAAGTTGTCCCAGGGGGTGAAGCGCACCACGTTCGACAGAACAGATGGGATGAGGATGAAACACGTCCTCAAGCGTGTGGATCAACACAGCCCCGAAAACGGGAAGAGTTTTGCTCGGCTTGCTCCCTTTAATCCAAAGGGGGAGGAGTATCCCGCTAGAAGCAACTCACGTCGCGTCTACGTCAACACTGTTTGTCAGTTCCTTGAATTCTGCGTTGAGGAGCTTGGCTTCGATGAGAAATGGTCTCCACCCAGTAACCGCACCAAGTTGAAGGGTGGACGGGGTGCTGAGAGTGCCCGCGGTGAAAAGGCACCAAATGCAGGGAAAGCAATCGCATTCCCAGAGTTCGCCGTTAAACCGCTGATGGATTCATTTCCAGATACGAGCATTGGGCGGCGTTGGCGTTTAGCAGTCGGGTTCCTGCTTGTTTATGGCATCCGCGGTGTTGAACTTCGCTATCTGCGGTGGAACCACGAAAAGCAGGAAATGTGGTCTGACTACATCAAGGTGAACAAGTCGGGCGAGACGAAACCAAGGCTGCTGATTCCAATTGACCCCAAGGAGATGCCTGGATTGGCGCAGTCCTTGATTGTGGAGTGGACAACTGGATTGACGAAGCTTCCGCCCCTTGGCGTTGAAGACGGTGATTCGTCGTTGGCGATCCTGATTTATCTCAACCGCCGTCCTATTTGGAAGCAGCTTCGCGCCAACACTCAGGAGGCAGGGGAGCGGTTGAGTGTCTACAGCTTCAGGCATCGATACGCCAAGCAGCTCGACCTCCATCACTTCCAAGCGCGTTCATCGGCGGTGTTGATGGGGCATAGCCGTGCCACGTTCGAGAAGTCTTACGGCGACAGCGAGTTATCACCGCAGGAACTTCTCAGTCAGGCTGCTTCGCTGCTCTGACCAACAGCGACTTCATCCCAAGAGTCGTATTCCTTTTTCAGTTCAGCGTTTATCTCCTCAAAGGATGGTGCGTTGGCTTTCTCCTCTTCGAGGATTTCAGCTTCGATGGTGATGGCGGTGGCAACAGCTTCCTTGCTGGGACGACCGTTCCGAGTCACTTTCTTAATTCCGAAGGTGGCTTCAGATTGCTTCCTGTGCCCGTTGTCCTCGTAGCTCATGTCGTCAGCTTTCATGATTGCTGGATCGAGCTTTGCTTCGCTGCAGTGTTTCTGGGCAAGTTCACGGGCATGGAGCATCCCTTTTTGAGTGAGAAACCAGCGGTTGTTTGCGGTCTTCACCAGCCCCTTTCGTCGCAGTCGCGCTAGTTCGGTCTTGACCCGCGTTTCCTTCAGGTTGAAGTCCGACAGATAGTTGGAGAGATTGCGGGCACTGCTGCCATCAGCGAGCTCGAGCATCATTTCCTTCATCAGCAGGTTTTGCACTTCCTCTGATGAGTCGGCTGTGACCAGCTGCATCCCCTCATGGTTCTCGACGCTGTAGGTGATGGTTCGCCTTGGTGCATTGCGGTGTTTGCGAACCTCCCACTCATAAACGGGTTGTTCGACGTTGGTGCGGTTGGTGGGATGGATGAAGTGGACGGAATTTGGGATTTCTGTGATGGATGCGTGTCCTGCGGCGACGTTCTCGTTTGATTTGACGGTGTGGTGCAGCCACAACACGGCGGCGTTGTAGCGGGCGGCGATGCCTTGCATCAAACGCATCGCTTCGTTCATGGGACCGATGCCACTGTCCAAACCAGCTAGGTCCATCACTGCCCGCAATGTGTCGATGACGATCAAACGCACGGGAGTGTCTGTGTCCTTATGGGCTTCCAGCTCCTCCACCAACCACTTGAGGTCTCGGAAGCAATAAGACCAGGCGCTTTGCTTCTGTCCCGCATGGGCACCTGCAAAGATCCATCGGCGGTTGTTCTCAACAGGGGTGCCAACACGCTTGGCGTAGGACTTCACAGTGGGAATGGCTGTCTCACCGCCGTCACTGGCGATGTAGATCACCTTGCCTATCAGCGGCTTGTCCTCAGTGGCGAGGGGGACATAACGACCACCAGTCACATAGACGCCACACATCGCCGCGATGGTCGTTTTCATGCACCCGGGTGGAGCGCAAACAACGGCATCCCTACCTTCGATCAACACACCAGGAATCAGGTCCCGCGTTGGTGTCGTTTGCACATCAGGCGGCAGAGCGAGACGGTCGGTTTCGTTCTCTTCGCCGATGTTGAAGCCGAACTCCTTGCCGAGCATTACTAACAATCGGCGGCTGACCAATTCACGACTCAAACCACAGCCTTGACTGAGTTGGGTGCGAAGCGACTCACGGCGGTTGAAGGTGTCACCACTGGCACCCATCACCTTGTAAAGGTCAGCCATCAATTCGTTGATGACCTTCTCTCGTTCATCGACTTGGCTACGAGCTGAGTCGGGATCAGTTACCGCTGATGGGCTGCTGTTGGTAAGTGCATTGAGAGCTTTGATGTCTTTGGTCAGCTTGTAACCGCAGACCCTGGCGAAGTGCCAAAAACTGCCTGGGTTGATGCTGCCGTTGGCGCCATCAATGGTTGACACCAGCCAATGCTGATCAACATCAGTCCACTTCTCTGTGAGGAGGTCAATCAACCGCGGCAACTCCAGACCGCGTTGAAGCCACGCCGCCTTCAAACCCGCAAGCAGGCGGAAATAGTCGATGTGGACCCAGCGCCCATCAGCGGTTTGGACGGGTTTCTCAGCTTTGAAGGTGTTGTTCCCTTTGACGAATGGCGGAATCAGATCCAGCGCATTGCAGATTTCTTCCAGTGAGCGGGAGTCGATGTAGTCCGACCAACTGCCCAGAGTTTTCTGCTTTGGGTTGAAGCGGAAGGTCTCCTCAAATTCCTCAGTGATGCCTTCGCCGAAGATCGACACCAGCGCTTTGAGGATTCCAGGGCGACGGTCAGAACGGTTGGTGCCACCAATGGGGATGGCGTTAAGGGGATTCATCCCACATGCCTTCTCCACCTTCGCCAGTGCTTCCTCAAACTCGCTGATGGTGTGCTCACGGTCCTTGTGGCAATAGAGAAGGAGAGCTTCACGTCCTTTGTTGCCTTCGGCGTCTGTGTTGAAGAAACCAGGCAGGCGCATGACCCGCGACAGATCACAGACAGCTGTGTCAGACCCAAGAATCTGCGCCAACCGCACTTGATTGATATGCCATCGGAATGGGTCGTCGTACGCCTCACTCAGTGGAAAGTAGATGTGAGGGCTAACGCTGCCGCTGTAGACGATCGCGGCTGGCTCTAGGAACCCAACACCGCCGATGGAATCCCAACGCATTGCGAGCGCATCAGCGGGGGTTACACCGTGTTTTGAGTCGAACTCGCAGAAGTGATTGCGGCAGTTGTTCGCAGTCGCCACCGCATCCCAAGTGTCTCCGCCGTCGTTGACGACGAAATAAATACGCCGCCCTGAGTTGTTGTGAGCTTCGAGGGTGGGCTGCCAGAAATCAGAGGTAACAGAAAACGCCTTTTTGATCGCGTTGGTGCCACCTCCAGACAGCTTCGACTTCGAGTGATCACTGTGAAAAAGCGAGCGACTGCGGAAGCTGGTCTTATTCAGAACCCCCATCAACGCGGTGACGGCTTCGGGTCCTGACTGACTGTGCAGTTTGACATCTGCATACCAGGATTCGATGTCAAAAGGCTGTTGTGGAGCGGCGTCTTGCATTACACTTGCAGGGAACAACAATGACCAGACGGGGAAGTCTCTTGGCGGGGACCCCCGTTTTTTATTGCCTGGATTCAGGCTTCATCAGCGTTTCGGGCACGGCGATCCAAGCTGCTGACTTCACAAACGATCCGCTTGACCGCTGGCTTGCTCTTGCCACCTAGACGCCACCCACAGAGGTGATGGGCAATCAGCTCCAGCTCAGTACCGCTGATGGCGTAGTCGTAGCCGTGCCACTCCTGGACAATCGGCATCAGCGAGTTGCCAGGCAGGGTTTGCATGGGGCTACGACCCCAGATCCGCCGATAGGCGAAGAGGATGTCGTTGTTTGAAAGGCTGAGTGCGAGACGGCGTGCTGGACAGCCCCAATTGCAGAGACGCCATTGGGAAAGCATCCGAACGTCGTCATCCATAACGGGTGGACGTGGGCAGTCGGAAAAATCAGCGGTTTGCCAGTACTTGTCAGCCTGGACTTCAGAAATAGGGGTGAAAATAGTGGACATGGCGGGGACCTCAGAGCATTCCGTTTAAGTTGATTCCGTACCGTTCCGCTCCCTTTTGCATAAAGAAGCGAATTAGATCGGATGGTGTGGCGCCGAGCAGAGCGGCATTGGCTTTGATGTGCTTCGTCTGTAACCTCGACAGACGGATTGAATACACATCAACGAGCGGCAAGATTCCTGCTTCCGCCCTATAGGCAGAAAAGTCTTTCTTCATCGGCGAGGAAGCGGTGGAACAACAATGACCGCTGTAATCGAACCCTATAGAGGCGAATTAGCGCGTCAAGGGTTTAAGTAGTGGGAAATATGTCTTACAGAATCTCGATTACGAAACTAGAGGGTGCGGAAGAGTTCTTCCATAGCATTGAAGAGCTTTGCGGCACAGAAGAAATTGATCTCTGCTGCACTACCTTTTGCACGCTTTACTGTGAGATACAGCTGGATTGCATCGTGCGTGGCAATCATCTTTTGCTGCATCTCTTCAGCGAGATCGTCATAGTTGGCGATACCTGCCTGAAGGCGGGACCACTCTTGATCAACATCAGCGGAAAGGGTTGATTCACTCGTCACTGTTCAGTACCTCCAGGGTTTCGGGTGGGATTGCATAGCCGAGACGTTGCATCGTTTCCACGCAAAGACGAAGGTTAAAAAGCTTCGTCGCGTTCGGGTACGGCGTGCGGCGATTCCAGTGTTCGCCTTGCTTGAACATACTGACCTCATCGGAACAGAAGCGGTTCAAGGTGCTAACGCTGATGCCAAGTGCAACAGCTGCTTTCGGGGTCGGGAGGACGGTGTCGGCAAAGGTGAAGGTCATAACAGGTTCAAAAGATGGGGAAGGAGTTAGGAGGCACTGCTCCAGATGATGGACGGCAATAGAGCGTGCAAAATGACGCGCTAGCTCATTTCTCTCGTCGGGATTCATCGTGATGAAACTGCAATCGAGAAACCTTGACTTGAAAGAGAGATTTTGAAAGAAGATCACGGCAGATGTCCTCCTGACGGATGCTTGGATCGTCTTTCTTCATCAGCTTTGTCAGATGCGTTAATTCTGCGTGGTCATCCAGACTGATGCTGTAGGTCAGCTTTACGCTTCCCCCTTTCTCGTTAAAACCATTTTGGCGATCTCTAATGGCACGCTTAAGCCCCCTAAATTGATCCTTGAGCGGGAGTGCTTTGGCATTCCCGCTGATGCCTGGGCTAGTTGCACTACCTGTGTACTCGACAACTAGCTTGTCGCCAGCGCAAACCTGATTCCACCACTCCCGCGGTGGATCGTCAGGTTGATGAACGAATAGATAGAAATGGCGGTCGTTCTTGTAGCCCTCGACTTTGAAGAAGTCACCGCCTACGCGAGCTCGTCTGCCCTCCACTTCAACAGTGAAGGTCTCACCGATCTGAAAGAGAGGAGTTGTTGTCGTCATTTGCGATAGAGAGAAGAATGTCGGCGTGGCACGGTTGATCCAGATCGCAGTAGCAACCGAGATCCAATCCTTTGAGTTCGCGTCGTGCCATCTCGCGAAACTCGGGGGTGCATTGGTGCAATTCGAACCAGTCGCAGGCAGCTTGGTTGCTGCCCGCTTCTGAGACGGTCATGCGGTTCCCCCACTTCGTTGGGCGACAAACCCGCTTGCCACCTTCAGGGGTGGGCATCAGCGGACATGTGATCTTGAACCGCTTTGGCATCACTTCAGCACCTCAGTTTCTCGGTTCATGGCGCCAGTCAGAGTGTCGTGAAAGCTAATTGCTGAGTCGTCTGAAGTCTCATCACTCCCTACAGGGCTGATGCGAGTGATGCCCACCTCTCCATTAAATGACTGCCGAAAATAGCTAAACATTCCGGTGTTACTTCTAGTGTTGACCACGCTGATGGAGTCGTCAGAACGCCAGGGTTTGGTGCTCAGGCGGGCGCGGAAGCATTTCTGCTTGATGCACAGTGCCTTGTAGTTGGGATCAATCGGCAGACCACTAAGGACACTCCAGAAGGATGAATTCTCTGCAAAGGTCTTCTCAGTTGCCCGATAGTCAGTGAGGATGATGCGGAGTCCGCTGCAGGTGTGGTACAAGCGGAAAGACCAACCCAGTTCATTCAGATATGCGACTGCTTCGAAAGCTTTTTGCTTGCGCTCCCAGCTCCAGGTAGAGAACGCATCGATTTGGCAGTAGCTGTCATCCTTATCCTCTTCAATGTCGATGTCGAGAATGGGGATGCGGGTGCTGACCCAGATCAATGCGCCGTAGCTGTTGCGAACCACCCAGTCCTTTTCAGGCTCGATGACGTGGACGACAGGCTCGATCTTGCCGCTGGTGTAGCCGTATTTGGCATCGCTGATGGCTTTGAGTTCATCAGCGGTAGGAGGCTGATAAACGCTGTTGGTTTGATCGGCGGTTTCAGCAGTAATAAAAGGAGTCATTAGAGGAAAGGGATGCAGGGGGTGGATTGGACGGGGTTGCGACGTTTGATGAGCGCCATCTGCGAGGACAGGCGGGCGGCTTCGTTCAAGTCGCGTTCTTCGCGGAGACGCTTTGCGGCTTTGCCCGCGTCGATGAGGAATTCGACGGTGGACATTCGCTCTGACCAGAGGAATGCTCTTCCTTGCTCCACTTCCTTAAAGAGGAAACGGAACACACCCGCGGTGAAATCGGCGCGGTCATCACGATTCATCGCAAGTCCGCTGCGAAAGATGTCATCGATGGCGTGATCCAGGCACATCGATTTGATCGGGTTGATGCCGATGTCCAGGCTTCCGTCACTTCGTGTGTAGAAGGAGACGCGACCCATGTACATCTTTTCGCTGCCAACCTTGGAGATGATCGGTGGCTCTAAAAACCACAGGTGGTCCAGCTGAATCGGATTTGGCGAAATAGCTGGACGTGCTGGATCGAAGGGGTGAACCTCGATGTCACGCAAGCAGGTGTCGTAATGACCTTGAGGGCGGTGTTGATGGTTGTTGACCCTTCCAGTCACAATCACCAGCTGACCCTCTAAGGGGCGGAGTTCGTCTCTCATCGCTGCCAATCCCCAATCCCGTGCCAGGCAGCGTTGATCTGGGTCAAGCCCAAATCAGTCATTTCAGGATCGATGCCTCGGTTGTTCTCCTGTTCGATCTTGACGAAGACGTAATGAGCAACGTCCTGCATCAGCGACAAACCGCCGATGGTGTTTATCTGGCGCCCCATGTCGCGGACAACATGATGAATTGAAGATCCCTCAAGAAAGAGATTCATCTCTTCTGGTGGAACTCCCTGTTGTTGCTGTTGATGGAACATCCCAAGGGTCATGCCCAGGAGCAGATAACAGAAGTTGTTGACTTGGCGCTCTTGCGCATCAGTCAATCGTTTCGCAGTAGAAGTAGTCATGAGGAATAAGCCCCGCCGATGGACGGGGCGATAAAGGGATATCAGAGAGGGAATTCGCTTTCGAAGAGCTTGAAGGCTTCAGCTACAGCGGTCGCAACAATCTCCTCATCACCGTGGCTTGAGAGATCGCGACTGGGCAGTTTGTTCAAAATCTGCTGAGACAGATAACGGATTTGAGTGACGTAATAATCACTGTTGCCGCCTACCGCTGATGGGAAGTTTGGAAACTCGATGCCGTGATAGTGGGCGACAATTTTTGAGGCGATGCTTTCGCTGAGGCAACGACGAAGGGTCGTGGGTGCAGTCATGAGGAATAAGCCCCGCAGCTATGGCGGGGCGGTAATGGTGGAATTGCGACTAGGCGTTATTTCGCCAACGTGATGCGGGCGGACTTGGTTGTCTTCCACAACCCGGTCAGATCGGCGTACTCGACCTCAACTTGGACATCACCGAAATCGACATCACAAGAGGCATCAGCGCCGTCAACTGAAACGGATTCAGCATCCGGATAGATGGCTTCGATTACTGCGTCAGACAGGGTGTTGTCGATCCAGGCTTCGATACCAGCCTCGATTGGATCTCCGTAATCAACACGCTCATCAGCGGGAATCTGGTCCTCGACGATGGCTTTGATTTCGGATGCGGACAGCTCGATAGTGGCTGTGCCGCGGATGGACACAGGAACGCTGATGGACACGCGTTCTTCTGTTGCGGCAGCGGGTGCTGCGGGAGTGGCGGTCATGATGAAGCAACAAGTGACGATCCAGACCCGCACCTGGAGGTGCAGTCTCTGGGAAATGGATTCGTCGCTCTCTGTTGCGGATTGCCAGCCCCTGCTCGGGCTTCATGAGTGGCGCTTTGCGTCTTTCCCACGAATCCAGGTAGCAGCCCAGATCAGGGGAGCGTCCCCGAAGCGAACACGGGGGCTAGGGACATCCGCTGATGCGGACGACTGGGTTTTTCTCCCAGTGATGTAACCCTACAGCATGGGTAGGTAGTGGTGCACCATGCAGGACAGATGGTGGACTGACATACACCTAGGCGCGAAACATATACATATAGATGTCCGCCGATGGGCAGTGATTGTCGTGTAGTACAGAAATAGTTTTTCTAATGTACTAGGCACTTATGTTGTTGTAGGTAGGGGGGTGGGGGTGGGTCAAAATAATTCTGATATGCCGTTGATGAAGATATTTCCCTTAAAGAGGAAAATTTTTTAGTTTCCCTATTTATTTTATTACAATAGAGCCTCTACAACGACTTCATCAGCGGATTTGGAGCTTCTAAATGGGTGATGTCAGTTTTTTTCTGACCCCCACCCCCCCTATGACCTACAACAACGTAAGTGTGTATAACAGTACGGAAATAGTTAGTGTGTGACAGTAACGGCAAGACGCTGTGTGTGCATCAGCGGCTATCTGGGGTCCGACTATGCCCCATGGATTTGGTTCACGGGATCCGTACTTTCGCCAAATTCGCCAAGTCGCAAATCTGTACTTGCGTACGCATCAGCGGCTATGTGCAGAAACAAGCAGGCTTACGACTATTCCAAGGGTCCCCGCCGTAATGAGCCGAAGGTGGCATGTTCATTTCATATGGATGAGTCCCTTTGGAAGCGCCTAGGGGCGGCGAAGGTTGATCTAGGTGTCGATGGTGTCGTTATCTGCCGCAACGCCTTAGACGAGCATCTGACGGGGCTGGGATACTGAGATTCATCAGCGGAATCCCTGTCCTCGCCCGCCGTGCACAAAAATGCTACTTTCCTAGCCATGACAAGCATCCGTAACAGGTCCGTGACGGATACGTTCAGCCGTAATCACTGCCTAAAGTGATACAAACGGGGCACATGATGCTGGTGGAAGAAAAGATCGGTCCATACAACGCGCCGAGAAATGTAGAAAACCGTCTAGCTAAACAGTCGGCAAAAGATAAACCTCTGGACAAGAGACAAAAGCGAGCAGTGGAACTGTTGTCTGCTGGACTTGATCCAATTGGTGTTGCCGATGCAATCGGAGTCACACCTAGCTGTCTTAGGGCATGGCGACAAAGACCACGTTTCAAGCAGGAATTAGCCGATTCAATGGAGAT
>Ga0208018_100529_pt1 | contig 9733 bp, 10 predicted proteins | sample 31_taG_FD_184105 | JGI IMG/M metagenome (GOLD analysis project Ga0208018, IMG submission 184105) | Marine viral communities from the Gulf of Mexico - 31_GoM_OMZ_CsCl metaG (SPAdes) (version 2) | ecosystem: Environmental > Aquatic > Marine > Oceanic | place: Gulf of Mexico | collected 2015-07-12 | reverse complement strand
ACCAGCACGCCCGCCTGCGTCAGCGCCGCGATCTGATCGGGGGTGGCGTTTTCGGGGGCGAGGGTCATCATCAGGTTCGGGATCCGGGCCACGGCATCGGTCAGCATCGCCATATCCGCGTCAGACAGGGGGCGGATCAGGCTGCCGTCATGGGCACCTTTGCGGGCAACGCTCAGATGCGGCCCTTCAAGGTGGAGCCCCGCGATACCCGGCATGCCCAGGTGCAACGCCTCTGCCACGGCGGCGATGGCGGCGCGGCTATGGGCGGGGGTATCGGTGATTAAGGTGGGAAGAAATGCGCGGGTGCCAAGCCGTCGGTGCGCGGCGGCCATCGTACGCAGCGTGTCCAGATCGGGCGCGCTATTGAGCATCACGCCGCCCCCGCCGTTCACTTGCAGATCCACAAACCCGGGGGAGAGGATGCCCCCGTTAAGCGTCCGGGTTTTGGCCGCCGTCGGCAGCGCGGTCAGGGGCGTGATGCGCGGGATGCCGTCGGGGTGCACCACAAGCGCGTGACCGGTCAGCAGATCGTGCCCGTCAAAAATGCGCGCGCCGGTATAGGCGGTGAGGGGGGCGGTCATGCCCGCGCGGCGCGCAGGGCCAGTGCGACGGCCCCATCCAGTGCGCGGCCTTTGGTTTCGACCAGATGGGCGGTCTGCGTGTCGGGCAGATAGGCGGCGTAATGGGGGCCGACGCCGCCGGTCAGGCACAGCGGGCCGCCGGGTTGATGGTCGAGCGCGATCAGGGCGCGGGTCAGGTAATCGGCCCCGCTTGCCATCAGCGCCCGTCCGATGCTGTCGCCCGCCGCGGCGGCCTGTACCACATCGGGGGCAAGGGTGGCGAAATCGCCGGGCCGCGCCTTGAGGCTGAACTGCACGATGCCCGCGCCACCGCCGAATTTATCCAGCATCTGCTGCGACAGGGGGCTGGCGGGGGTGATCCCGTCGACGACGAGCAAGGTCTGCTCCAGCACGCCATGCCCCAGCCACGCGCCCGACGCCTGATCCGAGACCTGATAACACCAGCCGCCGATACAGGTCTGCACGCCGGCCTTTTGGCGGCCCACGATGGTGCCGGTGCCAAGGGCGATCAGGTGGCAGTCCTGCTCTCCGACGGCACCGACGATGGTGGTGGTGGTGTCTTCGGTTACGACGGATTTGGCAAAGGGCAGACCCGCCTGCACGCGCGGGCCCATTTCCGGCCCCGTGTATCCCGCAAGCCCCAGATGAGCCACGGCACGGGGCATGTCGGCGACATCCAGGCCGGCGCTCTCTATCGCGTTGCGCGTCGCGGTCAGCACGCTGTCGATCGCGGTGGCGCAATCGGTGCTGACATTCGCCCGCCCGCCTTTGCCTTCGGCAAGGATACGGCCATCGGGGGTGGCAACAGCGGCGCGGCAACCGGTGCCGCCTCCGTCAACGCCGATCAGGAAAGGAGGGTCTATTTGTGTCATCCGAATTGTTTAGGGCACCTGTTTTGGCGGGGAAAGACAATTTTCGCCATTCGTTTTACCCATGGTCGCAACGGGTTTGCAAATGGCACATGCGCGTGATAAGTTAGCGCTAACATACTCACGTCTTTGTAGGAAGGCCCTTAGGCCCACCCACGTCACGAAGGAAAGCATGATGTTGAACGATACCGTAGCCCGTGTCACCGACCGGATCATCGAACGCAGCGCGCCAAGCCGGGGTGCCTATCTGGCGCGGATGCGCCGCGCCGCCGAGGAAGGGCCGGCGCGGGCGCATCTTTCGTGCAGCGGGCAGGCGCATGCCTATGCCGGTGCGGGGCAGGACCAAGCCGCGCTGGCGACGCAATCGGCGGGCAATATCGGGATTATCACGACTTATAATGACATGCTCTCGGCGCACCAGCCGTTCGAACGCTTTCCGACCCTGATCCGCGACACCGCGCGTGCGGCGGGTGGGACGGCACAGGTTGCAGGCGGCGTGCCTGCCATGTGTGACGGTGTGACCCAAGGCACCCCGGGAATGGAGCTGAGCCTGTTTTCGCGTGACATCATCGCCATGGCGGCGGGCGTCGGGCTAAGCCACAACACTTTCGATTCCGCGATCTATCTGGGGGTCTGTGACAAGATCGTGCCCGGTCTGGTGATCGCGGCGCAGGCTTTCGGGCATCTGCCGGCGGTGTTCCTGCCTGCGGGGCCGATGACCTCGGGTATCTCCAACGACGAGAAAGCGATCGTGCGCCAGAAATTCGCCGCAGGCGAGGCCACGCGCGAAGAGCTGATGGCGTCGGAGATGGCGGCCTATCACGGGCCGGGCACCTGCACTTTCTATGGCACCGCCAACACCAACCAGATGTTGATGGAGTTCATGGGCCTGCACCTGCCCGGCGCGTCCTTTGTGAACCCCAACACGCCCCTGCGTGATGCGCTGACCGTTGCGGGGACGCAGCGGGCGCTGGCGATCAGCCATCTGGGCAATGAATACACACCCGTTTGCGATGTGCTGGACGAAAAAGCCTATGTGAACGGCATCGTCGGCCTGCATGCGACGGGCGGGTCGACCAACCTGCTGATCCACCTTGTCGCGATGGCGCGGGCTGGTGGGATCGTGCTGGACTGGCAGGATTTCTCGGACCTTGCCGATGTCACGCCGCTGCTGGCGCGGGTCTATCCGAACGGCTTGGCCGATGTGAACCACTTCCACGCGGCGGGGGGCTTGGGCTTTATGATCGGTCAGCTCATGGCGGGCGGCTTGCTGCATGACGAGGTCAAGACCATCGCGGGCGACGGGCTGTCGCGCTATACCCAAGACCCCAAGCTCAAGGATGGCGCGATCGAATGGGTCGCAGGCCCGACTGAGACGCTGAACGAAAAGATTGTGCGCCCCATTGGCGACCCTTTCCAGCCCACGGGCGGGTTGAAACGTCTGGCGGGGAACCTTGGCAATGCGGTCACCAAAGTCTCTGCCGTGAAGCCGGAGCATCACATCGTCGAAGCCCCGATCCGCGTGTTCCATGATCAGGAAAGCGTGAAAGACGCCTATCGCAATGGTGAGTTCAACGAGGATGTCATCGTCGTCGTGCGTTTTCAGGGGCCCAAGGCCAACGGCATGCCCGAATTGCACAGCCTGACGCCGGTGCTGGCGAACCTGCAGGCGCGCGGGCTGAAGGTGGCGCTGGTCACCGACGGGCGTATGTCCGGTGCCTCGGGCAAGGTATTGAGCGCGATCCACGTGTGTCCCGAAGCGGTGGACGGCGGGCCGATTGCACGTTTGCAAGACGGTGATATCGTGCGCGTCGACGCCCGCGACGGGCAGCTGACGGTCCTGACCCCCGGCGCGATGGATCGCCCGGTTGCCACGGCTGATCTGTCGGGCAATGAATACGGGCAGGGGCGCGAGCTGTTTGCCACTTTCCGCAACACAGTTGGCGCGGCTGATACCGGCGCCAGCAGCATTTGAACCTGACCAGAGGATGATCCGATGACCCCGCAAGACGCCAGCGCCGCTGCCTATGCCATCTGTAAACGTGCCCCCATCGTGCCGGTCCTGGTGGTGCATGACGCGCTGCACGCCCGCCCCCTGGCCGAAGCTTTGGTCGCAGGCGGATTGCCCGCGCTAGAGGTGACGCTGCGCACCGATGCCGCGCTTGAGGTCATTGCCGAGATGGCCAAAGTCGAAGGCGGCGTTGTCGGGGCGGGCACGTTGCTGACCCCCGATGATGTCAAACGTGCGGTGGATGCGGGCGCGACCTTTGGGGTGTCGCCCGGTGCCACGGATAAACTGCTGCAAGCGGCCGAAGATCTAGGCCTGCCGATGTTGCCCGGTGCCGCCACCGCGTCAGAGGCGATGCGTCTTTATGAACGCGGCTATGATATGCTCAAGTTCTTCCCCGCCGAAGCTGCGGGTGGGGCACCCTTCCTGAAATCGCTGTCCTCGCCGCTGCCTCAGGTGCGGTTCTGCCCCACGGGCGGCGTGAGCCCTGCCAATGCGGAAAGCTACCTGTCGCTGCCCAATGTGGTTTGCGCGGGCGGCAGCTGGGTCGCGCCGGACAATCTGATGCGCAAGGGCGATTGGGCGGCGATCACCGAATTGGCCCGCGCCGCCAGCACCCTAGGCAGCCGCGGTTAAAGCGACGCCGCCGCGCGGCTGGCCTGATCATACTGACCCGAGATCGCGCGTAGCTGCGCCGCGATCTCGCGCAGGTCGTCGCCTTTGATATCGGTGCGCCCCATGCTGTCGATCAGGCAGGTGTTGCGCACCGCGCGGTAGGTCTCTATCAGCTCGGCCCCGCTGGCGGAGGTGCGATAGAACACCTCCTTTCCGCGTTTCTCGGCCTCTAGCAGGCCGGATTTCAGCAGTTTGCGCAGCGCGTAGTTCACCGTATGCGTATCTTCGATGTTCAGCAGAAAGCAGATGTCCGTCAGCCGTTTTTCACGGTCGCGGTGGTTGGTGTTGTGCAGCACCAGTATTTCCAGCGGGGTCAGGTCGGCATTGCCCGCCGCCGCCATGCAGCGCGACATCCAGCGCGAGAAGGCGTTGTAGGCGATGATCATCCCGTATTCGAGCTCGGACGCCTCCCATCCTTCGCCCTCGGCAAGGTGACGGGACGAGACGATACGGCGGGACGGGTGCGATTTTGGGTCTGACATCAGTGCCTCAAGGCTGGTTTTCACTGTCGTTATGTTAGCGAATTGTCGGTATCGCGCAATCGGTCTGTGCGCCAAGGACACGCCCGCCCGAGAAAAATGTACCAAGGATAGCGCGACGCGGCAGGGCGCGGTAGCAAAGGGGCAACGGGTGCCGACCCTTACAGCCATTGCGATAGGAGTGACGATGCTGCGATTTCTTGTGCCGGTATTGGCCGCGCTTTTGCTTTTGCCCGTGGGTGCGCAGGCGACAGAGCGGGAACGCCTTGGCTATGGCCGTCTGATTTCTAATGATTCCATCGGAGAGTTTCGCGACCGCGAGCGCACGGGCTCCTATGTGTCGTCCCGCGTCTGGGGGCCGCAGTGGAAGGGGCGCTTGCCCGACCGCTTTGGGCAGTTGATCGAGCTGCGTTTGGGGGTAGAGGTGCTGGCCCCCGCGAACCTGCGTCGCCCGCAAGCCGGATCGCGCCCCTGGGCCGGCGCCCTGTCCGTCGGAATGCACACCCATTTCGAACGCGATGCTGTGGAATATTCGGTCGGGGCGGCGATCTATGCCACCGGTCCGCAGACCCATCTGGATGATCTGCAACGGGGTATTCACGACATCATCGACGCGACCTCGCCCTCTGATCGGGTGTTGGATAACCAGATCGAGGACGGCTTTCACCCTACGGTTCTGGTCGAGATCGGGCGCAGCTTTCCGCTTGGCGCGCGGACAAGCCTGCGCCCCTTTGTCGAAGGGCAGGCGGGGATAGAGACATTCGTTCGCGCGGGCTTCGACCTGACCTTTGGCGATATCACACGCGGGGAAATGTTGGTGCGCGACAGCACCACCGGCCAGCGTTACCGCGTGGTGCAGAACCGCGACGCCACGGGCTTTGCCTTTGTCGTTGGGGCCGATATCGCGCGCGTCAGCGACAGCGTGTTCCTGCCATCGGATCGTGGCTATGACCTGACCCCGCGCCGCGATCGTGTGCGTGCCGGGGTGCATTGGCAGGGCAAGCGGGCCTCGGCGTTCTATGGTCTGACGTGGCTGGGCAAGGAATACGAGACGCAGCCCGATCACCAGCTTGTCGGCTCCGTACGCATCAAGATCGACTTCTGACGCGCAGGCCCCGTGCATAGGGTGATTCGTTCTTTCCAGCGGGGAACGGTTTTGATAGCCTTGGGGCAATAATAATACGACGAGGCACGAACAGTGGTCAAAACGGGCTTTCGAGGCACGTTTGTCATAAGCTGGTCGCAGACAGAAATAGACGGGCTGGACGCCGCACCGGTGCAATCCCTCAAGGTGGGGGCAGCCTGGGCGTGGCGGGGCGATTCAATTCGCGTTGACGGGCCGAATGACGTGTTGCGGCTGGATCAGGCGGACGAGGCAGGGGATCTGCGCAGACGGGCTGCGCGGATGGTCCATCGTTTGGTCGGGGCTGCCCTGGACGGCACAACGCCGCCGCACCGGTCTTTCGCCAGTGACCGCGACACCCCTTTGATGGACAACAGCTTTACCGTTACCGACGGCGCGCAGACCTATCTGGTGACAGTGATCGAGGTCGGTCAGGGCAGCCAGCCGCTGCTGATGTTCCTTGACGCGCTGCCGCCGCGCAATACCGATCTGTGGGTCGTCGCGCATACATTGAATACCGCCGCGGCGGATCGGGCGGCGCAATACAGCAGCGGCGTCATCTGCTTTACCCCCGGCACGATGATCCGCACCGCCGATGGCGCGCGCCGGATCGAACAGCTGCGAGAGGGCGATCACGTCCAGACGAAAGACAACGGCCTGCAACCCGTGCGCTGGATCGGCAGCCGCCGGATGAGCGGGGCGCGATTGTTCGCGATGCCGCAGCTGCGCCCCATCCGGTTTCGCGCCGGTGCTTTGGGGGCTGCGCAGCCTGACGCGGATTTGCTGGTGTCGCCCAGCCACCGGATGCTGGTAAAGGGGCGTGTCGCCCATGACTTGTTCAACACGGACGAGGTGCTTGTCACCGCGCGGGATCTGGTGAACGGGCGCAGTGTCACCATCGATGCCCATGCGCGCGAGGTGACCTATATCCACCTCCTGCTCGATTTCCACGAGGTGCTTTGGGCCAACGGCGTAGAGACGGAAAGCTTTCACCCTGCCTCTGCCGCGCTAGAGACATTGGACGCGACGGACCGCGCGCGGCTGCTGGACCAGTTTCCGCAGATCGCCTTTGATCCGCATACCTATGGCGGCTATGCGCGGCGTAATCTGTCGATGTCCGAAGCGGCGATCCTCGCGCACGCCGCCTGACGCCGCCGGATCGCCTGCTTTCTTGGGGCGGGCCTAGCTGTCTGCCTTGCCCGCGATCAATGCCTGCACGATGGCTTTTGCGCTGTCGCTCGACCAATCCGCATCACCGCGCAGGCGTGCGATTTCACGTCCCTCGGGGTCCATGATCACGGTGATCGGCAGGCCGAAAATGCCCATCTGACTGGCCAGCGCCTGTTTCGGGTCTTGGTGGCGTGGCAGGCTATCGACGCCCGCATCCGCGAAGAACCGTTTGATCCCGTCGGGCGTGTTGCGGCCCGTGGCGATGGTCAGCACCTCGAAATCATCGCCGCCGAATTCCTTTTGCAGCGCGTTCAACTGCGGCATTTCCTTGCGGCAGGGCGCGCACCATGTGGCCCAGAAGTTGATCAGCACATATTTGCCCTGCCATGCCTCAAGCGTCGTCTCGCCGCCGTCATCCTCAAGCTGGAACGCGACAGAGGAGGTGGCAACGGGGGAATCGTGCACGACCAGTTTCTTCATATCACCGTCGCGCAGGGGCTTGATGTCGGCGCTTTGCCCAAAGCTGGGGTTTGCACCAAGGGCAAGGGCCGTATAAACGAGCGCGAGCATAATCTTTTTCATTTTCCCTCCGAGGGGTTGCCTGATGACCGATACGACTTCGAACAAAATGTGGGGTGGCCGTTTTGCCGCCGGACCAGACGCGATCATGGAGGCGATCAACGCCTCGATCTCGTTTGACCAGCGTATGGCCGCCCAGGACATTGCCGGGTCGCGTGCCCATGCTGCCATGTTGGCTGCACAAGACATCATTAGTGATAGCGATGCCGACGCCATTCGGAAAGGGTTGCTCACGGTGTTGTCAGAGATCGAGGGCGGGACATTTGCCTATTCGACCGCGCTGGAAGACATCCACATGAACGTCGAGGCGCGCCTGAAAGAGGTGATCGGCGAACCCGCAGGCCGTCTGCACACGGGCCGGTCGCGCAACGATCAGGTCGCGACCGATTTCAAACTGTGGACCCGCGACCAGTTCGACGCCGCCGAAAGCGGATTGTTGGCGTTGATCAAGGCCTTGCTGGGTCAGGCAGAGGCCGGAGCCGATTGGGTCATGCCCGGTTTCACCCATTTGCAGACCGCGCAGCCGGTCACTTGGGGCCACCACATGATGGCCTATGTCGAGATGTTTGGCCGCGATCTGAGCCGGATGCGCGACGCGCGTGCGCGGATGAATGAATCGCCTTTGGGCGCGGCTGCGCTTGCTGGCACGTCCTTTCCGATCGACCGCGACATGACCGCACAGGCGCTTGGCTTTGACCGTCCGGCCGCCAATTCGCTGGACGCGGTCAGCGACCGTGACTTCGCGCTTGAATTCCTGAGCGCTGCGTCGATCTGCGCCATGCACCTGAGCCGTTTCGCCGAAGAGCTGGTGATCTGGTCCTCGGCGCAGTTCCGTTTCGTGACCCTGTCGGACCGTTTCTCGACCGGGTCGAGCATCATGCCACAGAAGAAGAACCCCGACGCGGCAGAGTTGATCCGCGCCAAGATCGGCCGGATCATGGGGGCCAATGTGGCCCTGATGATGGTGATGAAGGGGCTGCCGCTCGCCTATTCCAAGGACATGCAGGAAGACAAGGAACAGGTCTTTGACGCCGCTGACAACCTGATGCTGGCGTTGGCCGCGATGGAAGGCATGGTCAAGGATATGTCCGCCAACCGCGAAAGTCTTGCCGCAGCGGCGGGATCGGGCTTTTCCACCGCGACCGATCTGGCCGATTGGCTGGTTCGCGTGCTGGGACTGCCGTTCCGCGATGCGCATCACATCACCGGATCGTTGGTGGCGCTGGCCGAACAGAACGGCTGCGACCTGCCGGACCTGACGCTGGAACAGATGCAATCGGCCCATGGCGACATCACGGCAGATGTCTTTGACGTTTTGGGCGTGGAAAATTCCGTCAATTCGCGTATGTCTTACGGGGGCACCGCGCCCGCACAGGTGCGCGCGCAGGTGGCCCGCTGGAAAGGGATCATCGGATGAAACCCGTCGCTGCTATTGCCTTGTTGCTGACTCTCGCCGCCTGCGGTGTGGACGGGGAACCCGTGCCGCCGCAGGTCAATAGCACGGTGACGCTGTCGTCGTCGGGCATGTCGGTGGGCACTGGCGTCACCCTTGGCCGCGGCCCGTTCCGGCTGGGTCTGGGGGCGGCGCTGTGATCCGCGCGGCGGTGCTGGCCGTGGTTGCATTGGCGGTGCTGACGGGCTGTGACAGCGCGCAACGCCATGCGCCGTCTGCCCATGACAGCCGCGCCTATCCCCCCGCGACGGATACCGCCACCCGCAAGCATCGCAGCAACTATGAGCCCGGTGTGCATATCTCGGGGCATGTGGATGTGGGCGTTTCCAAGACATTCTGACCGGCGGGGCGGGTGGCGCTGATTGCCATTCCCGCCGCCTTTGGTATTGGGGTAAGCTGTGGTCTGCCGCGATGCCTGTCCCTGCGGTCCGCCGCCCGTAAACGATCGCCGGCAGCTTTCGGCGGGAAAAGCTTAGGAGCCTGAAACTATGGATCATTTCCTGTACCGCGATGGCGCGCTGTTCGCCGAGGATGTCGCCATCTCCGAGATCGCAGCCGCGGTCGGCACGCCCTTTTACGTCTATTCAACCGCCACGCTGTTGCGCCACTTCAAGGCATTTGACGATGCGCTGGACGGGATGGACCATCTGGTCTGCTACGCGATGAAAGCGAACTCGAACCAAGCGGTGCTGAAAACGCTCGCGCAGGCGGGGGCGGGCATGGATGTGGTGTCGGCGGGGGAATACCTGCGTGCCAAGGCGGCAGGCGTGCCCGGCGACAAGATCGTGTTCTCGGG
>Ga0208018_100527_pt1 | contig 9758 bp, 10 predicted proteins | sample 31_taG_FD_184105 | JGI IMG/M metagenome (GOLD analysis project Ga0208018, IMG submission 184105) | Marine viral communities from the Gulf of Mexico - 31_GoM_OMZ_CsCl metaG (SPAdes) (version 2) | ecosystem: Environmental > Aquatic > Marine > Oceanic | place: Gulf of Mexico | collected 2015-07-12 | reverse complement strand
GGGGGGGTAGTTAAAACAAAGTGGGCTGAACTTCGCGGTCCACTCGCAGAACCCCCGACAACAGCCAATTGCGCCAATTCGCATTTCTATGCGTTCCCATGGCGAATGCCACACCTTTCGCAGGAAGCTCTTTGTCGAACTTTTCCGCCATCAACTCTAAAGTTTTGTCTTCCCCGTGTTTTGCACGCCATTTAAAAAAGGTTGCTTCAGTTTCCCAATCGATACAGTTGTAGTTCCGCCGTTTACCCGCAAAATCGAAACGATAGTTAAATCTATACGGGGGCGGTTCGCGCGAAATACTTGGATCACTGAACATATCTGTTTGCTTGTGCAACGCCTCCCTCGCAGCAAGCTCCTTCTGTAACTCTGAATGGGGAAGTTGATATATTCTAAATCGAACATTAGTTGGTCGGATCAGCGCAAAGCTTTTTCCTCCATCGAGTTGCTTATCTAAGTCCTCAACCAGAGCGCGTCTCGCAAAGCTATGCCGCTCTCTCGGCGGCACAGACCCCACGACCTTCAATGTTTGTGGATTGATGCGCTTACTCTCTGCACGATCATCATCGGGAGCTTTTCGCCATTCAAATTCTAGAATATCCCAGCGTGAGAACTTCTGTTTTTCACTTAAATCTCTAAATGGCACCGGATAAAGACGATGCCACTGCCCTTCGAAATCAATTCCAGCAACACAAACAGTTTCACCATGCTTCCGACCAATATCAGGAGCGGCTTTAATGATGACAGCCGCTCTCGAAGTATTAGGAAAGTCTAAGGTACTACTCGACAAAAATGTGCTTCACTTCTACCTGAAGGAGATTCTCCAATTCAGACACAACTATCGCGCGATGGCAACCCTCGTGATGCTTTTCAAAGCAAAGCAAACAAGATCTGTTGTGTGTAACAATCTCTTGAAGGTGCCCTAAGCCAGCTTTCGCTTCTTCAGTTTGCATATGAGCACTGAAAATCTCGACGAAAAGATCGTGGTTACCACTTCTAGCAGCCATTCGTCCTTCTTTAGGGTCGCCCAAAGATCTGATGTGGACGTAATCAATTTGCCTTAAAGCCGCCGCTTCCTTCAGCTTATTTTTGGAGAACCCCTTTTTCCGAGACAATGGTAGCTGTCTAACATCTACCAACGTCTCAATTTTTTCTTCGACTAGCCGATCTAGAAATTTATCTATTTCGGTGCCTTCGTACCCTATGGTAAACAGGTCGACGATATTGCCGGAGTCTTTCATGTGCAAACCTCAATCAATTTACCGGTTGCTACCACCCTAGTTTCATGAAGTCATCATGCCAGAGCAAACTGTTGCGTCAAAGTCAAATGACTAAGGATTAAAGTTAATGGTTAGCATAAAAACGGTTCTGGTTTGTTATCAATGAGGGTAGTTATGGCCGCGCTTTCACTCAACGTTTCGCCATGATCCGCGCCTTCATCCTCCTCATGTTTCTGGCCTCTTGCGGGCGGCCGTTGACCCAGAATGAGCTGCTGTTCGCGGGCGATATCATGGGGGATACGCTCAATTACCCCAAGGTGCGGCTGCATGACGGGTCGCCCTCGCGCGGGGTGACGATGACGCGCAAGGCGCGGCCGCGCACGACCTGTCGCGAACGCATCCTGCCGCCCGAAAAGGTCGGCGAGGTGATCACCACCAAGCCCGCTGCCGTGGCGCTGTGGAATACGGTGCTGTTTGACGAAGACTGGTATCTGGACGATTACCTGCCCGACTATCCCGACCGGATCGGGCTGATCGCGGCGATGATCTTTGCCCATGAGTTGACCCATATCTGGCAGTGGCAGAACCGCAAGACGACGGGCTATTCGCCGCTGCGTGCGGCGTTTGAACATGGCGGCGGGGCGGACCCGTATCTCTTTGATCTGGAGAGCGACCCGAAGTTTCTGGATTTCGCCTTTGAACAACAAGGCTCTATCGTCGAGGAATTCGTCTGCTGTCGTGCGTTGGACCCGCAGGCACCGCGCACCAAACGGCTGCATGCGCTGATCTCGCAAGAAATGCCCGTAGCACCCCTGCCCCAAAGCCGGCCCTATGCGGTGCGGATGCCCTGGGACGGGGTCGAGGTGAACGGGATCTGTAGTTAACGCTGGATGCTTTCAAGATAGACCAGCAGCCCCGCCAGCACCCGTGGTGTGGGCGTCAACTGGCCATCCAGATCGACAGGCACCAGATCCAGCGCCATGCCCTCGCCAAACTGCGGCATCACCCGTTGCAGGTGGCTGTCTGTGGCATCACCCGCCGGGTCGCCGTAGATATAGGCCAGCGTTTTGGTCTGCGGAAAGCGCCCGCCATTGTTCCGCGCCAGTAGGGTCAGGTCGCGGGGCTGCGGGCGAAGGTCCTTGGCCGCGGCACCGGCCCCTTGGGCGTTCAGCCCGTGGCATTGCACACAGTTTTCGGCAAAAAATGCCGCCCCTTCCGCGCGGTCGGGGGCGTCGGGCGGGGTCTGTGCGGGCATACAGGCGGCCAGCCCCAAAAACAGCGGCACGCCGAGGGCGATTGTGGTTTTCATCATATGATCCTCCGGTAGGTCACGGGGATGCTTGCCCTTGGCGGGGGTCTTCGCCATGATCTGGATCAAGAAACGGGAAAGATTAGGAATACTCATGGCGCATTATGCAGTTGTGATGCTTTTGGCCGGGGTTGGCATTCCCGTTCTGGCCGCGTTGAACGCAGGGCTTGGCAGCCGGATCGGATCCCCTGCGGCAGCGGCTACGGTGCTGTTTGTGGTGGCGTTCACCGTCAGCTTGCTGATCGCGATGCTGGTGGGGCGGCAAGGGTTTGCGCAGATCCCCGCGGCCCCGAAGCATCTGCTGCTGGCCGGATTTCTGGTAGCCTTCTACATCCTGTCGATCACCTTTATCGCGCCGCATTTCGGCGTCGGCAACGCGGTGTTCTTTGTTCTGGTGGGCCAGCTTTTCAGCGCCGCGGCGATTGACCACTTCGGGCTGTTCGGCGCGCAGGTGGCGCCCTTGGGGGCCGCGCGGGCCGCTGGCATCGCCTTGATGTGTGCCGGTGTATGGTTGACCCAGCAAGCCTGAGGCCGATCAGGCCTCGTCTTGTAGTGGGTTGGTCAGCACAAAGAGGATTTCATCCTCCGCCAAGGGGTTTTCGACCCCCGGCAGGGTGATGGTAAGCCCTGTGCTGAGCGTGACCGTCAACTCTCCATCCGCGACGGTCTGATCGGTGACAGAGGCGTTTTCATCGTCGGTTTCGACAATCAGGGCATCGGTGCCCACGTCATAATCGCTGACCGTGATCCCGCCCGTGGCACCGTAGATCGCGGTGAAACTGTCCGCACCCGTGCCCCCGATGCCGGTGTCATTCGCGCCCAATCGCAGGCTGTCGTCGCCGTCTTCGCCGATCAGCTCGTCCGCGACCCCGTCGTCGCTGCCGTCTTGGGCGTTGACCCCGCCCGAAAGCGTGTCATTGCCCTGCCCTCCAAACAGGATGTCGCGCCCGTCGGTGCCTTGCAATATATCATCGCCCGCCGTGCCGGTTTGCGACTGTGCGTCATCCTCGGGCGGTTGCGCGGTGTCGTCGATCGTCTCGACCGCTGGATCCTCCGCGGTCGGGACATCGGTTGGCGCGTCGGCTTCAGGATCTGCCGGGTCGGGGGTCAGTGCATCGTCCATGCCTGCGCCCGTGGTCGTCCCCATATCGGGCGTGCCGATGGGGATTTCTTCGTCCTCGACCTCATCCTCCGTATCATCGCCAAACGGGTCAAACACGGCCAGCATCGGGCCGAAAGCGGCAAAGAGCATGACGAGCAAAGGTGACATGGCAACATCCTGTTTTGACACAGTTTGCCCCCTGCTCGTGGCGCCAGTTGGGTCTGGGTAAGGATAAATTAAGGCAGCCGCCTTAAAGCGCGACGAGCTGCCCTGCCTCAAGCCGGATCTGGCGGTCCATCCGCGCGGCAAGCTCAAGGTTATGGGTCGCGATCACCGCCGACAGCCCCGTGCCCCGCACCAGCGTCATCAGCGCGGCAAAGACCTGATCCGAGGTGGTCGGATCAAGGTTGCCTGTGGGCTCATCCGCCAGCAGCAGCCGCGGCGCATTGGCCAGCGCACGGCAGAAAGCGACCCGTTGCTGTTCGCCCCCCGACAGCGCCGCCGGGCGGTGGTCGGCGCGGTGGCCGATACCGACCTCGTCCAACAGTGACAGCGCGCGGGTCTGCGCCTCGGACTGCGAGACACCGTTTGCCAGCTGCGGCAACACGATGTTTTCCAACGCGGAAAATTCTGGCAGCAGGTGGTGGAACTGATAGATAAACCCCACATCGCGCCGCCGCACGCCTGTGCGTTTGCGATCGGACTGCCCTGTCATATCGGTGCCGCCAATCTCGACCGTGCCGGCGTCGGGCGTGTCCAGCAGACCCGCGATATGCAGCAGCGTTGACTTGCCCGCGCCTGACGGGGCGACCAGTGCGACGACCTCTCCGGCGGCGACGGTCAGGTCGATGCCGCGCAGCACGTTGACTTCGTTCGGTTGGCCGGGGTTGTAGGATTTGCCAATCCCCGAGAGCCGCAAAACAGGATCATTCATAGCGCAGCGCCTCGACTGGGTTCATGCGCGCGGCACGGCGCGCGGGGAAGATGGTGACGACGAAGGACAGGCCAAGCGACAGGCCGATGGCCGACATCACGTCACCGAATTGCAGTTTGGCGGGCAGGAAGTAGATGCCACGGATCGACGGATCCCATGCGTTACCCCCCGAGAGGTAGTTCACGACGGCAAAAATCTGATCGACATAGAGCGCGAAAAGACAGCCAAGGATCACCCCCATCGCGGTCCCGATGATGCCCGTGAAGGCCCCGCAGATGAAGAACACGCGCAGGATCGACCCTTCGCTTAGGCCCATGGTGCGCAGGATCCCGATGTCGCGCCCCTTGTTCTTGACCAGCATGATCAGGCCCGAGACGATATTCATCGCCGCGATCAAGACAAGGATGCTGAGGATCACGAACATCACGCGGTCCTCGATATCCAGCGCGCTTAAAAACGAGCCCGACGCATCGCGCCATGTCCAGATCAGGCCGCGTTCCCCCGCGGCGGATAGCAGCGGCACGGTCAGATCATCGACGCTGTCAGGGTTTTCGACCATCACCTCAAGCTCGTTGGCGACGCCTTCGCGGTTGAAGAAGGACTGCGCCTCGGCCAAAGGCAGATAGGCGCGGGTGCGGTCGATGTCATAGCGCCCGGCCGAGAAGATATAGGTCACCTCGTAGCCATTCACGCGGGGCGAGGTGCCAAAGGCGGTTTTCACCCCGTTCGGAGAGATGATCTTGATCGTGTCGCCCAAGCCGACCCGCAGTGCTTGTGCCACGCCGGACCCGATGGCGATGCCCTGTTCGAAATCGGCCAGATCGCCGTCGGCGGTTTCGGGGTTGGCGATGCGCGGGATATTGGCCAGATCGGCGGCCTCGATGCCAAAAATCTCGATCCCTGCGTTGGCCTGACCCTTGTTGGCCATCACCTGACCGCGCACCAAAGGGGCCACCTGCGTCACGCCCGGCACCTGGGCCACACGCGCGGCCATCTCGGTGTAATCGGGTATCCCCGTCTGGGACACGCCGTTCTCATCCACCGACGCCATATTATACACGGTCACATGGGCATTGGCCCCTAGGATCGTATCGACAAATTCAGCCCGAAAGCCCGACCGCACGGCAAGGGTCGCGATCAGGGCAAAGACCGCCAGCGTGATCCCGATCAGGCTGATCCAGGTCATCACGCTCACGCCACCTTCGGCGCGACGCGCACGCAGATAGCGCCAGGCGATCATCCATTCAAAAGGGGCGAAGGGCGGTGTCGAGGATACTGGTTTGGCCAAGGGATGGTTCCGATCTGGGATCAATCGCGCGCAACCTCGCGGTTTCGGCGCATCGGGTCAAGCGAGGAGTGGTCGCGCGGCAGCTTGTACCGCAGGTAAAGGTGCCGCGTGTCAGCGGCCCTGCGCCGGTATGCGGGCGCCGCGCCGCCGGAACGGGGCGCGTAACAGTCGCAGCAGCACCCCCAGCCCCAAGCCGCCCGCGACAAAGCCCGCGCCAGCAAACACCACCCCGGCAAAGTTCAACGGTACAGCGGGCTGAAACGCCTGCCACGCCGCCCCCGCGATCTGCGGGTCCGACATCTGCGGCAGGTGGTAGGCGCGCATGAAAGGCCCCTGCCCCTGCAATCGGGTCAGGGCGGTTTGCAATGTCTCGTAGCGGGCAAAGGTCGCGGCCATATCGGCGCGGCGACGCTCCATAAAGTCGGTGCCGGTCATCTGCGCCAGGGCATCGCTGCGCGACAGGCCGACCGCTTGGGCGCTGGCATCGAAATCGGCAACGACCTCGTGCAGCGCATCGACCGCCCCGCCCAACCGTTGCAGATATTGTTGCGAGTATTCGGGGAATTGCGAAGTCACCGCCGCGCCCGCCACACCGCCAGCAAGGGTCAGCGCCCGCAGGATCATGAAACGCCCCAAAGGTCCGTTGTGCAGCGCTTCATGATCCGCCCCCGTTTTTCAAGGCCCGTCGTTACAAGGCCCCTCGTTAAAGGTTAAGCGATACCGCGATAAATCCCGGCGATCTTTTCGACCGCGGCCTCGGGCGTCATCTCTTCGCTTTCGCCGGTGCGGCGCGAGGTCACCTCGACCACACCGTTTTTCAGCCCCCGCGGCCCGACGGTGATCCGCCATGGGAGGCCGATCAGGTCCATCGTCGCGAACTTGCCACCCGCGCGTTCCTTGGTGTCGTCATACAGCGGGTCCAGACCCAGAGCCTGCAGGCTGGCATACAGCGCGTCACAGGCCGCATCCGCCTGTTCGTCGCCCTGTTTGAGGTTCACAATCCCCACATGGAAGGGCGTCACGCCCTCGGGCCAGATGATGCCCTTGTCGTCATGCGATGCCTCGATGATCGCGCCTAGCAGACGGCTGACGCCGATGCCGTGCGACCCCATGTGCACGGGCACAGGCTTGCCATCAGGCCCCTGTACGGTCGCCCCCATCGGTTCGGAATACTTCGTCCCGAAATAGAAGATCTGCCCCACTTCGATCCCGCGCGCGCTGCGCTGGCGTTCGGCGGGGACTTCGGCAAAAAGCGCTTCGTCATGGGTCTCGTCCGTGCGGGCATAACGCGAGGTGAACTCCTCCATCACGGCCTGACACTGGTCGACGGAATCATAATCGATCTCGCGGTCGCCGAACTTCAGCTCGGTGATCTGGCTGTCATAGAACACCTCGGATTCGCCGGTTTCCGCCAGCACGAGGAATTCATGCGTGTCGTCGCCGCCGATCGGGCCGGAATCCGCGCGCATCGGGATCGCCTGGAGCCCCATGCGTTCATAGCTGCGCAGATAGGTCACCAGATGGCGGTTATAGGCGTGCAGTGCATCTTCTTTCGTCAGATCAAAGGTATAGCCGTCCTTCATCAGGAACTCGCGGCCCCGCATCACGCCGAAACGGGGGCGGACCTCGTCGCGGAATTTCCACTGGATGTGGTACAGCGTCATCGGCAGGTCCTTGTACGACCCGACGTGGCTGCGGAAGATATCGGTGATCATTTCCTCGTTCGTGGGACCATAAAGCATGTCACGGTCCTGACGGTCCTTGATGCGCAGCATCTCGGGGCCGTAGGCGTCAAAGCGGCCGGATTCCTTCCACAGGTCCGCCGATTGCAACGTCGGCATCAGCATCGGGATATGGCCCGCACGCTGCTGTTCTTCGTGCACGATGGTTTCGATCTTGCGCAGCACCTTGAAGCCAAGCGGCAGCCACGAATAGATCCCCGCCGCCGATTGCTTGATCATGCCCGCCCGCAGCATCAACCGGTGGCTGACAATCTGCGCCTCAGAGGGGTTTTCCTTGAGCACAGGCAAAAAATAACGGGACAGACGCATGATGATCCTCTCAGAGTGAATTGGCACCTGACTATGATAATCCCCGCGCCGAGACAATCACGAAGAGACGGGGCACCAACAGCAGGCACCAAGAAGCGGGGCACCAGGTCCCGCGTCCCGCAACCGATTGACCCTCGGCGCACAGACGCGTTTGTTGTCAGCGGCACAAAACAAAAAGGACGCCCCATGACCATGATCCTAGAGCCCGCGCGCGAAACCCCTGTGATCCACGAGACCGGCGTGCTGGTGATCGGCTCCGGCCCCGGTGGTCTGGCCGCGGCCCTTGCCGCCGCCCGCGCCGGGGCAGAGGTGACGCTGCTCGACCGGTTCGGCTGCTTTGGCGGCAATATCACCGTGGTCGGGGTCGAAGGCTTTGCCTGGTACCGCCATGAACAGACAATAGAGGCCGGCGGCATCGGCTGGGAATTCGAGGAACGCGCCAAGGCGATGGGGGCTGCCAGCCCTGAATCCCAATCGCTCAGCTACGAGCTGGACAGCGAGGGGTTCAAACTTGTCGCCGACCGGCTGGTGACCGAAGCAGGCATCCACCCGATGCTGCACCGCCAGTTCGTAGCCCCCATCATGGAGGGCGACACGATCCGGGGTGTCATCGTCGAATCAAAAGCGGGCCGCGAGGCGATCCTCGCCAAAATCGTGATCGATGCCACGGGCGACGCCGATGTCGCCCACCGTGCCGGTGCCCCGACCTACAAGACCCCGGTCGAGGAGATGCAGGCCGCCTCGGTCATGTTCCACATCGCGGGCGTCGATAAGGCGGCCTTCATGGCGGGGGTCAAGGCCGACCCGCAGACTTACGCCAATTGGTCCACGGGCGAATGGGTGGTCGAAACCGATGGCAAGGAAGACGCGATGTTCTCTCCGTTTCTGGCCAAACCCTTTGCCCAGGCCATCCGCGACGGGCGTATGCCCGCCAACCTCAATACCATCGGGGGCACATGGGGCGCTGTGCATGACAGTGGCGAGATGACCTATATGAACCTCGTCCACCTCGCGGAATGCGACGGCACCGACCCCGACAGCATGACCCGCTTCGAGATCGAGGGCCGCGCGCAGGCGATGCACGCGATTGACGCGCTCAAGGCCTATACGCCGGGCTGCGAGACCGCGCGGCTGCGCAATTTTGGCATGAGCATCGGCATCCGCGATACGCGCAAGATCGACGCGGTTTACAACATGACCGAAACCGACGTGCGCCAGCAGGCCCGTTTTGACGACAGTATCGGCATCTACCCCGAGTTCATCGACGGCTACGGCGTGTTGATCATCCCCACCACGGGGCGCTACATGCATATCCCCTACCGTGCGATGCTGCCCAAAGGGGTGAAGAATCTGCTCGTCGCGGGGCGCGCCATCGGCGGCGATAAAATCGCCCATGCCGCCACGCGCAATATGGCGTGCTGCACAGTGGCGGGCCAAGGCGCGGGCGTCGCGGCGGCCATCGCGCTGGCTTCGGGCTGCCCGCTGGACGCCGTGCCGCTGGAGCGCGTGCAAAAAACTCTGCAAGATCAGGGAGTCCGCCTGCATTGACCGCGCCACGCCCGCTTCCAAATGGCTTTAAATCCTCGCCGAAGGCACCTGCCCTATCGGCGGGTGCTGCCGATCCATTTCACCACGGGCCTTGAAAAACCGGCCCCGTTGCGCAATGTCGACCGAAACCAGAATGCGAGGATGCGGCATGGGCCTGCCTATCAGAGATCAGATGAAATACTGGGGTGTCGCGGGGGCGCTTTTTCTGGTGTTCCTGTGGTTCACCGGTGACGTGCTGCTGCCGTTTCTGATCGGGGCGGCGATTGCCTATTTCCTGGATCCCGTGGCCGACCGGCTTGAAGCCATGGG
>Ga0208018_100523_pt1 | contig 9841 bp, 8 predicted proteins | sample 31_taG_FD_184105 | JGI IMG/M metagenome (GOLD analysis project Ga0208018, IMG submission 184105) | Marine viral communities from the Gulf of Mexico - 31_GoM_OMZ_CsCl metaG (SPAdes) (version 2) | ecosystem: Environmental > Aquatic > Marine > Oceanic | place: Gulf of Mexico | collected 2015-07-12 | reverse complement strand
TGTGAAAATATCACCAAATGAATTTTCTGTAATAATAGAATAGCACACCACAATTAAAGCCACAGTTAAAACTCCAGTGAAAGGAATAATCCAATTATTTATTTGACCAATTGAATAAAATATTAGTCCAGCAAATACAAGTATAAAAAACAAGATGGACCAAAAATAAAAGAGCGAAGCTAAGGCAATCCAAAAGGCAGCATCAAATAGTTTTCTCTTTACATACAAGTTAGATCTTAGGCTTATTATCCTTCTAATTCCAAACAATATAAACACATTGGCAATAATAATATTACCATGTTGAATCGTCTGAGGAATACAAGCTAAAAACAGACTAAAAATTAGGATCTTAAAGCTATTTCGTTTGGTTAAATTGTTTTTATTCACAAAAAAAGAAAGCACAAAAATTGAAAGTAAAGTCGCGCTATACAATACAACTTCCTTTAAGATTTGACTAGCATTTATGCCTTCAGAATAATAACCTGATCTGTAAACAATAAAGAGGACCAATACCAAAAAGGAAACAATAACTAAATGAATTGGTTTAGAAGTGCTAAAAAATCTTGTAATCATTTAAAGAGTTCGTATATTTGCCATGTAAATATAATATTATTACGATGAAAGACTTTTTTTATGCTATACAAGATTTATTTGTAGATGTTTTATTTGCCCCATTTGACGCTTTAAGAGCATTAGAGCTTGATAATTGGTGGTCTGCAAACATTATGTCTTGGTTATTTACTATTATTGGATTGGTTGCTTTTGTTTATTGGATGTTGCAACTAAAAAAATTCAACGATAATAACGAAGAAGATAAAAGCATTACTTCGCATTCGTATTTATAAATCGAAACCAATATCCTTACGATAATACATCTTATCAAAGTGTAGTTTTTCTATATTTTGATAAGATTTTTTTATGGCTTCTTTGTACGAGTCTCCATAGGATGTAATTGCCATAACTCTACCTCCAGAGGTTACAACTTTGCCATCCTTTAATACTGCTCCAGCATGAAAAGGAATAGACTCTGTGATATTTTCAATTCCTGAGATTTCTTTGCCTTTCTCATACGCTTCTGGATAACCACCTGAAACTAACATAACAGTAGTGGCAGCGCGCTCATCAATTTCAATATTAATTTTATCTAAGCTTTGATTAGCTATTGCATGAAAAATTTCAACCAAATCATTTTTAAGTCTTGGTAAAACAACTTCAGTTTCTGGATCTCCCATTCTAACATTGTACTCTATCACTTTTGGATCATCACCAACTTTAATCAAACCAATAAATACAAACCCTTTATATGGCAAATTGTCTTTTTGTAATCCTAAAATCGTAGGTTTTACAATTTGTTCTTCAATTTTGCTTAAAAATTCTGGAGTAGCAAAAGGAACAGGAGAAACTGCTCCCATTCCTCCAGTATTTAAACCTGTATCACCTTCACCGATACGTTTGTAATCTTTTGCCGTTGGCAAAATTTTATAATTCTTTCCGTCAGTCAAAACAAAACAGCTTAGCTCAATACCATCAAGAAATTCTTCTATAACGACCTTGGTACTTGCCTCACCAAACTTTGCATTAACCAACATGTTTTTTAATTCAGCTTTAGCTTCACTTAATTCCTTTAAAATTAAAACGCCTTTTCCAGCAGCAAGACCATCAGCTTTTAAAACATAAGGAGGATTTAAAGTTTCCAAAAACTTATAACCCTCTTCTACATTATTCTTGTTAAAGCTTTTGTATGCTGCCGTTGGAATATGATGCCGCATCATGAATTCCTTCGCAAATTCTTTACTCCCTTCTAACTCTGCCGCAGCTTTTTTAGGGCCTATTACAGCAACGTGTTTTAATTCATTATCGCTTAAGAAGTAGTCATGTACACCTTGAACCAAAGGGTCTTCGGGACCTACAACAACCATATCAATTTGTTTTTCAACAACCAATGCTTTTATTGCAGGAAAATCTGTTACTCCAATATTTATATTTTGTGCAATTTGTGCAGTCCCAGAATTTCCTGGAGCCACATAAAGTGTTTTACATAAAGGGCTTTGCGCTATTTTCCATGCAAATGTATGTTCTCTTCCGCCTGAGCCTAGAATTAATATAGTCATGTTGAATGTTCTTTGCGCAAAAATAAAATTAATGCCATACATACACGACTTTTTTTTATTTACTTTACGAAAAATATACCCTTAAGTTTGAATTTGTTTGACCTTTCATTGAAATTAAATAGCTTTCCAATCAGAGAGGCTCAACTTGTATTGAAAGATATTCAACAAAAAAATGAGATTGAATTTGAAGCTTACATTAATGCGAAGAAGCGAGAAATTGTAAGCTATCATTTGCAACACAATCCTTTTTATAAATCCTTAGCAAAAAATGTAAATCCAGAAGATTGGACTACCATTCCAATAATGACGAAACAAAATTTGCAAAAGCCTTTAAAGGAGCTTTTATCAGATAATTTTACAAAATCGAAAGTTTACATTGATAAAACTTCTGGAGCATCAGGCATGCCTTTTATTTTTGCAAAGGACAAATTTTGCCATGCCCTTACTTGGGCCATAATAATAGATCGTTTTTCTTGGTATGGAGTTAATTTTAATAGGTCTAAACAAGCACGATTCTATGGAATCCCTAAAGACACAATAGGTTACATTAAAGAAAAAATAAAAGATTTTATTAGCTGTAGAACAAGGTTTAATATTTTTGATCTAAGTGATAAAGCTTTTGATTATTGGGTTAATATTTTTAAAAAAAACCCATTTTGGTATATGAATGGATACACTAGCCCTATGGTACAATTTGCTAAATATCTTAACCATAAAAATATTGTTTTAAAAGAAATATGTCCAACCCTTAATGTTTGTATAGTTACTTCAGAAATGCTTTTTGATGATGATAAAATCTTACTAGAAAAACAATATGGTGTTCCAGTTATTAACGAATATGGTGCATCTGAATTAGACCTCATCGCGTTTCAAAACCTGAAAGGAGAATGGCAAGTAAATAGCGAAACACTTTTTGTTGAAATACTTGATAATAACAATAACGTTTTACCTTATGGTGAAGAAGGTAAAATCGTAATTACATCTCTTTATAACAAAGCAGAAGCATTTATTCGCTATGAGATTGGAGACATAGGTGTTCTTTCAAAAGATAGCACAATACAAAAGCCTATTTTAGAAAAGCTTATAGGCAGAACTAATGATATCGCTATTTTGCCTAGTGGTAAAAAAGCGGCTGGACTAACATTTTATTATATTACCAAAAGTATTATTGAAGATAATGGAAATGTAAAAGAATTTATAATTGAGCAACATAAAAAAGATACTTTCAAAGTTATTTATGTAAGTTCATCTGAAATTTCAGAAGCTAAAAAACAAATAATAATTAACGAAATGGAAACTTACCTTGAAAAAGGGTTAAACATTAATTTTGAACGTAAAAATCAATTGCAACGGTCTAAAAGTGGAAAATTGAAACAGTTTTCGTCATTAATTAATGTCGCCTCTTGATGAAAGATATTCTCATCATAACAAGTTATTTTCCTCCAGAAATTGGTGCAGCTTCAAACCGTATTTTCCATTTGGCTGAAGGTTTACAAAAACGCAGTTTTAATGTATCTGTCATTACTCCCTTACCTAATTATCCAAAAGGAAAAATATTTAAGGAGTATAAAGGTAAGTTCAAGATAACTTCAATTGAAAATCATATAACAATTCATCGCTTGTGGATTTGTGCGAGTAATTCCAAAAACAAGCTTTTGCGTTTGTTCGCTATGTTGTCTTACAGCTTTAGCTTGATTTGGTTTTTTATATGGAACAAAATTCCGAATAAAGTCATTGTGCAATCACCTCCTCTACTTGTTGCATTTACATGTATGCTTTTTTTGCGTAGAAAAAAAAGAAAGTTGATATTAAACGTAAGCGATTTGTGGCCAATTGCAGGTTTAGAATTAGACGCATTTAAAAAGAATTTTAGCTATAATATCCTAGAGCATATTGAGTATTTTAATTACAAAAAAGCTGATTTAGTTTTGGGTCAAAGTGAAGAAATCTTAAATCATGTAACTTCTTTGTGTCCCGACAAAAACACCTTTCTTTATAGAAATTATCCAGACTTTAATCCTCCTAAAATTGAAGGTGATACTTCTGGTGAAAAAATTAAGCTTGTGTATGCTGGATTGCTTGGTGTTGCTCAAGGTGTTTACAAATTATGTCAAAAAATTGACTACACAAATATTGAGTTTCATATTTATGGCGCTGGTGCGGAACAAACCCAAATAGAGACTTTTATTTCAGAAAATAAAAACTTACCTATATTCTATCATGGAGAAATAAGCAGAGAGAATTTACACAAAGAACTTTTAGAGTATGATATAACGATTATTCCGCTGCTAAATAGAATTTATGGATCAGTACCATCAAAAATATTTGAATATGCTCGTCTAGGGCTTCCTATGATTTATTTTGGTGGTGGTGAAGGAGAAACTATTGTTAGGGAAAATAATTTGGGTTGGGTAGCAGAAGCGGGGAATTATGATAATTTAAACTTGACACTTTCTCAATTAACAACTAAAGATTTAAATTCCAAATTTAAATACGCAATAAAAAATACAGCTGAAAATCAGTTTGATTTCAATAAGCAATTATCTCTTTTATGTGAAAAACTTTAATATGCTTTTTCGTCTCCTTTTATTGCTATCCTAATGGTCTGTAGAATTATTTTTATGTCTAATAGTAGAGACCAATTTTCAATATAAAAAATGTCAAATTTTATTCTATTTATGATGTCCTCATCCGATTTTATCTCACCTCTATAGCCTTTTATCTGAGCCAATCCCGTAACACCAGGTTTAACATTATGCCTAAATATAAAATTGTATTTATCTATTTTTTTGGAGTAATCTTCAGTATATGATAACATATGTGGTCTAGGGCCAACCACCGACATATCGCCTTTTAAAACATTAAAAAATTGAGGTAATTCATCAAGACTAGTTTTACGTAAAAATTTACCTGTTTTTGTCATTCTTTCATCATCTTGTTTTACATAGGTTCCTTTAACACTTTTAGTGGTTTTGAGTGACCTAAATTTATAGCAATTGAATTCCTTATAGTTTATTCCGTTTCGCTTGTGTTTATAAAACAGTGGTCCTTTAGATTCTAGCTTTATTAAAATGAATAAGATAATTGTAACCCAAGAAAGAATAAACACAATTATAAAAAGTGAAAAAAGAATATCGAAAGCTCTTTTTATAACTTTGTTAACGTCATTGTTAAGTGCAACATCTTGAATTGAGAAAACAGGTAAATAATTATAAAAATCAGTTTTTAATCTTTTAGAGTAAATATTTTTAACATTAGAAATAAACTTAATATTGGAGTGATTTAAGTTTGCATATTTAACATATTTGTTTACCTGATTTTCTGTAAGTTCGTCAATAGAGCAAAAGATTTCATCGATATTTTTATTTTTTTTTAGTAAATTAAAACTATCCTTAAGTTTTCCAGATAAGGAAGATGAATTATTGTCACTAAATACTCCCAGAAGGTTATATCCTAGTTCTTTGTTGCTTTCAAACAATGTCTTTAATTCAATGGCATTAGCATTATTACCAATAATTATCACTTTTCGAATATTGCCATTAAAATAAGTTCTATATTTTTTTAATGCATAAAAGCTAGCTATTTTTAAGAAACCTATTAATACAAAACAGGAAATCAAGTAACTAAATGTTTCAAATACTTGAATGTTTATACTTCTGAAAATTCCAATGAAGGCGAAAAATATGACTGTATAAAAACAAAATTGTTTTACAAGTAATGAAAATATATTTAACAGTGTTGAATATCTATAAACTTTATAAAATTTCAAAAAAAAAGCAGTTAATAGCCAAAAAACTATAGAATAAAAAATATAAAGTAGATGCTTATTGTTTAAGGTCTGAGATGAAAAAAAATAAAGATTTTCAGAATTAAAATTAAAAAATTGAAGGGCTAAGATATTAATCACTGAAAGATCAAAAACAATTAGAAATGGTCTCAAAAGCCAAGAATATCTGCCTCTTTTGTATTCCATTTTTATCTAATGTTAAAATCAGAGAAATCTTTGTGTTCACTTTTGTAAAGTTTGTCTTCTGATAAATTTTTAAAATAATCAAAGGTTCTACTCATTCCTTCACCTCTTTCAATTTTCGGACTCCAATCTAGCAATTGTTTAGCCAATGATATGTCTGGTTGTCTTTGTAAGGGATCATCAACAGGTAATTCTTTGTAAGTAATTTGTTGAGTGGTATTAGTGAGTTTAATGATTTCTTCAGCGAATTCTTTGATTGTTATCTCATTTGGGTTACCAATATTAACCGGATATGCATAGTCACTAAATAGTAATCTAAAAATTCCTTCTATTTGATCGTCAACATAACAAAATGATCGTGTTTGTAGTCCATCTCCAAATATTGTTAAGTCTTCTCCTCTTAATGCTTGACCCATAAATGCTGGAATAACTCTTCCATCATTGAGACGCATTCTTGGTCCGTAAGTATTAAAAATACGCACTATTCTTGTTTCTAACCCATGAAACCTATGGTAGGCCATAGTGATTGATTCTTGAAATCGCTTTGCTTCATCATAAACGCCTCTTGGCCCAATTGTGTTAACATTACCATAATAATTTTCAGATTGTGGATGAACTAATGGGTCTCCATAAACTTCTGAGGTTGATGCAATTAAAATTCTAGCTTTTTTGGCTTTAGCTAAACCAAGCAAGTTATGAGTTCCTAAAGAACCTACTTTTAATGTTTGAATTGGAATTTTTAAATAGTCTATTGGACTAGCGGGAGATGCAAAATGAAGTATATAATCTAGTGTACCTTCAATTTTCACAAACTCAGTTACATCGTGTTCAATGAACTTGAAATTACTATTATTCTCAAGGTGCTTAATGTTGTCATAATCTCCTGTTATGAAATTATCCATTCCAATAACATAGAAATTCTCTAAAATAAATCTATCACATAAATGTGATCCTAAAAATCCAGCTGCGCCTGTAATAAGTACTTTTTTCAATTTCAAAAATATTAATGCATTACTTTGCTCAATTTCTTATTCTGTTCCACTTCCAATGTTATAATACATAAAACCTATACTTTCAAGTTGTTTTCTATTCAAAAGTCCTCTTCCATCAAAAATAAAAGCTGGTTTTTGCATTTGTTTATAGATTTTTTCCCAGTTATAGGTTGTGAACTCTTCCCACTCGGTTAAAATAGCTATGCCGTGAGAGTCCTTGCATGCTTCATAAGAATCATTTGTAACTTTTAGAAGCTTCCTATTTTCTTCAGCTGGTCTAGTTTTTAGATCATCTAAATCTTCATAAATACGTTTTTCAGAAACTTTAGGGTCATAAACTACTATTTGGGCTTGTTCATTTAATAAATTGTCAGCTACTTTGATGGCAGCCGATTCTCTTGTATCGTTGGTGTCCTTTTTAAATGCCCAACCTAAAAATGTGATTTTTTTTCCTGATACAGTGTTATATAGAGTTTGAACTATGTTGTCTGAAAATCGCTGTTTTTGGTGCTCATTCATAATTACTACTTGTTCCCAATAATTTGCGACTTCATCCAATCCATAACTTTTTGCAATGTAGACTAAATTGAGAATGTCTTTTTGAAAACATGAGCCACCAAAGCCAACCGAAGCTTTTAAAAATTTTGATCCTATTCTACTATCCATGCCAATAGCTCTTGCAACTTCGCTTACTTCAGCGCCAGTTTTTTCGCAAATTTCAGACATAGCATTAATTGATGACACTCTTTGAGCTAAGAAAGCATTTGCTGTGAGTTTTGATAGTTCAGATGACCAAACATTTGTGGTTAATATTAATTCTTTTGGCACCCAATTAGAATAAATATCAACCAAAGCCTGAATTGCTGTTTGTCCTTCCATAGAATTATCTCCTCCGATAAGTACCCTGTCAGGATATAAAAGATCTTTTACTGCAGTACCTTCTGCTAAAAACTCTGGATTAGATAAAATTTGAAATTTTACATCATTTCCTGTATTGTCCAAAATGCTTTTTATTGCTGAAGCTGTTCTAACTGGTAATGTGGATTTTTCTACTACTATTTTATTGTTTTTAGAAACTTTTGCTATTTGTCTTGAGCATAATTCAATATATTTTAAATCTGCGGCCATTCCTTTTCCTTTGCCATAAGTTTTGGTAGGTGTGTTTACAGAAATAAATATCATTTCGGCTTCCTCAATTGCCTTGTCCACTTCAGTTGAAAAAAATAAATTTTTCCCTCTTGTATTCTTAATGATATCATCTAATCCAGGTTCAAAAACTGGTAGTTGAGTCAAATCATTATTGTTCCATGCATCGATTCTTGATTTATTTATATCGACTACTGTAACTTTAATGTGCGGACATTTTTGGGCAATAACTGCCATTGTAGGTCCTCCAACATAACCTGCCCCAATACAGCAGACATTTTTTATATTCATAGGATGTGTTTTGGTAGTATAACCTTTATGAGTCAAAGGTAATATAAATCTATCTTGCAACAAATTATATGCTTTTTTTACTTTTGTTAACGAAGATTTATTTGATGAATTAATAATAAGATGAGTATTTCTACTGTACTACGAATTTATTACTTGCTATAAGAAAGTTTTATTTATCTTAATGATTTGACTTTTTTTTGCTTTTGATTCATGTATCTCAACTTCTGCTTAATCTTAATACGTTTTTTGATATTTGATAGACTATAATCTAATCTGTAAAATATATAAAATAAGGTAATTCCCAAAGAGAAGATGATTAAACTGAGAATTCCACTATCAATTACTTTACTTAATAAAAAGACACCTATTATTATTAAAATATTCGCAATTCCAATTAAAACACTTGCTTGCATGTGCGATAATGATAAATAATCTATTAAAATATGATGAATATGCTTTCTGTCTGGCCTAAAAGGACCTCTATTATTAGCCATTCTTATAACCATTACTCTTAATGTATCAAAAAATGGAATTACTAATATACTTATAAGCACTAGAATTGTGTTCTCTGATTTAAAGGGTATTATAATTTGATCAGGCGTGAAAGACAAAAACTTTAAAGTGAATACACTTATTAAAAAACCGATAAGGAGTGAGCCAGTGTCTCCCATAAATATTTTATTCCTTTTTGATAAATTATATCTCAAAAAAGAAAGTAAGCAGGCAATAATCCCTAATGATAATAAAAAATAAAATTGTTCATCAGCCAGATAGAATAAATATGCAAATGCCGATGAAATCACAATACCAACTAACCCTGCCAGACCGTCAATTCCATCAATCAAATTGTATGAATTTATAATTGCAACCATTAAAATTCCTGCAAAAATGGTTGAAATGGCATAAGGAATTTCATAAATTCCAAGAAAACCATTTAATGATGTAATCACCAAGTTTGGGTGAATAATGATAAAAGTAACCGCGAAAATTTGAACCAGTAATTTTGTATAAGGTGATAAAACCACCAAATCATCTTTTAGACCAAACACAAATAACACTGTAAAACTAATCAATAAGTTATAAACTAAAGCTTCAGTATCATAAGCTTTTAAAAAGAAAAAGGATAAATTTAGCGTTACGTAAAAGGCAAGACCTCCTAGAGTGGGCACCTTTACTGAATGAGAGCTTCTTTCATTTGGGTGATCAAGTAGGTTTTTATACCTAACAATGCCTATTATTTTTGGAATTAATAGAAATGTAGAAAAAAAACAGCCTAAAAAAAATAATATTTCAAACATTTGTAGTCGGTTACAGGGCAGTTAATTAATTAT
>Ga0208018_100522_pt1 | contig 9843 bp, 7 predicted proteins | sample 31_taG_FD_184105 | JGI IMG/M metagenome (GOLD analysis project Ga0208018, IMG submission 184105) | Marine viral communities from the Gulf of Mexico - 31_GoM_OMZ_CsCl metaG (SPAdes) (version 2) | ecosystem: Environmental > Aquatic > Marine > Oceanic | place: Gulf of Mexico | collected 2015-07-12 | reverse complement strand
TAACAAGCTGTAATATTTAAAGGGATCACTTTCAGCAGTTATGTTTAAAGCCTCAGCAGCTTGCTGTGCTTCATTAAAAGCACCTTCGTTAAAAGCAATGTTTTCTAAAATGTATTGATCTGGTTCAAATCCTCTTTCAACACGTTTTTCTTCTGCTGCTTTAGCAACTTCATCTGGCATAACAGCTTCTGAAATAAGCGCAGGACCAATGTTAAACGCCGTCATAGCTGCTTTTAACAACCAAGAAGCTGTAGATTCTTTTGTAGTGCCGTAAGGTGTTATGGAAGGAGACATAAAGCCACGCTTCTCAAAATCTTCTGGATTAGCAATAGTTTCTACTTTCTTTTGTGGATCTAACCACCAAGGCGTTTCTTTAGATTCTAATAGCTCTGTTTGAATGTCTTCTTTTGTCTTTGGTACGTATTCAATTCTTGCGCCTGCTGGCAACCTAAAGCCTACACCAATTTCTTTTGGATAAGGAGATTCAGAACCATCAGCGTTTATAATGACTTTCTTTTTTCTGCCTTCTTTTAATTGTTCTTGAACTTCAGTCTCAATCCGTCTAACTTCACGAGCATTTAAGAAAGCCATCTGTTGTGGCGTTAAATCTGGAACACCTTCTCCAAGTTCCACTTGTTTTCTAAACGCACGAATCCACGGATCTTGTGAGCCAACTGTTTCTGGTTGAAGGTATCTTTCTGTATTTTGTAGACGATCTACCATGTCAATAAGTTCGTTAAAGCTTTCCTGTAGAGCTAGGCTCTCAGCCTCTGCACCGCTCGCTGTGCCATTAGCTTTTATTTCACGTAGTCTGGGCTCAACAAAAAAAGTTTTAAAAGCCTCAGCGTCAGCAATGCCTTCTGCGTTGCTTGTGTTGAAGGCTTGCGAGAACGTTTCAGCAATAGCTGTATAATCAATACCAGATGATTCTTGCTGGTCTGCGATAGGTGCTTCTGCAAGAGGGAGAAGACGACCAAGCCCGCCTTCTTCGCGGTCTTCTATCTCTCCATAACCAAGAGCAACTGGACGACGATAATTTTCAAGTTCTTGAGCAATCGTAGTTTCTATTTGATCATCAGATAAACCTTGTGCTTTTAACTGGCGACTACGTTCGCGTTTGTATTTTGTTTCTTGTTCTGCTAACTGAATGTCTACTTGCTGAACTTCTTCTGTGCGTTGTTCTTTGATTGGCTCTACACCAGAAGGTGACACTTGTCCTGTAGAACGAGCAAGAATGTCTTCTTGTGTTAAACCTAATTCGGCAACAGCTTGCTGAGCGGCTTGACCAGCAGGAACACCGCTCGCAACAAGTTCTTGAGCACGCGCCCTGATACGTGCTTTTTCTTCATCGCTAAAAACGCTCATGTATGTTTCCTTATGCTAGTGGTGATTTCTTATCGTTTTCTAAAATATCTTTTGCGACCAGATATTCCAAAGCTTGATCTCTTGCTTCTGGTTTGCTTGCAAAAGCACGAACAACTTCATCGTATGTTGTTTTAAAAGCATCACCTCTATTTTTATTGGTTTCGTAAAGACTATCTACAACAACAGCCCACTTTGGTCTTTGTTCTCTTGGAGCTTGTGTTTTAGCTAAACGAGCAACTTTATCTGGCTGTTGTGATAATCTGGTTCCACGTTGAATTACGTTCGTTTTGTAGCGTTTTCTGCGATCTTCTTTTGTGCCACGTTGACGTTGAGCACCGCCAGTCTCTTCTTCACCTACTGAAATATCGTATTTATCAGCAGCAAGTTTCTCAACTTCTTGACGGATTGTTCTGTTGAATTCAGGACGCATTTGTGGCGACATAGTGGTTGGAAGTTGTCCACTGTACATAGTGTATAGATAATCTACAAAGATCTCATCATCAGTTTTATCTGATTCAAATCTTCTAAAGCCTTTTAGATTTTCAGTTCCATATTCTCTGGAAGATTCAAACCATTTTTTGGCTTCTTGCATAACTTGATCTTTATTTCCATCAAAGGATCTAATCTCTTCTATTAGAGATCCAATATCAAATTCAGGTGCCATTGGTTCTGGTGCGGGCATCGCGGTTGAAGGCATGCCAACTGTTGCACCTCTACCGAAAGGAACAGCAGCAGTTTCATCGGGCGGAAGTCCTAAAACTTCTAATTCTAATGACCTACCAGCAGCAGCGGGAGCAGCAGTTAGACCTGCCAGAGATTCAGGAACAGAAGCCCCTGGAACAACACCAGTTCCAACACCTAAGCCGCCAATAGCAGTGGCAGAAGCAGAAGCAGGAGCAGCAGGAGCAGGAGCAGTACCAGCAGGAGCAGCAACAGGAGCAGTACCAGCAGGAGCAGCAACAGGAGCAGTACCAGCAGGAGCAGCAACAGGAGCAATACCAGCAGGAGCAGAAGCTTCTGGGGGCAGCTGGCGTGCTATGTAATCGTCTTCAAGTTTCCTTAAAACATCTTGACCTTGTGGCGTTTGAGCCAATACTTCTTTTTGTTCTGGTGTTAAATCTTCGTAGACTACTTCAGCAGGAGCAGCAGCGGCAGTACCAGCTGGAGCAGCAGTACCAGCAGCGGGAGCAGGAGCAGTACCAGCAGCCACCTGGGCACGAATCTCATTGATAGCTTCTTCCATTGCAGCCCTGCGAGCAGCATCATCATCAATAGGAGCCACACGCTCTTCAGCACCAAAGCTCTCAGGAATTCGTGAGGGAATACGACCACCACGTTTCTTGAAGATGTCACCAGCAGGAACCTCACGAGCGCCGGCTGCTCTCATAGCCTCAACAGCAGCGTCAACATCACCATCAAAAGCAGCAATAAATTCTTCTAATCTTTGTGCGCCTAATGGTTCATCAACACGCGGCATGGTTCTTGTAGGACGAGCAGCAAGACCAAACGGACCTCCACCTTGCCCCATGACACCAACGTCTTGTTCAAAACCTCTTCGTGTTCTGGCTAATAAATCAGTTTCAAATCCAATTTCTGGAGCTTGTAGTCCTTCTAGCTCTGCACGTAAATCATCAATATCTTTATCGATCGCTTCTATAGCAGTTTGTCTTTGTTGCTGTGTGTAACCATCAACACCAATAGTCTCAGCAGCACCGGCAGCAGCAGGGGCAACAGGGGCAGCAGCAGGAGCAGCGCCAACCTCTGGTGCTTCAATTGTAACGCCACCAGTAAATTGAGCGCCTTGTGGATCACCAGTAGCTAACATGGTTTGTGCTGTTCCCATAGTAATAGGACCAGATAAAGTTGTATATACTACAGGAGGCAAGGTCGGATCTGGTCTACCGAACATGTCTGTTGGTGGACCAATTTTATACGTTAGTGTAGGCTGAGCAGCTGCTGCTCGCTGTGCGTTAGCCTGTGCAACTTTGTAGTCCATGTCGGCTTGTTTAGCAGCTAATGAAGCAGCAGAGCGAGCAGTTAGACCACCTGTAGATAAATCAGTTCTTGCTTGTTGTAGTTCTGTAATAGCGTTGCGAATGTCTTTTTGCGCTTGAAGATAAACTTTCTGTTGCGTATCGTAAGTAAGCGCTTCGAACTTCATTTTCTGTAGTTCGTTCTTTTGAATCTCTTCCCAAATCTGCCAGCGTAGATCTGAATAAAGCGTAGCCCAAGCTTTTCCTGAAGTTGTTTTACCAGTAGGAGGGCGGGGCTCTAGAACGTAGACATTTCGCCCGTTGACGTTTTTAATCAAAGTGATCTCCCCATTTGTACTTTTCCATTTAAAGAATGAAATTCGTCATGACAGTTTTTACACAAACAAATGCCATTATTTAAACTTAATGATAGTTCTGGAAATGCTACACGAGGTAAGATGTGATGTGCATGAAGATTATCAGTTGAATAGCATACAGAACATTGGTTATTATAAATTTCTTTTATTTTTTTAGACCATGCAGGACTATAATTTTTTGACTTTTTATGTAGGTGTATTGGTTTTCTCTTAGCGCACGTTCCACATAAAGAATTCCTTTTCTTTGCAGTACAAAAAACTGCCCGAGAAGTATAAATCAGTTGTTTATTACAAGAAGGGCAATTTCTAATTCTTACGTATTCAGTTTTTTCTTTTTTAGAATTAGAAATAGTTGCAGCGCATGATCTACACAAAGAATTATTCTTCTTTGCTCTATAAAAACTTTGAGGCGAATTAAAATGTAGTTCTTTATTACAAGAAGGGCAATTTCTAGTCATTTATCAAGATCCTTGTAGAGCTATTAAATACTGAAGCATTTCTGGATTTTCTAAAGCAAGCTCGTAAAAACCGCGAGCCTCTTCTGGACTAACACCAAGTTGAACACCTAACGATTGTGCTTCAGCTTGTGAAATGTCTCTTGGTCCTTGGACAATGGCTTGCTGTGCGCTCGTCGTCGCGCCGGCTTCAATACCAGCACCAGCAATAGCACCAAAAGCATCAGCTAATTCTCTGCGTCGTTGTTCAGTAGCAGCTTCAAGGGCTCGCATCTCTTCTTCTTCTCTTTGAGCCTCAGCGAGATCCTGAGCAAGAACTTGACCAGCAATCGCAGTTTCTGCAAGCTGTTGCTGTTCTTCACCTATAACAGCTTGCTGAAGAGCTTGACCACCAGTAGCCATTCCAGATCCAGCAAGAAGAGCCTTGCGCTGTGCTTCAGCTTGTTCCCGCGCTCTATCCGCACCAGTACGCAAGCCACCTCTAATGGCTGCTTCTTCTTTCTGTGTTAAACCAAGAGCGCCCTGTGATTCACGTCTTTGAAGTTCTTGTAAGCGTTTTTTGTTTGTTTGTGCAAGTTGGCTTGGCATAAGCGTTCCAAGATTCGAAGCTGCTGTGCCTGCTACGCCTGCTAAAATAGATAAGGTTACGGGATCCATTTAATTGTTCTCCTAGTAGATAAAGATAAAGTCAAGTTTGTTATTTATAGAACACTTCTGCTTTAAACACGCGAGCAGAAGCAAAACCTCGTTGAACCTTTGGATTGACTACAACAGCAAACCTATACGAACCTGCTGTAAGGCTAAAGTGAGCAGTAAAACCAATCCAACGACGGACAGCAAACGCTACGGTTGCGCCCGCTGGACCTTCAGCGCCTCCAACGTCTGGAATCAATCCTGCACCACCAAAAGGATTTTTGTTACCTGCTGGTGTGTTTGTTAGAACTGCTTCTTCAAAAGCATAAGAATAAGTTTGGTTTGAAAGTGTGCGCAAATCATTTACGTTGATGTACGTTAGATAAACGTCGCTATCCCAAAAGCCAACCGGCTCTACGTCGTTTTCTGTACAAGCCCATGCAGAACCAACAGTAATAATAACTTCTGCGTCTTGTTCTAAAATTAGATGGGGAGCAGTCTCAGGCATCGTGAGCCAAACTAAAAGATTATTATCTGTTTGTCTGGAAGCTTTTATGTTGGACGTAAAGTAAGATCTATCAATAGGATCTCTACCGTTAGCTAAGCCAGTATCAATACCAGTAGCAAATGTATAGCTATTAACGATTGGATCATAATCACCAACTTGAATGTCTTGTGTTTTAAAGTGATTGTTGTCCAAGTCACCTTGTACGATCTCTTGGTTGACGTAAGTTTTTAGTGCCTCGTCGTTTCCGTTAAGGTCGTCTGCCGTTAATGGTGTTCCATTAACAAAGGTATTTGGTTTAACGTATGCCATTAGTGTTTTGCCCTCACTGCAACTATGTTGTTTCTACTAACACGTAGTGTGTTTGCTGCGTCATAAACCTTTGCTTGTAAAGAGATCTTTTCATAAGTACGAACACCAGATACACCATCATAGCGTAGCGTTGTAGAAAACTGAAAAGTCTGCCAGCTAATAGGAGCACCAGTATTCTTCATAACACCAGCGGAGGCAGAGACGTATCTAACAGAAGAAGCAGTAGTAAATGAATAGCCCCATTCGCCTAAACTAACTGTAGCTGAAGGACCACCATCGTTATAAGTTAGTAACAACTGAAATGCATAATAGTTTGGTTTACCTCTATCAGCTAACGGCAAAGCTACATCCCAAGAGATTGTAGGTGTACAAGCTGAAACTATACCAGATGATTCTACGCGAAGTATTTCATTTGTTGAAGGTGCGTAGTTAAGAACTGCCTCTGAAAGACCAGCTACGTTGATTGTTGTATAAGAAGTCGAATTTGTAGCAAAGTCTGCTGTACCTTGGTACTTAAAAGTGTATAGATCGTTACACGCATTATTTCCAGCAAAGTGAAATCGTGTAATCCAGTTATCTCTTGTGTTTGTGTTATCAATTGTTGCAGATGCAGTAGCAACATCATCATACGGCTGGTTTAATGTAGCAGCTACTGGTGTATCACCATCTTGCAACAAACTTGTTTTAACTATCGGCATTTATACTTTTCCTTATCTGTAGTGGTTTCTGCACCAAATTGTGCTACTGAATAATCTAAACGGTGTCGCAACAGGTGGTGAAGGTGAATCTTCATAATCCCAATTGTTTATTAAAACACGAACGTCTATTGTTACATTCTGTGAGCCACAAGCAACAGCAAAGGGCAACTGTGTTGTATGTCTACGTGGATAAATGTTACCAGTCCTACAAACAAGAACGTTGTTAACAAAGACGCCCCATTCAGTCCACCAATCGTTTCCTCGTGAGCGTAAAGCTTGCTCAGCATCATCTGAAACAACTTGCGTGCCGTGTTCCCAATCAACAGTTGCACAACCAACAAGCATTCCCTCACGAGCATCAAAGTTAAGTGGAAAATCTTGCCAAGTGCTATTTAACAAAGATAATTTGTTAAAGCCCTGTGACCAAGTAGCTACATCTAAATCAACGCTAAAGATAGGTGTGTAAATGTTTGTGCTGAAAGTTTTGTTGTTTGCTTCTGTGTGAAAGTAAGCTTGCGTAGGAAATGAAGACGACCATTTAGTAATCGTGCCAGATAAGTCAGCTTGCTTTACACGTCCTAAATCTAACTTTGCAGGGCTAACAGATTCTACAGGCATGTTGTTAGCATCAAGCTCGCCGTTAAACGTGGAGATGTGTTTATCTAAGTTAACGCGAACGTTATCTGTTTTAACCTGATCAAACTGATTTAGCGGTCTTTCAATAAATGATTTAGCCATTAATAACTTTGTCCTTTTTGTAGTCTAATGTTTTGGTTTAGAGGCGACTGTGATTCATCAGCGTAGTTGATCGTACAACCTAAAACATGGAAAGGCAAACCGTTAGGTTGGCGCAATCTAAAACGGAAGTTCTCTACTAAACCAGTTCTAACGTCGTATCGTAGCGTAACTATTCTTCCGCCTCGTAAAGAATCATCTCCGATTGTAAAGGTAGCTTTGGTGATTGCTGTATCAACCGGACCAAACACAGGATCTTCATTAGTCGTGTAAACCAATTCCGACTTCGCCATTTTCTGGGAAGAAGCTGAATTCCACGTAACATCATAGTCGTATCCCCAATCTAAAAATAGTCTGTTGTCTCCATAAGAAACAATCTCAACTTCAACTTGGAAAACACGATGTTTGATTGCACCAGAACCAAAGTTAATCCAGTTAGATTCCCAAATGTTTTCTTGTAAAGCACCTTTGGTGCCAGTTAAGTTTGACTGTTGGTCTTCTCCAGTAATAGAAGCTACAGTTAGTGTTTGTCCCCAGAAAGGAGCACCAGACCAAACTTGCGCACCAACCAATCTGCCGATAGCACCAACTGTATTTGGATCTGAAGGAGCACCTAACAATCTCCAATCTGGTTGCGTACCTAAAATAAAGTTGCCCGTTGGATCTGTAGTAATAACCGGGAAGTACCAAAGGTATTCGTTAGTTGGATCGTTAGCTCCTCTAAAAGAAAACGTGCCGTTGTATTGGTGTAAGACTAATCCTCTGGATGGTATTGGATCTCCCTTGCGAGGATAATGACACCAGTATTCTTTTTCTTTTTTAGAATACGCGGCTGTTGCAGACGGCAAAGCTGGAACGTTTATTGTTTGGATTTCTTTTGAGATCGTATCGGAAATCTTTCTAACAGTAATAGCAGAGCCACCGTCTAAGCCACCAGTAATAGCATAGAGCCCATCTTTGTTTAAGAACACTACGCCAATCCCAGGAACCAAAGCAATAGTGTTTGAAGCAGTTGTTCCAATGTCGGGCGTTAACTGAGAAATAGTAGTGATGTTGTTTGCTTCGCGGATAATGTCTATAGAAGATTCGCGGAATACAAGCAAGTTGTTGTAGTAAGAATACAACTGCGTAATGTGACCACCAGACGTAGAACCTACATCAAAGTAAGAGAAAGAACCAAACTGCTCTGGAAGACCTTTATCGCTGTAAATAATAGTTGTTGGTCTTAATGTTCCGCCAGCCAACCAAAGTCTGTTGTTCCAAGTTTCGCCATAAGCATAAGACGTTGAAATAATACTTGAAGCTGTTTGAGAAGGAGCTTCTTCAATTAGCGCTGAATCAGGAATAATGTCTATGTATTCTGTACTACTGTTGTCGTTGATTTGTTTTACGAGATAGTATAGCTCATCACGCGCATCAGCATTCTGAGGAAGTCTCATGTTCTTTGTGCGATAAATACGACGAGCAACAACACCGTTTCGTTTTCCAACAGGAAGCTCGTTGATAAAAACACCGTGGCGCTCTGTAAAGCCAGCTTGGTTAGTCCAAGAAACTGACTGCGGTGGTCCTAAAGGTGATTCAGATCCTGTATCTGTAACAAATGTCATTCGGTACTTGAAAAAAGAAGTATCAGTAGTATCATCATCGCCCAAACCTGGGATGGCATTTGTAAATGTTGGATCGTGTGTATTAGCTCCTCTGATAGCATTGGCTCCATCGTATTCTACCTGTATTCCAAAAAGCTCCATTTCCGGTGTTGGAAGCGTGAAGCTGAAGTCTCTGATTCTATCGTCGCCATAAAACCAAATCGGCTTATCGAAGCCGTTGATAATTAAAAGACGATTACCGTAGGGAATGTACTGCGTTCCAGCCTCACCTACCTTGCGAATGCGTCTTCCTATATCAAGCGTGATTTTGTCTCGCCAATAGTTAGCGGCTGCTACTGGAGAACCGTTGTTTCCCCAAAGATAATAAAGCTCGCCGGCTTGCTCAAAGAAGTGATACACCTGACCTGTGCTTTGTTTCGTCCAAACAAAAGCTGAATCGAACTTAGCCGTGAGATACGGAGAAGTCTCAGTTAGCAGAATCCCCGCACCAGCAAAGTCACGCCAAGGCTCAATACCTCTATCAGCAAGCCAACCGTCACCAGTTGGATCGATACGAAAGTTTTTAATGCTCTCAGCAATACCAGAAGTTTCTTTCCAGCGCTGGTCAATAGCACCAGCACCTTTAAGCTGGAATACTTTTGTGCCTTTAATAGCCATGAATTAACCTCCGGTCTTTAGTGAAGCATAATCATAGACAAACCAACGGTTGCCTCCAAGTTGGAACTGACCACGCTGAACCATAGAATCGATGTGGTCTGCGTAACGTTTCTTTAGCTGTTTCATTTCAGATTCATAACGTCTGCGGTACATGTCGGACTTCGCATCTTGACCAGACTTAGAATAAAGTGTCTCAAGAACTTTATACACAATCAACTGGTGGAATTCGTGTGGCATTTGCGGTGAATCAGTAGCAAAAGCTAATGTCGGCGGCTTGTAGTAGTAACGCGCAACACCTTCTCTTAGAAAATCTTGAGGTACTTTAGAAGTAACCAAATCAGCAGGCTTCTGTGTAACTTCTTCGTCCCAGGCATCCACGCGAGGATACGGACGAATACGGTTATACTGACCGTCAATCTCTACATAAACTTCGTTGCCAGGATCAATCTGGTTGAAGTTTGTAATTGTAACTGAGGAGGCAGTATCAGCAGCTATAACGGGATTGAGATACGTGGTCGTGTTACGT
>Ga0208018_100520_pt1 | contig 9848 bp, 19 predicted proteins | sample 31_taG_FD_184105 | JGI IMG/M metagenome (GOLD analysis project Ga0208018, IMG submission 184105) | Marine viral communities from the Gulf of Mexico - 31_GoM_OMZ_CsCl metaG (SPAdes) (version 2) | ecosystem: Environmental > Aquatic > Marine > Oceanic | place: Gulf of Mexico | collected 2015-07-12 | reverse complement strand
CTTTAGGTGTACAGTTTAAAATGCCAAGTAGTATGTCTTTATTCTCTATCTTCATTGTCGTAGCGATATTCTTGTATACATGTTGGACACAGTTTTAATCCAGAAATTTCATCTTGAGACATCTCTGAAATAATTTCAGAATCACAGTTAGGACAAAGATTTCTTTCAAAGTCTTTATCTGAGGTCCCCGGTGGTAAATTTGATGAGTACATAGTTAAACAATTATGATTTCTACTTTTGTTAAGTCTAGGTGAGAAATGGCTTCGTTAACCCACTTTTCATCTATGGTGTTAGCATAACACAAGATGTGTATAGTCGCTGTTTGATCTGCAGATAGACGTAATAATCGACCTATGCGCTGGCTAGATTTGCGCTCGTTACCATATGCATGCATAATAATCCCTTCTTTAAGATTGGGGATATTAACACCTTCATTAAGCTGTAAGACGCAGGATAGCTTAGTTATATATCCATTCTTAAAATCTTCTAGATTCTCTTCAGATTGGGGATTTTTAGAATGATAACTGTGGCTACACATCTTATCAGCCTGATTTTGTGTGTTGGTAAAGAGAATGCATTTCTCCTGGCTGGCATTAAACAGCTTTTGAGCATATTGTTCTTTGCTCGGGAACTCCATTAACGCTTTCATGCGCATTATACGCATGATCTGTTGTTGTTTAGGAGAATTAGCTGTGATTGTTGCCTGGGTCCAGTAATTATACTCTGCTAGTTCGCTAGTGTACCAAGAACGGCGGCCATCCTTGCTTGTCTTACAAAGAGACTTATTAGGATTAAGCTTAAGCATATGAACTTTGATTCTATAATCGTTAAGAATCTCGTCTTTAACTGCGTCATCAGTAATATACCGGTATACGATTGGGCAATAGCGTTCAACCATAATACCTTTCTCAGAAGATTTGTATTTAGGTGGCGTGCCTGTTAAGCCAATCACGGCGCCGGTATAGTTTGCTAACCAATCTTGATGTGAAAACAACAAAGAGTGACACTCATCCAGGTAAACTACATCGTAATGAATACTTTGTTTATTCAAAGATAAATATGTTGTAAAGCTGATGTGCTCGAGTAAATGCTCGAGGTTATGTTTTTTAGCTTCATCTTTCCAAGATTGGAAAATACTCTTCTTTGGGGCAACTACTAAAACCGTTAGGTTCTCTGTATAAAGTGAGTCTATGTGTTTTAATGCGATTAGTGTTTTACCTACACCAACGCTTACAGCTAAACCAGCTTTCTTTTTTCCTTTTAAAGCGACCAGCGCTTCTTCTTGTATCTGATCTCGTGTCATTTAAACTATTTGTTATTGCGATGATTGTAACTAAAAATGTTGCTAATACTATTAGTAAGTATATCAGTGAAAATACTATGTCATAGGTTGTGTAAGTCATCGTGTTCTAAGATTTAGAGTTACGGCGTCCTCCATGCTAAGTTTGTCATGAATATAATTATGACAGGTTCTACATACAGGCAGCCAGGTTGATTCTTTTAAATGATTATCGCCAGTGCGACCAGCTTTATGATGCACATCTGTAGCATTCAGCGTACATCCTGGAAGATTAGCTTTACACAATGGATTTTTATCCATGAATACTTTTCTAAGTTTTGTGTATAGAGCATCATCTAAAACCCTCTTAGGAGAGCGGGGGCGTATTGGTTTTTTAGTCTGTAATTCTTGACTAGGTTTTTGGCAACTCCAGCATGATTTACAATACTTTTCACGCCCCACGCTCTTCCATATGAGGGACTCCCTTTTACAAGACGAACATATTTTCTTTTTAGCTTTCACAAGCTTTCAATCGAGGTAGAAAATTAGGATCTTGTTCAAGTTGATAGAAGTTTGGTGGTAAAATACGCTCTTTAATAAATCTCTCAACTAAATCTTTCTTAGAAATGTTGAGTTCTTTAAAAGAAGCGGTGTTTACTACTTCTAAGGAGGGTTCTTGTTCAGCAAGTAACTCTTGCACGAGGCTGCTTTTAGGGAACAACACGGTAAATAACCGGTTTGTGCGATCCATTACAACTTCGTGTTTCATTAGATTGATGACTTGCTGTGCTCTCTTATGCACTTTAAAGATACGAGATTTTTTCTGTTTGCTCATAACTTTAAGTTCTGTTTCTTCATACACTTTTAAGCCATATATAGCTCTGTGATAAAGAAAGTTTTGGTACTGCGAGAATTCATCTTTTTCATAATTCATTACTCGCTTGGGAGAGACTTGGTACTCTTGCATTTTGCCAGAGTACGTTGGTTTTGAATAAGGTTTTTGTGACATAATTGATAGATAGATTTAATTTACAATTTTGATATTGGGGGCCCACTAGGAGCCCCCGTTATCGTTAATACATAATTACAGATCAAATGTGCCTTGAATGGCGTCATCGCTGTCATCATCACCGGCCAACACTTCTTCCTCTTCTTCAACTTCCTCTTCTTCAAAAGTAGGTTGAACACGAGTAGATGCCAAGGTTGCTTGATAAGCAGCTTTGATATCATCTGTGTTGTTGTGCTGAATGGTTTCATCTTGTGCATTGATGTCTTCACGGAAGAATGTTTTGCGGTAGATGGGTTGACCATCAACGCAACAAATAACACCGGTAGCACCAGCAACTTTGTAATCGCGTGCCGGTTCTTTAGCGTTGAATGGCTCTAAAGACTCGATTACGACGATTTTACCAGGCAACTTTTGGCCTTTGAAGAATCCCATTTCTGTGAGATCTTCCATTTTACCATGGATAAGAGCGCTCATTTTAGATTTGCGCAAGAATCCTTTTTCATCAATTTGTACTCGGGTTTGTTCTACCCTGACATGTCCCCATTCAGCGTTATTCTCGCTAGGGATGATTACATTTCCAAGTTGGTCTGCTGTTACTACAACTGGGTTCATAAAAAATGATTGAATTGGTTAAGCCCAAAATTAAAAAACTCCACTGCGCACGGGCCTTTATGCACAGTAGAGTATCACAACTTCGTGTTGCAATATTATTCGAGAGGATCTATGTCCTCTAATAAGTCGATATCATCAACAATTATATCTTCAAAAGATTCTATATCTTCATTATCATCTACAACCTCATCAAGGTCAGGATCATAGTATCTTTGAGATTTATTAATTGAGGACCCACTAAATGGGTTGTGAATTATGCTGCCACAATCAAGAGAAATTAAGAATTGTATCTCTTCATGATCTAACTGAAGGTATTGCTCAAGTGACATTGAGATTACTTTTCCGTTTGGTAATTGATACAGCACGAGCAAAGTTAAATAAATAAAATTTATAAATGGGGAGGCTTCTCACCTCCCCATATATAAACAATCTACCTCTCTGTCAATCTTTTTCTAACAAGGGATTCTTACAGTATTCTGACATTTTTATGAGTTCGCTTTCAGTAAACCTTCTTGTATCAGAATCTTTTTCAGGATCACTTTTATCCGAAAAATAGGTTTTAACCTCATAAGGTCTTCTATTATAAATAGAAAAGTCTGTGATTATACCCATCACATAAGGAGCGTTGTCAATGAAGAATATAAGATCTTTCTTTTGAGAATTTTCTTCGCTGTAACCGTAGCCTAAGTTTTTTGTATGAACATATACATATTCACCAACTTTAAATTTAGGCTGCGGAAACTTTTCCTTACTAACAAGCTCTAGGTACATTGCATACAAATACTCTTTTTCAAAACCTTGATAGGTGTTTCTTTCCAAAAGTTCTAAGATGTCTTTTACAAAATCTTTAGGTGTTTGTGGAATCTTCATCTGAGGTCACATTTATAAAATTTGGGGTACATCAAATTACTAACCTTTCTCCAGTAGTTAAGAGTAGTAGGTTTAAGATGGCCACTAGGACCACCATTCCATTTTCTAGCAATTACCTCTGGATTAGTATAGTTCTTGATTTCAACCCATTTCTCAAATGCTTCTACAGATTTTGTTTTAGAGTATCTGTCATCAAGACTAAACTCTATTCCTAATCTGTTAAGTTCAGCGACCATAATTGGCCTGATTTGTAGTACACCTGCGGCATCTTCTTTAGGGTTAAATGCATTAGGGTTACCACCACTCTCCACTATTATCATAGCAGATATGAGCTTGAATAAGATTAATCCTTTCATAGTTCTTCTTTTTTAGAGATTTCTGAAATGTGTTCTATAATGACACTCATGAAAGGAGTAAAATCCAATCCATAATATGCCTCGGTTGTGTCTCTCCAACCTAATTCTTGAAACTTTTTATCTAATTCTTCCATTTGTTTTAAATTAGTAGCCAGGGCAAGATTTGAACTTGCATTTTTCACAATATTTTGTTTAGCGCTTACCATTTCGCCACCTGACTATATTATTATTTAAGGTACAATATTATTATTTACCACATAAATCATAAGAGATATTATGCTTAAGACAATTGTTGCTGTACCAAATAAGAATATAAGACAAACAAATATATTACTCTCATAGAAATCAAAATCTTTCCAAGATCCAGAGTCCTTTCTAATTTTATATATACTGTATGAGTATAGTAGAATTAATAATATTGAAATTGTTATCATCGTTTTAATATTTTGTAGTCAGGACAAGATTCGAACTTGTTACGGCTTTGCCATAAAGAGTCAGCATCACCTGTTACTCAACCTTGGGGAGGTGCTCCCAACCAATGGGCTCCTGACTATGTTTATCTACTCTCTAGTCCAGAGAATATAAAACTTGTCTTTACTCGTAGTTTCTATAGATGCGTGGTAAGAATTGCCTTTTGCATAAACTCGCCAGGATTTATTACTTAAAACTACGAAATGTTTGTTGTAATCTTCAATTGCCGCGTTAAACTTAGACATGTTGTTATAAAAGATAGCGTTTGTTATACATTGGCCATTTTTGTAAAACAACAGACCAACTCTTTCCGGGTGCTCATGAGAGAATAGAGTAACTACAACTTGACCTTTATAGTCTTCTTCTTTGTCAATGTAGTTCCCATCTTCTGTTAGGGCTTCTTTCATTGCATCGTAAGTGTGATCTATGTAGATCATGTTTTGAGCGTTTGCAGCGCTTCCTATAAACAGTAATAAGAGAAATAATAGATTTTTCATGATTGATTGTGTATAAAGGGCGGGGATTAGTTTCCCCGCCCATGGTTCAAAAATAGTTTAATCAAACATTTTTTTGAATGATTGAATCATTTCCATCATGACTCTTGGGTCATTTTGAACCCTATATTTCATGATTTCGCAACCTACCATGTAGCCAACTGCTAGAAGTCTACGTTCATACAATGAGAGTTCAATACCATTAATATTAAACTCATCACTTTTAACGTGATTTCCAGAACTTTCAAGACAGCTTGCTACTGTTGAATCATCCTCTTTGATAACTTTGTTTACAAATTCGTCATCTTGGTCCCACAAATTTCGTGGAATGTTTAAAGCTTCATTTACGTTCATAAAAAATGGATTTAGTGGTTAATTGATTAAATGATTTAGGATTGACGAATAGTGGACATATAGTGTCCCAAGGCAAAGATTGAGAAGATCGCTTCTTTTTCTTCTGTAGTAAGATCTTCTTTGCCTGTAATTCCAGAATACAACTTTGTTAACGCTTGGTCAAGCGTTTCATTTGCTCTAAGAGTTTCTACAGATGTTTTTGCAAGCTCTTCTGCTCTTTCTTCTGAGATGTTTAGAGCTTCGTTTAAGGATTGTGACATAAAATTGAGATAAATGTTTGTAAGTTTATAAAGGTATACTTACTACCACCTATAAGTTTGGCGGGCCCCCCGAGTTGGGATGGAATTAGGAAACGTTGTGGGAGACCCGCCGTGGAATCAGTTTAGAGTAACTCTAGAGTTAAGTTCTTCAATAAAATGCTCTGCCTTTTGACTTATCTCTATAGGCGCCGGAGCATTGAATTTACCATAAAGCTGATTAAAGGTAAACCTTTTATTGAATGCAGACCACTCATCTACAGAATTATTTACGTTCACACCAAGTGTGTAACCATCAATGTTAAAAACAAGATATCTCTTGTCTATACACATGTTGGAGTAGTTAGTGTAAACGCAATGTTTCTGTATCAAGCCTTCTTCATACAACCTTCTGTTGTTAGAGATGTACTCAAAGTTCCTTTCTTCAGCTATATACTTAACTTCAGGAATGGTAAAATCTACATTTTTGACAGTTTCAGCTTCATAGAACATTATCCTTCTGGTAAAATCTGTGTGAACTTCGTTTAGTCTTTTGTTTGACCAACGAAGATCTATCTTTTCACCAAGTAGTACTGCCTGTTCTATGGTGTCTTCAAGTATTTGCAGATTCTTATCCTGTTTCATGTAAGCTATAAACTGCTCGCCGTGATTTTCGGTAACTCTTACCAGTTGACTGATTTGAAATCTGTTCATATGATTTAAAACATTTTCAAACAGTTTTGGTGAACAGTTTTTGACACGCATGCTTTTCATGATAGCCTTGTACAAATCTTCAAAGTTTGTGATTTTACCTTGTAAGATTTTAAGAACAACACTTTTGTAATGAAAATATAGGCTGTTGAATTCTTTAGACTTAATCCAATCTAAGCCTAAATGCGTCATAAGCGTATATATATCATCTAATGGTACATGTTGAAAAGGATTCTTACCAAACCAGTATTTGATAGTTTTACCATCATAAGTAAAACCGCAGTTTGTATCGGTCTTAATATATACATTTCCAGCACTGCCTATGGCTGCATATACGGCTCTTGAAGAAAAGTACATTTTACCATCTTTGACACAAATAGACATTTCCACACCCGGAGTTGGATTTTTTCTAGCAGCGACTCTTTTTGCAATAGGATTCTCTATAGCAAGAATATCTGCTATTTTATCCATGTTGTAAGATTTAATGATAGTGTTCATTGGATTGAGTATTTGAGTTGATTTTTGAGTTTATTGTTCGTTGTTTAACATTTCGATTGCGTAATCTATGTTGTTGATATAAGCATGTAGACGCGCGGTAAGAATCGAATCTTCTTCTACATATGCTAAATCTTCATACACCCAATCACGCATATCTTCCAGGGCGTTGATAACCTGGATTTTCTCGTAAGAAAGTTGTTTTAGCGGCGGCGCCGGTTCTTTATCAAGAGTCTCAATAGTAAAAGCACTAATGAATACACCAGTAAGAACCACAGCAGTGGCTAATAGAATGTTTTGAAATCTTTGTTTCACGGTTTTTGGTTTTTAAAAGAGGTTATTCCCACACTATAGTAGTAGGATTCACTTTATTCATCAAATCTATCATCATCTTCATCAGATGGATAAGATTCGTGAAATTCTTGAGCCATATCACCATTTAAAATAAACGATGCAGAACTACGTTCAGCTTTTCTTTTTCTAATCAAAGCATTATACTCGTCTACAAGCTCATTAGCTTGTTTTACAACATTAGCATTATGTTTAATTAAATGTTTAAAAGCATTACGAAGGTGGTTAATATCCATATCATCTACGGATATTAACTCACCATTACGTTGTTTCCAGTAAACTACTTCTTTATCCTTCATAAGTCTGATTTTCTAAAGAGTTAAGTTCACATTCATTCTTCAAATCTTTCATATGATTACTCCAATCAATATACATAGCAACTGTTGGTGGGATTTCAATAAATCCTCTACCAGCTATCATATAATGAATCATTTCATCAGTATCAATAATAATATCTCCTACAGATGTACTTCTTTTACCTAAAGAAGCATATCTTTCAGAAAAATCATTTTGAGAAAGTTTAAAAGCTTGTTCTAAAGATTCACAATCAATTGAACATATTTGTTCAAATTGATACAAACGTCTATCCATATTGTGATTTAATGAACCATCAAATGGATGTAAAATCTTAAAATTTTTCATTTTGTTTTGCAGATTATTACAACTTGCCAGTTGCTTGTTTGTTATTCATCCACTAAGTAGGATGATTCACTAGAGCAGTTTAAATACTTGCTCAGGTGTCTGTGTCTAAAACACTGTTTCTTTCATCGTCCTTATCTACTTCTATGTAGTCTATAGGTTTGCTATAATCAAAATTAGGATCATCGCATTCATACCCATAGTGGCAAGGACATTGATTAGGATAAACAGGAATATGCTTAGACTTTACTACGTCAGAATAAGACTTATTCTTATCAAAAGAAGGAATAGTTGCTATAACTTTCATATCTATTTTATTTATGTTTTAAAGAAAAACTTGTGTTCTCAACAACTTGGGAAGTTATTAAGTTTTTTACCCCTCTGCAACCAGAGTCCGAAGACTCTGGCTTGACTCAGTTGTAATAGCCTGACTTATGTGTTTACAGACTGTAGAATAGCTTCACGAATGAAGTTCAATAGTATTACAACTGCTCACCCTTGGGAGCTGATTAACTTGTTACGCTCTCTTGCAAGATTGTAAATAATGGGGACGAGGCCATAGTTAATCAGGTGGTTTCACATCTTACACTTATATAACCATTTCCACTCAGCTGTGGGGTTAGATTGTTATGGTGGTAAGAAGTCTTTATATCCACGTGAGAATGGTGCATTAATAATTGGTTGTCACGTTACCAACGTAGCTGCAGTGATTAAGTATTTCAACTTAATTTGCATTACTCCAGATTTATGAACTGCTATACCTGGTAAACAGTAAATCTCTCAACACTCAGTTGTAGTAAGTGACATTAAGTCCGGTTTGGCAGTCACTAGACCCATAATAGCGTCCTATTATTCCATTCTACTTCTAGATGTAGCTTTATATTTGAGCTACTACTACAACTGTTCACCTTGCGGTTAGTGAAGAGAGAAAAAAGAAAGATTACCGTTAATCCTCAACTACAATAGAGGATACAAAATAGATAGAATATGTTTCATCATAATCATCTGTAATCTTTTTATCTTTATCAGGAAAAGAAGATATCTTAGCATTTGCTCCTTCTATTGTAGCATGATAAGAGACTATTTCAGATTCAACCCATCGATGATGATGATCAGTATCATAATTCCAAAACCATTTGTTTACCGTAAATACTTCCATAAGTATATTTTTAAGTGATTAATTAAGTTTTACCCCCTCAACACTCAGTTGTGATAGAATAATGAACATTTTATAGCCTTCCTTATGGTAGAGGCATACTACAAAACTATTTAATTATACCAGTGGTCAGGATTGTACAAAATCCTGTCTATCACAACTGTTCACCCTAAAGTTAGTGAAGAGAGAAAGATGAAGCCAGCACTATTTAGCACACTATTTCTAGTTGCAAGGAAACATTGGTCATAAGACCGCCGAGTTTCTTAGTGCTGGCTTTGAGATTGTTTTGTAAGACATTATTGGTTAGTCTTACTAGTTGCGGCGAGGATTACTGCCCCGCACGGTTGATAAAAGAAACATCATCAATCTGAGAACTATCGTTTGTTCAAGTTAACTCTGATTCGTAAAAAGCTCCCTTTGATACTATCTCAGGGAGTGTAGAAGATTTTTACTGACATTCAAAAGAATTTAGTTCAAGTTCATTCATATAATCAGCTTCTGATAATATATCTGATTCTGACCAATCAATGTATGAATTATTCTTTTTGAATATATCACTTGCTTCATCTTTTGATGATGCTAAACATTTGTCGAGAATACCAAATTCTTCACAAACCAATAACCATGTTTCTTTCATTATAATAAGTTTTTGAGTTTGAGCTACCATGCACTCCTTGTATTTAGAACTGTTTATACTCTGTTCAAGGAACATAAAAGAGTGGAAGCTTACGGTTTACCAACCTTGGCTCACCAACCAGTCAAGCCATCAGGATACTTTTTATCGTATTCCTTCTTTAGCTTTTCTAGTTTCGCGG
>Ga0208018_100516_pt1 | contig 9860 bp, 19 predicted proteins | sample 31_taG_FD_184105 | JGI IMG/M metagenome (GOLD analysis project Ga0208018, IMG submission 184105) | Marine viral communities from the Gulf of Mexico - 31_GoM_OMZ_CsCl metaG (SPAdes) (version 2) | ecosystem: Environmental > Aquatic > Marine > Oceanic | place: Gulf of Mexico | collected 2015-07-12 | reverse complement strand
AGTTTTTCATCTGCAAACACCAAAACAGATGACATAAACCTGCACATCTCAGCCTTGCCCTTTGGGGTAGGTTTCACCTGCTCGATGGTATCTTTGCCAACCTGGTAGGTATCAGTACCCAGAAACTTGCGCTTGAGCCAGAGCTTCCAGGCTTCGGCATCAGCCTTTGGGGTGCGCTTCTTCATGGCCTGGGCTATCTCTCTGCACCACATATTAAACAGTGCCACCTGATCCATGCTGGCTGGGTTGCGATAGGCAGTCAGCCTGACGCAGCAGGGGGACTGGTAATCCCAATCCCTTAGCCGCTTCTGTAGGTGCTTTACCTTGGCATCCACCTCAGTAGTAGAGTTAATCTTTACGAAATCGCCCTGACTCATAGGGGCATCCTCATGTACTTATCCATCATCTTCATGGAGCGATTCTCAAGGCGCTCAAATGTCTGCTTGCCCCACTCCTCTCTGGGCTTGCGTACACCATTAGCCCACAGCAGATCGTCAGTACACTCAATCCGCCCTCTCATCCTACCCCGCATGGCGCTGGCACCAATGCCACAAGCTGCACCCAACTGCTCATAGGTATACTTCTTGCCACTCTCCAACTTGGGGTGGTTGCCGCGATAGGCGATGTACTTGAACTTGGACTCAGAGATTTTGTCGTATGTCTCTCTGCTCAGTGGGGCTTTATATTTGGTATCATGTTCAATCATTCTCTTCTCCTATTCTATTATTCTGCCCAGCTGCGATCAGCCAGGCTCTCAGCTATGCTGCGCCCTCTCAGGCCAGCGGGTTCTCTCTTCTGCTTAACAGGTTGATTAACAGGCTGTTTCCTCTCCCTTTCCTTCCGGCTCCAGGTTCTGATAGCAGCCTTCCAACACTTCATCTTGTTCTTGCCAATCATCCATCCCTTGCTCTCATAGAAATCAATGAAACCCTGGGGATCAATGTTAGCGCCAGTCCTATTGCACTGCTCTATCACCTCATTCAAAGTGGGTGGAGTGAAACGACCCTTATTAGATGTAGTATTAGATGTATTATTAACTGTATTATTAACTATTAACTTTTCTTCAATAGGGTCTTTAACTTTTCTTAAAGGGGTATTTAACTTTTCTTCAATAGGGTCTTTAACTAATGTTATATACCTATTTAAGATTTGTTTAGTACCCTCAGCGTAGTCGAGCTGGATATTTATATAGCCACAATCCCGCAGCGCACTGATCCACTTACTGATCGAGGTTTTGCTTACGTCATACAGGCCAGCAAAGTAATCATTACCAGCCCAGCAATAACCTTTCTCATTACATAGAGCAGTGATCTCGCCATACAGTAACTTGGCATTGGGCGTTAAGCTCTTATCGTATCTGACGTTGGCAGGGATAATCGCGTAATAACCTTTATTCATGTTACTCACCAGCCGCGATGAACTCAGACAGCTTCACTCCAAAACAATCTGCCCACTGCTCCATGGTAGCAATCGACGCGCCTCGATGCCCATTGAGTACCAGGCTGATGGTTGCCAGGTTCACACCTGATTGACGATGCAGCTCTGCACTGCTCATTCCGGTCATACCCATGTAGTGGGTCAATGCTTTAATGATATTCATAGTTACCTCTCAGTTAGTTGAGTTGTCATAGTAGCAATCCGTAAATTAATTTGCAATAGTTGTTGACAACTTATTTTGCATGGAGTAAATTGAAGACTCGAACAACAGGAGAGAGAGATATGTATTACAGAGATGAAGACCCCAACCGCACTGGCGATTATGACTACGATCAGTTTGCCAGAACCATCACTGGGCGCGAAGAGCCAGACCCAGATCCAGAGTTCCGCGACACATCAGCCAACCTGCCCCCAATGGAGAAGTGGGAGATTGATGAAGCTCTCAAGGAGATTGAGGCTCGTGAGCTGATTGAGCGTCAAAAAGAATTAGACTACTTCATGAAGAGACAGATCGACCAGTTCTGCAAGAGCAGTGAGCAGCGCAACAATCTGTATAAGAAGTACAACCTGAGCTTGGAGGTGTAGTGATGGATAAAGATATTGATTTTTTGAATGACCTGGATCGCGGTGACTATGATTGCCGCAAAGGTTATCCCCATAAAGAAGGCGAGTCCGAAGCCTACGACATCGGATATGGCGCACGTTATGTGTACGAACAAATGAAATCAGCAGGAGAATTTAACTAATGAATAGCAGTGACTCAATTAAAAACCTTGCCGAAGCATTGTGTAATGCCCAGGCAACCATGGGTGGTGCTGTTAAGGACAGTGCCAACCCTTTCTTCAAGTCTAGCTATGCTGACCTGACATCTGTCATCAAGGCTATCAAACAGCCTTTCACTGATAATGGTCTTAGCTACACCCAGTTCCCGGTAACCAACGAGCATGGCATTGGTGTAATCACTAGGCTAATGCACACCAGTGGCGAATGGCTGGAGCAGGAATACTACCTGCCAATAGTTAAGCGTGACCCACAAGCTGCTGGCTCTGCCATTACTTATGCAAGGCGTTATGCACTACAGTCAATCGCAGGCATCCCTACTGCCGATGATGATGCCGAAGCTGCAATGCTTAGAGGTGATGATGCCAACGAAGTAATCGCTGAGTCTAAAGCGGAGCATATTAAGTCACTGCTTGAAGAGTCTGGTGCTGATGTTAAGAAATTCCTGGCCTACTTCAAGGCAAAGTCTGTGGACACTATGTTAGCTGTTGATTACAACAGAGCAGTTGCCACCCTGAAGGCCAAGATTAAATAGGAGTGAATTAAATGAATAAGATGATTTTTATTTTTTGTATGCTGATGGGTGCTGGCGTTAATGCTTGCACCCAAATAGGAAATGACTTTAACGGCAATGCGATTTTTGATTGTGCTGGAGTTATCGTCAACACTGGTGGATCTCAGAAGCGCGACCCCTACATGGACATATGGGATAAGTGGCGCAGTGATAGGGAAGAGCAGCGCAAGTTTAATGAGCGCATGAGAAATTATGAAAGCACCAAGATCAAGCCCATTGAGCCACTGATTGAAGCTCCAGTCAGGAAGTACAGATGATTATCCTAGATCACGAACAAGGATCACCTGAATGGCTTGCTGCAAGACTGGGCAGGCCATCAGCTTCCATGTTCTCCAAGCTGGTAACAGGCACTGGCAAACCATCTAGTTCGGCAGAGTCCTACATCAATGAGATGATTGCCGAGAGATTGACTGGTCGCAGCAAACCCTTCTATACCAATGAGCATATGGAGAGAGGGACAATGCTGGAGCCAGAGGCCAGGGCAGCCTATGAGTTCATCACTGAGTATGAGGTGGTGGAGACAGGCTTCATCTTGGATGACAGCGGTGAGTTCGGCTGTAGCCCTGATGGGCTGGTTGGAGACAGCTGTGGCCTTGAGATAAAATGTCCTTCTGATAGCGTCCATGTATCCTACCTTCGGGCTGGCAAAGTACCATCCAAGTATTACCAGCAAGTGCAGGGTTGTATGTGGATAACAGGCAGAGAGTGCTGGGATTTTATGAGCTACCACCCAGAGATGCCACACCTGTTGGTGCGCATGGAGCGCAATGAGAAGTTTATCGAAGCGATGGCAGAGCAAGTCCAGGCTGCTGTTGAAACAATAGTAAGTGAAAGTGAGAGGTTAGTATGAAAGTTGGATTGAGCGTAAAGATCGACGTAAGCAAGATTGATAAGTCACGACTGTTCAAAGGGGAGAAGGGTACGTATCTTGACCTGACTACTTTCTTTGACACTGCGGAGCAAGACCAGTATGAGAACAATGGTTTTATCTCGCAGTCCACATCGGCTGAGGAGCGTGAGCAGGGCGTACAGACCCCTATCCTTGGCAATGTAAAGGTGTTCTTCACTGATGGTGATGCGGCTCCAGCCAAGACAAAGGCCAAGCCAGAAGCCATTGATGAAGACATCCCATTCTAATGGAAGGTCTGTTGGCAGCCATCGTAGTGATTGCACTCGGTGGCTTTCTAACAGGGATTGTTTTAATCACAATGGATCAGCAAGAAGAGTGGAAGGCTAGGCGTGAATCTAAAAAGAAATAGATTGCGAACCCCTGATGGGACTATCCTAGAGTCAAAGCATCCAGGCGATTATGTCGAGCATATTGATGCCAATGGGTTCAAGTATTTTGTGAACACTGGCTCATATGTGGATGGCTCTGGGAAGTCCCACCGCTACGTCAATTGTTCCGCAGTTGGGGATGAGAAGTATATGCAGGAATGGGACAATGATCCCCACCCTGAGAAGACTGAAACCCAGTTGTGGTCCGACCTGATGGAAAGTTGCAACATTACCGAATAGCATAATGGTCATGAGTTTTTATCACTACATATCATCTGCTGATAATAATATAATCGCGCCTCATCAGACTTTTGAGGCCATCATGACTTTCATCGCTATCATTGTAGTGTTACTGGGCGTAGCCGCAGTAGCTTACCAAGACTTAACCTAAGCCCCCTCTGTGGGGCTTTCGTCTATATAGAACATGGAGGAAGTATGAAGCACATGATTATCCCTGACACACAGGTGAAGCCAGGCTCAAAGATGGAACACCTCAAGTGGGCAGGACAGTATGCAGTAGAGAAGAAGCCAGATGTAATCATTCACATCGGTGATCACTGGGATATGCCCTCGCTCTCAAGCTGGGACGTAGGCAAAAAGTCCTTTGAAGGCCGCAGGTATAACGACGACATCGAGGCCGGTATCCAAGGTATGCGAGAGTTCATGAAGCCTATCTGGAAGGAGCAGGAAAGGCTGAGGCGCAACAAGGATAAGACCTGGAAGCCCCGACTGGTGTTCTGCCTGGGCAACCATGAGCAGCGCATTGAGAGGGCCATCGAGGATGATGCCAAGCTGGAGGGTCTGCTGAGTTATGATGACTTTGAGCTGGAGCAAATGGGCTGGGAGGTGCATGGGTTTCTGGATGTTGTGGTGATCGACGGTATTGCATATTCGCATTACTTCACCAGTGGCATCATGGGTCGCCCTGTATCGAGCGCCAAGCTGATGCTATCCAAGAAGCATATGAGCTGTGTGATGGGCCATGTACAGGATAGGGACATTGCCTTCGCCAACAGAGCAGATATGAAGCCTATGATCGGCCTGTTCGCTGGCATCTTCTACCAGCATGATGAGGACTACCTGACTGCCCAGACCAACAGTAGCTGGCGTGGTATCTGGATGCTGCATGAGGTAGACGATGGGTGTTGCGATGAGATGCCTGTATCACTTAACTACTTGAGGAAGAAATATGAGCGCACTTGATGAGCAGGTGGGTGGCGACCACTACAAAGACAATGCCATACAGCCGATACAATACATACTCTCAAACAATTTAGGTTTTTGCGAGGGTAATATTGTTAAATACGCGACCCGCTGGCAGGAAAAGGGAGGGGTAGAAGACCTACGCAAGATCAAGCACTACTGCGACTTCCTGATTGAGTCAGCCATTCAGCCAGACTATGATGATCCTTATGGGTAAATATGTTATAATCGGGGCATGAGTAAAAGCCTATTAAAAAGAATCGGGGTTTCTGGGTATAACAAGCCTAAGAGAACCCCTGGTCACCCAACCAAGTCTCACGTTGTCGTAGCAAAAGAGGGCGATAAGGTGAAGACTATTCGCTATGGTCAGCAGGGTGTAAAAGGTGCTGGCTCCAATCCGCAGACAGCTAAAGAAAAGGCTCGTCGCAAATCCTTCAAAGCTCGCCATGCTAAGAACATCGCCAAGGGTAAGATGTCTGCCGCATACTGGGCAAACAAATCCAAGTGGTAATCCCATGCCGAAAGGTTTATACGCAAACATTCACGCTAAACGTAAGCGCATTAAAGCAGGAAGTGGCGAGAAGATGAGGAAGCCTGGAGACAAGGGCGCACCTACAGCCAAAGCATTTAAAGAATCTAAGAAGACCCGCAAGAGCTTGTTGAGCTAGTAAGTCCAGATAACCTGTACGGAATCACGTACATCTACATGGATGAAGTTCTTTGCAATTCCTATGCCATTGAAGCCCATCTTCATAGCTTCCCTGACAATAACGTAACCTTCTGAACCGCTATTGATATGTATATCAGCAGCAATACCTCTGGCATGGGTGCCTGGTCTGGTCTTACGGGCCTCAATGGAATGGGATGGATCGCGATAACCGCTAGTAATCTTGAAGGGAAACCCACACCTATGTCGCAGTTCATCCAGTTTCTCAAGGAAGAATGGATTCATATCGTTTCTGCCAGTCTCTTGGCAATCAAACTCTGCGATGTCAAAGTATTGGAGTTGCATCAGTGGATCTCTTCGTCCATGTGGTAGTAAGCCTGGATCAGCTCGTTCTTGGCTATCTCCATGCTGTAGAGTATGTCGGTGTCATCCATGTTGCTGACCACTTGAATAGTATCAGGTGATACGCATATAACGATCATGGTATCAAACTCCTCGCACAGCTTGGCGAGGTCTGGCTTCTCAGGGAAGTCGAGTATCTTACCCATTCTTAGTCTTCTCATAAGTTCTTAGGCCACCCAGTCCCAGCATACCCATGAGTACAGGGAGCATGGTAGAGGTATCAGCCTGGGGAATGTCCACGCCAAAGCCAGCGGCTAGTGGCGAGATCAGGAAGTTGACTGCAAATCCGAGGACGCAGACCCAACCTGTTGCTGGTCGCCATCCTGCCTGGAACCAGTTTCCTTTTGCTTCTGCCTTGTTGACCTCGATCTGTGCCAGTGCAATCTCCTGCGCGTGGCGCTCTGCAAGCGTTGAGAGTTCAGCAGCAATCTTCTGTTTGGTGTCGGCATCAGGTATCCACTTATCGAGAAGTTTAGTGACAGGTGTGATCAGGGAGAGCAAGCTCATTACTTTTTCCTCATTAACCCTTGTATGGTGTCTGACTCGTATATACGAATCCCTAACCATATAATAGTAAACAAAGATGCTACCGGTGGCAACCAAGCGGTGACAGCCAATATCCCTGTTGATGCGGCTGCTACGTCAACAACCTGTTTAGTTTCCTCTACCATAATATCATCTCTTATTTATTCCACTGCGCCTTGCAGTGATAGGTTAGGTGAAAGTTCGGCAACAACGCCCAGGTGAGGGACGATAACACCGTTGCCTGTTTTGAATATCTGGAAAGCAATGCCTTCCCCTTCGTCCAGTCGAGGCTCTGTAAAAGGAATCTCGATAGTCTGCCCAACAGTCCAGTCGCCAGTGCCACCTGATCCAGATGTCTTGGTCTCTATACGAGCGAACTGCCCGCCAAAAGTTCCATCGGCATTGACCTTGATGAACTGTATTGTGGCATAGTCTGTGTCATTTGCTGTCAGCGCGCTGTTGGTAATCAGGTACAGCTTCTGGAAGTAAGTTGTCTTGCGCGACTTATAGAATGCTGTGCGAGGGAACAGACTTGCAGCGGCAGCATCCTGGGGCTTGTATATGTTAGCGATAACCACATTGTCATCATTGATGTGCTTGATGTCACCCACATAACTTGGGTAGTAAGGAACCTTTACAATGGCTCCAGTCAGCAGAGTTGAGTCATTGGCAGTTGCAGTAAACAAGTCGCCCACCGCGTAGGTTTTGGATACGCCAGTGTATGTCACCCATGCTGCATTGCCCGCTGTACCCAAGTCCAGTATCTTGTACTCAACACCCTCTTTGAATCCGCTTGTTCCGCAGATCGCGCCAGTCAGCGGAGTCTGATCATTGGAGGTTGCAGTGAACTCATCACCAACAGCATACGTTATGCCAGAGGTTCCAAGGTAAGTATTCCAGGCATCATTGCCACCTGTGCCTAAGTCCCTGATAACGTAGAAGTTACCAACAACCCACTGGCCTGATGGCAGGGTAGCAAACTTCTTGCTGCCGCTGGGAACAGTTGTAGCTGCAACGCCGGATACAGTTACTTGGTGTGTGTCCTGCATTCCGTCAATCTTAATTAGGTTAGCTGTACTCTTTACCGGAGAGCCTACTCTGATACCGCCCCTGTTGTAGTTGCGGATAGATGATGTGTCTGCACCGTTGAAGTAGAAATAGTACGAGTCATTGGGCGCGTTGCCTGTAAACCCTCCAACGTGGAGAGAGGAGCCTGTATTAACCACAAAGCACTTATGACCATCCTCAAGTCCAACAAGGTCAACTTGGTCTATACTTACAGAAGCAATCTCTGAGCTGCCTTCAGCAGCGCCTTGGTTGCCGATAATAATCAAGTCTCTGTCAGAGTGCCAGTTTTCTCCATTAGGATCAGTGCCTGGGTCAGGTAACTGTTTGTTAGCGTGAAGGAACAAGTGTCCTATACGTATCTTACGCGCCCTGTTAGACACGTTAGGGATAACCTTGAGCGCACTACCGCGAGAGTAGATTAGGCGCAGCAGAGGAAACCAGAGATTGTTATCGCCCTGCTGAGAGCCGTTACTACCAATCTGCATAGCCGGGTCTTCGTAACCACCAGTAATGTTGCCGCAGTTTTTGATCTGAATATTCTCAAATGTACTCTCGCGCACAGTGTCAGAAGTGTAGCCTGTAGCCACAATAGCGCCAGTTAGCTCAGAGCCATTCTCACCTGCTGGGTTTACGAACTCAGTTCCGATACGATACGTCACATCAGTTGTGCTAAGGTACTCATTCCAACGCGCCTGAATGTTAGCCTCTTGCTCGTCAGGGTCTACCGCTGTGTCAGTACCAAGAAATGCTATCTTGTATGTAGTGCCGCCAACAAACGATCCTGCGTTTACCTTAACCACATCTGCATTACCCAGAGACATACCTATGCCCTTGAAGTCTCTGCACTCAACGTCAATCAGCATATCGTCATTCAGGCCCGTGAAAGCAAGTCCATGCGCCCTGCGTACCCGCCCATTCCCCATGAGGGTAAAGCCAACCATCTCTACAGACTTTTCGATTCCTGTATAGAAGGGCTTCTCATTTGTCCCTGTGCCATTCGTTCTGCCGCAATCGTTGACTGTCAGCAGTGCTGACCCTTCTGGGAATGTTGATCCAATTCTCAGGTACGACATCAGCTTGCCAGAACCCCGAATCGAGAACAAAGCCTTATCAATAGTAAGTGCCGTATTAGTAACAGCAATACCATCTGTGAACAGAACCTCAAATCCTTGATCCTTTGCAGCAGCAAGGAGTGCTACCAGGTTTGCCCCGCTATCTGTTGTGTCGTCGCGCTTGACCCCAAACTGTAGATCGCTGACAGACCCATCATGCTTTAGAACTGCAACATAATTATTTCCAAGGGTGAATGCCGCGCCCTTCTCGTCAGGCGTTTTCCCATAAGCTGCAAGAGTCATTATCTTATAGCTTGCACCGCCAACCCCAGGATCGTAATATCCTTTTGTTTCCACATTGCCCGAAGTCAATGATGTAGTAGCAACAAGATCAGCAACAGTGTCATAAGTAGTGTTTTCAGCGCCAGAGTAAACCCAAGCACTACCAGTCCACCAGTAAGGCGCTTGTAGAGTTGTATCAAAATAGTCAAACCCAACATCGTTGCTGTCTAGTGTCGGCCTTTCAGCGGTAGTCCCTGATCTACCTGCCCCCAAAGCCTTCCAGTCGTAGCCATGGTCAATGCCAGACACATTCAGGTAGTGCGTTGGCTCGCTATCAACGGCATCCTTCCTGTAAACAATTTCACCTCTGGCTCCCCTGCGAGTTGGCTTGGCTGTTACTGTCTGCCAAGAGTTGCCCGTCTGACTAGAGAACTGGATGTAACGCCCAAAGTTTACAAGGTACAGGTTGGTATCCTGCGGGTAAGAGTCTGGATCAAGATCATTACCGTTAAGGGTAATGTTGAGGCCGCCTTGCTGTATTCCGCTGAAATTAAATGGGTAAGATATTGCAACCGTATCCTGAGTTACATCA
>Ga0208018_100515_pt1 | contig 9870 bp, 2 predicted proteins | sample 31_taG_FD_184105 | JGI IMG/M metagenome (GOLD analysis project Ga0208018, IMG submission 184105) | Marine viral communities from the Gulf of Mexico - 31_GoM_OMZ_CsCl metaG (SPAdes) (version 2) | ecosystem: Environmental > Aquatic > Marine > Oceanic | place: Gulf of Mexico | collected 2015-07-12 | reverse complement strand
GGTTTAGCAGAGTTTACAGCACAAGTACCTGTATATAATGCAGCTGGTGAGTGTATTCTGAACTGTAAAAATTTAAGGGTTGATCCTAAGTTTGACTATGAGATTGGTGCAAATCTCACCGCAGGTATGTTGAATGATAAATTCACAGGCTCAGGAAAAATTACATCAGGCTTTTCATTTAATCCTAATAGAGGTTTAGGTGGCATTGATGGATATGTTGGTGGTAACATAGGAGGAAGAGCAATATTCTCAGATAATGATAAAGTTAACATTAACCCATTTGCAAATTTAAAATCACGTCTAGGATATAAAGGACGTTTACCTCGAAAAAGATCCGGACTCTTTGGAGCAAAGGGAGCGCCTTATAGTATGGGGGCTTTTTATAATAAAAGCTTAATGGGGAATGAAGGCGATGTTGTAGGAGGATATGCCAGTCTTGGTAAGTTTAATGTTACCGGTGGATATAACACAACCACCAATACTCCACAGTTTACAGTTGGATTTGGAACACCTATTAAGAAAAGCGGTGGACAATCTTTACCTAAAGCCCAAATGGGTAATGAGCCTAAAGAAGTGGATGAAGTTTTAGCAGCTCTTCAAAAACAATATTCGTTTCCTGAGACAATAGATATGTCAGGATTAGCTAATGTTGACATGGAACCGTTTGAAGAACAAGAAGCGGCTTCACCTTTGGATTTACAAAACAGATTAACAGCTCAAGAGCAAGCAGCAGAACAAGCTAAAGTAGCAGCAGTTGGTGTACTAGGTTCTCAGATCAGTCCGGATTTTACTAGTGGTGTATCTCAGGTAGCACAGAAGGCAGCTGAGAATACTATGCAACAACGGCAAGCTCAAAAGAATCAAGATGATTTTGATTTGAATCAGGCAGCTAATCAAATTGATTGGACCACGGCAAATGAAGAGTTAGATCGAATAGCTTATAACTTTGGTCAAGATCCAAGACCTCAAGAAAGCATGGTTAATATTCCTAAAAAAGACATTAACCTTACCGAGGATCTTAATACAGTGCCGGGCATAAAACCACAAGGCCTTGATACATCTTCACCATCGGTAAAAAGAAAAAAGTTTAACCTATCAAACTTTTTAGATCAAGCTGAGACATTTATCAAGGAAGATCCACGAATGAGAGCATTCGGTGATATATCTGATACTGTTGTTAAAGGAGCTAACCTCGCTAACGCATTCTATGATCAAAAGAACCTATTTGATTTTAGAAACAAAGCTCGTGATGCTACAATGGCTGATAAGATATTTTTGACAAGAGAAGATCCATCTAATGTTAGAGGAACTTTTGATGTTAATACAGGATTGATGGAGCCGGATAATCTGGTAGATTATTATGGTATGGCCAAGAAAGGAGGCGAGTTTAAACCTCACATGATGTACCATCCTGTTACAGGTGAAGGTTATAAAGCTAACAAACCCCAGGATCATATTAGAATGGATGAAATGGGATACGTTCACAAGCAAGGCGGTGGTGAAGTAGAAGTAGATAATGATACTCTAGCAGCTTTAATTGCAGCTGGAGCTGATATAGAAATGTTATAGTTATGCCTAAAATTAGACTAAAGCAAATACCTGATGGTTTTGAATTAAAGAACGGCAGGGTTACAAAAAAGATGAAAAGCGGTGGCGCTATGACAGGCGATCAACACGGCTATGGTCTTGTAACTGATCCATATAATTATATTGGAGATCAGTTCAATAACAATAAAGATAATGATATCCGCTTTTCTCTTTCTTCTGTGCCCCGAGATATGGCTAATATTGAAGCCGAGGGTGGTGAAACCGTATTGACAGATCTAAATAATGATGGACAATTTGGTTTATATAACATAACTGGTCCAAGACATAGTAGAGGTGGTGTACCTATGTTCTTACCAGAACAGTCTTTTGTTTATTCAGACACAGCTAAGATGAAGTTTGGTAGACGAGAGCTTGCAGAATTTGGTATTGAGTCTAGAAAGAAAATGACCCCAGCCAAAGTATCTAAGAAGTTTCAGTTGAATGAGTATATCGGAGCATTAAAAGATAGAGACGCTGATCACATTAGTTTGAACAGTGCGGAGCTTATGATTGATAAGAACTCAAGATCTTTATCTAAACTTGCTTTTGGACAAGAAGCCAAGAAAAACTTTGCTGAGGGCGTACCCTTAGCAGCCTATCCATATTTAGTGGAGAGAGGTATTGATCCTATTGATTTTAAACAGAAGATTGAAAACATCAATAGAGAGCAGGCAATGATGCAATCTTTGCCGCCTGAGCAGAGAGCTCAGTTTATGGCATTGAAAGATATGATGGCTCAAGCAGGTCAGGCAGGTCAAGCCGAGTATGGTGCAGAATTACCTAAGGCTCAAGGGGGTCATCAGGGTTTATCGTTTTTCCCAAACGCTCCTCAGTTAAGTATGCCAGCTCTTCCTAGCGTCAATAATTTTGTTCGTAATGCGGCTATGATTAGAGCAAACAATATTGCAAATGCAAACGCAGCAGCCGCCGCTGCAGTCCCTGCTTTTAATCCTGCAGGCATTCCTCAAGGTGGTCAGTTTGGAGCAGGCATGGAGGCTTATAATGAACTTGAAAGATTATTTACATCAGGTGATGAAAGATGGGAAAAGACTCTTGACAAGATATATGAGGTGTTTAAAGACTCTGCTGCTAAGCAAGGATTAACACCTCCTAGCAAAGAGGAGATGATCAAGAAGTTCTTGCAGTATCAAAAGAATAACTATATGGTTCAGGATCTTGTACCGCAAGGTCTTAGGACATCTGCAGGATTAGATGCTGGTGCTAAAAACCAAAACACTCAGGCTCTATTTAACGAACTACAAGAACAGTATCCGGGTCTTTATCAGGGTTATAATATTAATGAAGACGATACAAAGTTAAACCAGCTGTTCTTCCAAGCTCTTAGCGTTGTTGATAGAAATAGCGATGAACCATTCTTGAGTTATGCAGCCACAGGCCCAACTCAAAAGTCTAATTGGGATCAAGGCACTATTTCTAAGGCTGATGGATTCTATGGTAATAATACTTTGAATCAACTTGCACAAGTAAAAGAACCAGGTGAATCTGAGGAAACTACATCTGAAGAAGAGATAGATATAGAACCTGGGGAAACTCCTGTTCCCGTTCCTTTGCCAGATCCTGAGTTTTGGACTCAAGATCTTTTGAAGATGAGTGCTCTTGCAATGAGAGATAGAGATTTACTTCTCCCATATCAGCCACCTGTTGAGATACCTCAAACCGGTTATGTTTTAGAAGAGCCTACTAGACAGTTGGCAGATATCAATGAACAGTTGAATATTGCTGGTCAAGCATTAGGTGCTTTTGCTGGACCTCAGTCTTTAAGTGCTCGTTTAAGTAGTGCTCAAGGTGAAGCCTTCAAACAAAGCGCAAATGCTTTAGCTCAAGTGCAGGCAAGAAATATTGGTACTGTCAATAGAGGTAAGATGGTTGACAGCCAATTAGAAGCTGCTGCAAAAAGAGAGCAAAGAGAAAGAACAGTCAAGTATGTAGATGACACTAACTTAGCTGTTCAGAATTATATGGATGAACGCAATCTCGATAGAGAGCAATTTGCAGATCTTGCAGCTAATGCTTTAACTAACAGAGCGAATACATATAACCTAAACACGCTCTATCCATATTATAATATTGATCCTACTACAGGTTTTATAGATTTTGCTGGCAATACGCCGTCTCTAGCTTTAACACAACCAACTACAGGTTCTGATTTTGGTCTGTATACAAATAGAGCAAACGCATACAGAAAGTTAAAAGACGAGGGTTTTGACGAAGAGGAGATTAAGATTATCATGCAGGGCAAGGGAACTGCAACTACTACTCCAACAGATCAAACCAATGAGGTATATGATCCTAGATTAATATTACAAGGCGGGTATGCTGCAGCACCTACTGCTAAGAAAGGTAAAGAAGTTAAGAAGTATGCAGTGCCATTTTATGTAGGTAAGGCTGGTTCTTAAACTTCTAGAGTGTAAAGAAAAGTTTTTAAAACTTACAAAATTTTAGTATCTTAAAGTTATGGCAACTTACGTACCAGGAGCACAGACATATGGTAGAGAATTCCAACCATTTACTCCGGATTATAAATTCTTATCCAATGTCTTAGAGGTAAGACAAGATCGCTACGATACTAACTACAAACAACTCAGTGATCTGTATAGCAGAGTTGTGTATGCAGACCTTTCTAGAGAGGACACACAGTCTGCAAGAGATCAATATACAGAGAAGCTTTCTCCAAAGATTGAACAGATATCTGGTATGGATCTGTCCATGCGTCAAAATGTTGATGCTGCTAAGGGTTTGTTTAAGCCGTTCTATGATGATGATTTGATTGTAAAGGACCTGGTGTATACCAAAGCTTTTAAATCATCTATACAGCAAGCTAACAGACTTAGAACATCTCAGGATTTAGAAGAAAGAAAAAGATATTGGGATACAGGGATGCAGTATCTCGAATATCAAATGGATGACTTTAAGAGTAAAGGTAGAGAAGAGGCACTCTCTCAGGGTTTACCAGATTATGTAGAGAATGTTGATTTAATAAGCATGTCATCCAAGCTTCTTAAAGATGCTGGATTTGGTGATATAGAGATTGATGTTCCTGGAGAATACTGGATGATTAGAGAAAAGAATGGTCCCCAGATGGTACCACATGCATACAACTTCTTACAGAAAGCTTTATTAGAAGATCCCAATGTCATCAGAGCATACAGAGCTCAAGGTTATGTAGCATCTAGAAACCATGCCGAAAGAGGAATGGAGGCTGGTATGTATGGTTCATTACAAGAAGGTCAGCTTGCATGGGCTCAAGAAACACTAAGTGATCTGGCTAATAAAAATGCCACCGCAAATGAAGTAATTAAAAAACAGTTTGAGGAAGCTTTAAATGCAAAAGAGAACTGGGAGAATTATCAGAAGGAAAGTGGCATTATACCCAATAGTGAGGAGGAAAGATTAATGATTGAAGCTCTTGAGAGGTACGAGCAAACCAGTGGTGCACTTGAGCGGAATGAAAGAGATCTTGGGGTCATTGAAAATATCAACGAGAATGATGATCTTTTAAATACGGCATTCAATCTTATCATGAACTATAACCTTAGCTCAGACATCTTAGCTGCAGCTAAAGTGAATAGTATGAAAAACTACTCTAGGCAAATCACTGGAGAGAATCCATATACGAAGATGAAGGAGCAGCATCGGTACGACATGATAGAGATACGGGAAAAAGCTAATCTTGAAATCGAGGTAGCAAAAAGAAAGGCAGAGTTAGAAGGAACAGGTGGTTATTTTACTAATGATTTAGCAAACGATCTCTTTAGTGGTTTGGAGTCAGGTGGTTCATTTAGTACTATAGAAGATGAGCAGGCTATGAAAGATGCTATGGCTGCTAATGCAAGAGACGAAAGAGAGTATCATGAAGAGACTGCCAATAAGAAAGTAGAGTTTATTCTTGCGATGAACAGGTTCAAGAATATTGGTAAACCCATGACCAATCAAATGACCATCACACTTGGTAATGGAGAGAAGTACACTGGAGACTATGATGATGTTCGGCGTATGCTTTTAGCTAAAGATGGTAAAGGTATTTTTCAGAATCAAAGCGCTATAACTACAGAATATAAAAATGCTAAGCTGACTTTAGATGGTTTAACAAAAACCAATCCCTTAGTTGAGAAAAACCTCAAGGAATATCATGATTTACACAACCAACTGCTTGAGATTAATGAAAGAAGTGATATTCTAGAAAAAGAAAAACAAATCTATCGTGAGATACTAAGGAAGAACTTCGAGAGGGTTATGACAATGAAGTCAAAGCCTGGAGTTGAAAACATGCAGAAGGCTTTAGATAGTAATATACCATTCATCTTAAAAGAAGTAGACGGTAGAACAGAAATTGTAGGGCGAGATGAATTTGCAAATACTTTTATAGCCAGACTTGAAGCTGGAGAATTAAAGGGTATAAGTATAGGCGATAGTCAGTTTAGCTCGGCTGTACCAGCAGGGCAACGAATCCAGGAGGATGGATCTATTATACTTGGGGGCAGTACTGCCGCAATCAATCCTGGGTATAGTTATACAACAAGTTATTATTCTGATGAAAAGGCAAGAAAGGTTGCTTTAAAATTATATGATGAACAAAAAGCTTTATTAAACTCTACGATTAATGGTCAGCTTGCAACTGAATCTGCCTTGTCTCCGACTCAACTATTTTCTAGCAATGCATTTTTTAGAGGTATTGATATAGAAAATATGACTGAAAGTGATTTATTTTCATACCAAGGGGAACGTCAAACTTTTAGTCTTAGTAATCTGCGCAATCCACAAATGCAAGATATGTTAAAACAAACGATTGATCATTATAAATATGTCGATGAAAAATATTTTATGCATGGTGATCAATCTTCTCAGTCTTTAGACGATTTACAAGGAAATCCTGATGATCAAAATCTTTATGAAGCAATTTTTAGAGCAGGACTTAATGATATAGAAGGAGCTCTACGCGATCCTAAGTCTGCTAAAAGTAAAGACGTTCTTGTAGACATTGTTTATAATCCTGTTATAACTGTTGAAGGTAAATCTTTTGCAGGTTTTACTGTACGTACTCCAATAGCAACTACAGAGAAAGTTATTAGAGAGCCTTCAAACAAAAATAATACAGTTGTTCAGGAAAATCAAGCTTCAGCACTTCAAGAAATTACCATGCTTATTCCAATAAACAAAGATATGAGCCCAGGTCGTGCTGGAAATTATCAATCTTCATTTGTTGACACAAGGATTATGTATAGTGATGAGGGTATATTTGAGTACAACATTCATGACGATTATGCAGGATCGTTTAGAATTACAAAGCTTGGCGACAAGTACTATGAGCAACTCCAAATGAAAGAATGGAATTCTGAGAAAGGAGACTTTGATGAGATCGTCGGAAAGGAGATTCTTCTGGAGGATAAAAACAATCAGCCTCTTGCAAGAAATCAATTAGACGCATTTGCTAAAGCACAGATGAATATGCTCTTTATGCTTGCACAGCAAAATATAGCCAAAAAGGAAGCTTGGAAAAAGCAGAACCCAAATAAAGTTCAAAAATGAAGGTAGAGGAAAATTTGCCTAACATGCCGCGTCTTGACATTGAGACTGCTCCAACTTACCAGCCAGACAATTTTGAGTTTACTCCTATAGATGAGATACTAGGATCAGACGCAGACTTTGATGTAGCAAGTACACAGACTACGGAGGAATATATGCAGTCATTGAATGAAGTAGCTGCGCGTATAAATCCAATGACTGTACCGTCCTATTTGGCCACGGATGCTAATAACCAAATTCCTTACAAACCTCAGGATGACCTTACAACGTTTGATGGATTTCAACAAGCGTTTACTAATCCTAATATATTAGAGAACTTTACTAATCAACCTATTCCTAAGGCAGCAATAAGTCCGATTATTTCTGGATCAAGAACTTCCGGTTATGATCGTATTGCAGCACACCCCGACTTCTACAAATTAGGTTGGAACCCTAATATAGATAATGAATCATACTACAATGCTAATACTAGTGGTTGGAGTGATTTTAAAAGATCTTGGTCTTACTGGGCAGACTCTGTGGGAACAGGGTTTATGTCGGGCTATAGATCTATTGGAGACTTCTTTAGTGATGATAGCTATCTAAAGACAGGGGACTATAAGTCTGCTTTAGAGTTTGCAGAAGCTACAAGAATGGGGTCTAGTACTAGAGGTGGAGTATCAGGATTTTCAACAAATCTGTTCTTACAGTCTGGATACACTTTTGGTATTATTGGTAATATCATGGCAGAAGAACTTGCTCTAGCAGCAATAACTGCTGCTAGTTTTGGAGGAGCTGCTCCAGCCGCGGCTGCAAGAACCGGATTCAATGCTACTAGACTTGGGAAGGCGCTTTCTAGTTTTGGTAGAGGTGTTGTTAATTCAATACCTTTTGCTAGAACTGTAAGAACATCTACTGACATTCTAACTACTTTAAGAAATGCCGAAAAGGCCAAGAATTTTTGGCAGGGTTTAAGAACCGCAGGAGGTACAGGTGCTAGATTAATTGGTGATGTTTTAACTCCTGAGTTAAGAGCTAGTTTAAAAGCTCTTAAGACTGGAGAAAATTCTGTTCAAGGTTTAAAGGTACTTGCTAAGGCATCTACCTATGGTGGATTTTATAGGGATTTGCGTTCCATCAACATGGCAATGAGTGAAGCTAAGATGGAAGGTGGTCTGGCATATGATGATCTTTTTAATAAGAACCTTGAACGTCTTATTGCTGAGAATGATGGCAACACACCATCAGTTGAACAATTAGAGGAAGTCGGTAAACAAGCATTAGAGGCGGCTACAACAAGCATTACCTTCAATGCGCCATTAATCTACTTTACAAATAAGATTGCTTTAGGTAGAGCTCTTAGCGGTTTCTCCCCTATGGTGCGTAGAATGTTTAGTAAAAATGTACCAGGGTCAGTTAAACATTTTTTGCGAACAAGCAAAGTAATTGGTAAGGATGGTAAGATTGCAAAGAAAATATTTACCAATACAGCAGATGATAAAACTATTCTAGGATCCTTAATAGGTTGGAATAGGTTAAAGGCAATTGGTGTTAAAGGTAGCATAGCCGCAACCGGTAGAGGATTATTAAGATACTCTGCAGCATCCTTAGGAGAAGGTCTTCAAGAAGTATATCAGGAAGGTGTAGCCGCAGGTGTATCAGAATACTACACCAAGCTTCTGGAGAACCCTAATATGAGAAAAACGGATCTCCAAAATCAAGCAATCCAGACTGCAATAGATAGTCAGATGTCAGCTCAAGGGGTTGAAGTATTTATGTCTGGATTTTTAATGGGAGGAATTGTTCAAGGACCTCAAAGGGTTTTGTTTGAAAAGATTCCCCAGATCATAAAGCGTACCACAGATCCAGAGGGATTTAAGAAATTTCAAGAGAACCTTGCAAAGTTTGAAATCGAGATAAATAACATAGCGGACCGTATTCAAGAGGATCCAATGAGTTACTTAGATCCTAATGGTGCTAGAATGCGTTTTGCAAAAGAGATGGATGCTCAGCAAGAAGCTGAGAGATCAGCTCTTGAAGGAGATCGCTTAGGATTTCAAGATGCAATGGATGATGCTGCATTCCAAGATAGACTCTTTATTATGCAGAATGGTACTGCAGAGTTGCATATCCAACAGCTAGAAGACTTTTTAAATCTTGATGATAAAGCATTAATTGAAGCTTTTCCTCAGCACGAAGAAGCTATAAAGTCTGGTAAGTTTAGAAATAGAATTCAAGACAATATTAATGGACTTCAGAATTTCCAAAATGAATATGATGCAAGTTTTGATTTAATTCCAAACTCACCAGAGTACAAGCAATATGAGAAGAATACCAAAGAGTATAACAATGCAAGATTAAAGTATGCTGCACTAGAGCATGCGCGTATGCTTTATCTTTTCTCTAAGGATGCATTCTCACAAGCCGTAAAGCGTAGGGATCAACTAGAAGCAGCACTGCAGTCTTCAGGTATAATGCAGAAGTTAGGCGCTAATGACCTTACTGTATTGTTAGATGAAAGAAATATCAATGCAGAACTCAAGACACTTGATGCTGAGATTAAAGCTTTAGAGCAGGCCGAAGACGTAGACAAAGAGCTACTAAAAAATAAGAAGGTTAAGAGAACAACTCTTCTAGCCTATGAGGCGGCATTAAACGGTATTAAGGATGATAAGGCTGGTGTATATGATAGAGAAAAAGGAGAGAATATTAAAGCTCCATTATTAGCTTATCTCAAGCTTCTTGCTGATAGCAATGGTG
>Ga0208018_100513_pt1 | contig 9915 bp, 16 predicted proteins | sample 31_taG_FD_184105 | JGI IMG/M metagenome (GOLD analysis project Ga0208018, IMG submission 184105) | Marine viral communities from the Gulf of Mexico - 31_GoM_OMZ_CsCl metaG (SPAdes) (version 2) | ecosystem: Environmental > Aquatic > Marine > Oceanic | place: Gulf of Mexico | collected 2015-07-12 | reverse complement strand
CGAAGAAGAACGCCAAATCGGAATCAATGCAGCGGCCGAAGAATTACGAACGATATTAAACGAAATCGATTAAATGATTATAGCGCAAACCATAATCGACGAAATAATAAAACAAATTGAATCCGAAATCGGTCAGGATGTGACCGGGCGCGGAATCGGTATTTTTGATATAAATAATCGCGTCGTGTCTTTGTCGATTTCGAATTCCGGTGAACGTGAATATTTCGGTTTGACAGATACGCGCGGTTTTTATTTTTATATCCGGGCCAATGGGAACCCGAATGAATCCAGAATCACGGGCCGAACGAAAACGGGTTCGTGTGGTTTGGAATCACGTTCGAGAATTCCCATGAAAATGGTCATCATGAAATCATGTTCGGATTCGCGCGCGTTGTTGGATGCATTCCGGAAATCTTTGTATTCGGTCAATTTTAGCCGTTTCAAGCCCGTTTATAAGATTAACGACATAAAGATACAACCGGCATCGTTTAACGTCATACCGTGGCAAATTTACAAAGACGAAACCGGATTGGATCCGAAAACGTTTTCATCATCGATTCAGATTGTTTCGATTGATTTTAATTTGGAATATTTTTATAATTATGCGGATGAATGTCCGGATTTCGATATTTGTTAACTATGGTATAACGTCGCCGGGCAAACGCTACCATAGGAGGCGCGGCCGGTTCGAATCCGGCCAATTTTAATTTTTTTGAATATGAATTGTTGTAATTGTTGCGAAAACGTTTTGAATTTAGGTTGTTTCGATCCATGTGGACCGACAATCGATTTGAATGATATCGTCGGAATTGGTGACGGCGGAATCTGGATTTTGGAATTCGAATTCGGGCGTTCGATTCGGATGATTGGTTCGGATTTGACGGTCGGAAATCCGATATCGTTCACGGCCGAACCATTGAACGAATTGTTCGAATATCGTGCCGCCGTATTGAAACCAGACGGAACACGATACACAAAAGAAATCGACGGAATCGTTTATGATTGTTTTTCGTTCACGGTCAAAAATTCGTATTCATGAAAATAATCAAATTACAAAATAAAAACGTTATATTGACGGACGATTCAGATGTTTTCGTTCAGCAATTGCCGGGTAATTCAACAAACATTGAAATCGGCGGATTCGATACATCCGTGAAAATATCGTTTGAAGGATATTCCGTTGAACTGATTACGTCGGAAGTTACCGCGACCAGAATCGAACCGGCGGCCGAAATACCATTTGTTGGAACATCGGCGAATTTGGCGGATTTATTATCAGAAAGTTTTTTTTTTAAAATAGTTGGTTCCGGTGGTGGTGGTGGTGGTGACGCATCCGCATCGAATCAATTGATTCAAATTTCAGAACTACAAAATCAAACATTGATATTATCTGAAATAAAAGAATCACTATTAAATCAGGATGAAATATTATCAAAAAATCAATTGATAATGGATAATATTTTGAAAATAATCAAAACACAACAATTATTTATAAATCAAATTTTAACATCGTAATATCATGAATTTTTACATTACGGATCCATTAAATAATGACACGGCGCGCGTTCAAAATAATCGTTTGAATGTGACCGGTATTGCCATTTCACAATATGAATTGGAATCGTTCACGGGTTCGGCATTCAACATTAACACGGAATATTTGACAATCGACGGCGCCGATGGTGAATCCGCGTTGTTGTATGTGAAAAATAATTCCGACAATGATTTGTCGATTCAAGGATGGTTTATCGGCGCGCTCGCATTAGGTGGAACGCCGACGGATCAACCGTTGTTTAAAGTTTATTTTAATCCATCAGGCGGAACAATAATCACGGACGCGAACGCGGTTTCAGTCGTAAACAGAAACGGCGGTTCATCGGAAACATTCGGCGACATCATCGCATATTCCGCAACCGCATCCGGGAAAACGTTTACCGGCCAAGATCCGACGCCGGTTTTATTTCAGCAACAAGGCGCAAACAGTCGCGCATTCGGAAACGTATTTTTGACATTACCAAAAGGATCTTCCGTCGTTGTGACTTGTAATCCGAACACAACCGCCGGCGGAACATTAAAATTATATACGGGATTCACTGGATTTTTGGATTCATTGAATACAAAATCATTCTAAAATGATAAAAGTCGCATTAGTTAACCCTATAAACGGGGAGGCGTCCAGAATCGGAACGGAAGGCGATGTACCGGTGGTTGTTCAACCGCATCCGCCAATTTCGGACAAAGAAGTTGTATATTTGCCGTTCCGACAATTTTTCACGGATAACGGACAATCGGACGGATCGAATGACATGCGCGTAGTTGGAACGGCGGCGAATCCTGAAGATTTTTATATTTCCGCGCGTGTCAAAAATGACATATATATTAAAACGATTGCAATTGTCATTTCAGACGCACAAGCGACATTATCAAGTTTCGGAAATATCGGCGCATTAACGAATGGCGTTGAATTTTGTTTCGAATCGCAACAATTGGGCGTCGTGTTGATAAACGAATCCATGAAAACAAATTTCGATTTCATTCAGCAATCAGCCGGAAAACCGGCATTCGGTTCCGGAATCGATGCGTTCCGAGCGCAAAATGTCGTCGGAAATTCCGAAGCGTTCATCCCCGTTTTCGATTTGGGCGAATTGTTCGGAACGCCATACGGAATCAAATTGGCGGCCGGAACATTGGACCGTTTGATGTTTAGAGTAAAAGACGACACAACCGGAGTCGATAGATTTGATATTGTCGGTTTTGGCGGTTTGTTAACTCAAACATAATTTATAAAACATTGTAAAAAAAGAAATCGTATATTTCGATAAATATTTTTTGAATGGAATTGATAAGAAAAGAAAACGGAAATGTCGAATTAAGGGATTCCGGCGTTTTGGTTTGGTCGATGGCTCAATTGCCGGTCGAAATAAAACCGATTGACAAAGAAGAACGCGACCATGTGAAATTGTTTCAAAACGATGGACGCGTTGAATATATCTATGTTGATGACTTAACAGAAACACAAATCGAACCGAATGCGGCGGTTCCATTCGCCGGAACGGTTTTTGATTTAGCGGATTTGTTATCAGCCGATTTTTTTTTTGAGGTAATTAGCGGCGGAACGGCCGATGTAATATTTCAAGAACAAGACGCGACACAAGACACGACGCAATCGATTTATTTTATTCGTCATTCGTTTAACGGCAATCTTGAAGCCGGGACCTATCAAATTGACAGCTATCAATATCTTGAAATTTTAGGAGGTGGAGGAGAAATAAGAAATGGAATTTTTATAGATACTGTTTTGACTGGTGACATTAGAGAAACGTATATATTAAATGAACCGAAACCGCTATTGAATAGATATATTTATATTCATGGCGGCGGAACTGTTCAAATTGATTCAGCATTCAGAAGAAGCGCCGCCGCGACATCGGCCACATGTACATTTTCTAATTTAATTATCAAAAAAATCGGATAATGGCTTGTTATAAAATAGAAAAAAACGGAATCGCTAGATATAAGAATTTCGATAATTTACCGGACGCGCAAACATATGCCGATTCATTGGGAACCGGGTTCGTTGTCAGTTTAGAAAATGAACAAAATTTTCCGCCATTCATTAGAACATTAGGCGACGATATAAGATTTTGTAATGACTTATATAATAATTTCGTTCAACAAAATCGTGATAATAATATCACATTTGAAGAATCGCAAGAGCTAATCGGATCATTATCATCATTGAAACAATTAGTCGACGCCGGCGCCGTTGGTGATATCATAATTTATTTACAATCTTTAATAACGCCAATCGCTAGAGTGTACACAACGGAACGACGCGATCTGGATGTATTAAAGATTCAAAGCTATATGGATAGTTTATAAACAACATGTAAAATGCCAAACATCACCGATACATTGTTTTGTTCTGGATTATTATTTTTGACCGGAACGGATGTCATCATGACAGAATCAACGATATTCGAAATATTATCAAAATTCGGCGTCGTTGCCGTTCTTTGGTATTGGTTACGTGATTTGAAATCGCAATTAAAAAACCAATTAACCGAATTCAGAGATGAAACAAAAGAAATCCGGGAACATTATGATCGGTTGATGGTCGATAAAACAAACGATTTCAAAGATTACAAAGATCGTATCGATAAACTATTGAATAAGGAAAACTAATGGAATTTATTATCCTGATAATGATTTTCGCAATTGCATGCGCTATAAAATTTTTATATTATTGTATAGGATCGCCATTTGTCAATCACGACGGCGTTCCCGTTTTTAATTCGGGCCGCATATTTTCGATTTACGGGCGTTTTATTTGTTCTCAGTATGCGAAACACCATAACAACGAAACGAAACGAATCCGGGCAAAATATGAACGAATAAAGGAATCAAAACGATTAGTTCTGGAATCGCAAATGGAAACGGCGACGGATGCGGAACGAATCGAATTGATAAAAAAATTCGAAACCGAATTGAATTCAATCGATTTCGAATCATTCCGCCGGCCGAATCCGTTCATGATGGCCGGACTTTGTCCGATTTGCTTTGGTACGTGGATTTCTATTTTGTCATGGATAATTATCGGAATCGCGTTCGCAATCAATCCGATTTTGATTATCTTTTTTATTCCGTCATCGGTTGTTATTTCGAACCGGATTGATTTCGGTTGATGCCGTTCCGATGAATGTTGTTTCGTCATCGTGTTTTACGATAATCTTTATTTGCGTTCCGGTCGAAAAGGCCGTGAACGTTTTTTTTGTTTCGAATGATTTTGTCAGGTACATAAAAAAAGCGCGTTCGATTATTTCGTTTCGCTCTGAATAATCGTATTGATCCGGATAATATTCGAAATCGTTTCGGGGTTCGTCATCGATTCGAATGTTTTGGTCGGAATCGAATTCGATTCGTTTGAAATCGGATCCGATTTTTGTCACGGCGCGTTTTAGATGGACTAAATTATAAAAATGATTCATTATTCAATGTATTTTATTAAGTGTGGTAATTGTTCAATGTCAACCGATAACATCTGATTATCATCAGGCGAAACCAGAACCGCCAAACGTACAATCGAATATGTTTCCAAAAACGCATCCACATCCATACACGAACACGTTTTGTTTGTCAGGTCATATTTAAAAATAGAAAATTCCCATGCATCAAACAAAATCAAAAAAACATGATTGTTTTCGGCAACGAACGCCGGGATGACATGATATTCGGGAATTTCGGCATAAATCAATTCAATGAATTCATCTTCATTCAATGCGTAATCGGATGCATAAACGATTTCGAACGTTTCATGATGCAGAAAAAAACGTAAGTCGGTAAACAAATGACCATGTTTTTTCGGTTTCGATTCCGGTTTGTTAAGAATCGACGCATCATTGAAAAAACAAGCAACCGCCGCCGGTAAACATTGAGATTTCGAAACGTCGATGTCTGGAAGGATTGGATACATGTTCATCTAATTTTATGAATCCATTTTGACGCCGTCGGATCATTGTAGTAAATTTCGACATCATCATCATTTTGGATTTGTGGATATATTTCCCGAAAATATATTTCGGATTTGTACGTGACCGGTTCATGGTTCGGCGTCATTCGAACCGTATAATGGTCATCGAAATAAACTTTCAACGCCAATTCACCAACGTTTCGAAACAAAATCAACGAACCGAAATGAATCGCAATCAGGACACCGAAAACGATATGAAATTCAACCGAAAACGGAATGATTTCCGGTTGCATTCCGTGCGCGTTGTCAAGCGCGAAAACCAAAACGTTCACGAAAAAAACCGCGAAAACGGTCCATCGATACGTTTTCAAAATAATTTTATAAATCATCAGTCCATTCGAGATTGTAAAAATGATAAAATCGTTCGACATGTTTCCAATAATCGGGACCGGCATAAACACAATCGCATTCGAACCAATCATCAGCCGGACACCATAACATTTCCGGACAATTACGAACTAAAATCCGGGCATGGTCCCGAAACGATTCGGACACGGATTCATAAACACGATAACCGCGATTTGATCCGTTTTTCCATGATCCGGTTTTGACGCCGAAATGGTTTTTGTTTTCGATTCCGACAATGGAATTTCCGCCATCCGATTCTAAAAATGATTGTGCGAATGTAATCGAAACCGGGACGCCGTATTCGTCGAAATCGCGTTTCGCATGTTCGATATTTTTATGAATATATTGTTTATATCGATTCGGCGTCGTTTGAGAAAATGCCGTCGATATTGTCAAAATCAAAATCAAAATTCGTTTTCCCATAGTTAATATCGTGTTTAATCCCCTCCCCCTCTACCCTGAAACGGTTAACATGCCATTCGAACACATCATTTTCGAGTTCGTTTTCAATAGGGGAGTAATAAACAAACCCGTCACGAACTATTTTTCGCGCGTTTATGTTTACAGGTTCATCATCGAAAATTTGTTCATCATCATCCGATTCGGTAATCCAAACGGCGAAAATATATAATTCACGGATGACATACGCGGCCATGAACAAAATTCCAATGATTAAAATTTTCATGATTTCGTGATTGTTTTTTTAAAATAACCGCGTCCGGATGAACGCGGTTTCATCTGATTTCAAAACTCTGATTTTAAAATAAAAATATCAGAAATAAGAACTTGTTTCAATATTTTTTCCCATGCAGCCGTTCACGCATGGAATTGTATTTTAATTTCATCCGGATATGAAAATCGATATCGATTCCCAATGGATGACACATATCCAACAAACGAATCATGGCATCGGCAATTTCATCCTCGAATGTATCTTTGACGGTTTGTTCGAATTTCGCTTTGAATTCGAATCCGTTCAACAATTCAAGTTCGTATTTTTCCGGATCCGATTTTCGGTTTTTTCGGTCAGCTTCCAAACCTTCCGATAATTCGGAAACAACTAACATCAACAATTCGCCGATATTTCGTTCATTATCCCAGAAACCGCGCGACGCGTTTCCGGCGTGAATTTCGGATGACATTTCATTAAGCATTTTTAATAGATAGTTTTGTATATTGATGAATTAAAATTGGCGAATAAAAGACGATAGCCGTGATTACTAGCATCAGTTGAACCGAATCACCATCAAATCCGATTGCGTTGAATATACGCGCGAAAAAATCGAATTTAGACGCCATAAATACGAATAACACAGCGGCGCCAATTTTCGACATGGTTTGTTTCCCGTTGATGGCGAATAATAGAATCGAGAAATCCCAAACAAAAGCGATTCCGCAACATAGCAAAAACACGCCCCAATCACCGGCGGCCGATGTCGTTTCAATGCTGATGTATTGATATAAATTTAAAACCGTGAACGGCAAAAATATCATGATGGCCGCGAATGTTCCCCACAAAAGCGTTTCCGGATTTGTCAGGATACGACGGAATTTCGATTCCGTTACGTGATTTCCCGTTTCGGCGGTTTCGGGTTCCGTGCGAATTGGTTTTGTTTCTGATGCCATTGATTCAATCGGAATCGGTCCATTAGGAATTCGATTTGTTCCGATATTTTGTTCCGGTTCGGGTTCGATTTCCATTTGTTCGGCCGCGATTGTGGTCGGTTCGGTTTCGATGGTTTGTTCATCCTGATATGTTTTTGGTTCGATTCCGATATACTCACAAACGGAATCGTATTGATTTATGTATTTAGTCGAAATTAACCGGATTTTGTCATGTAAAACATCACGAACGAATTCGGGTTCATAGGCCAATTCACCATCTATTTTCGTGAAATCGTTTTCCGTTCTGGCATCACGTAACCAATCCGCAAAATTACGCGATGTTTTCGGATCCGTGAATCCTAATTGTTCCCGGTATTCGGTTATCTTAATCATATTTGAATTTTACATGTTCGGTTATGTCCGGATCGAATTCGATTCCCAATTCCGCCGCGCGTTTTTTAGATACGGCGAAATCAATCGAACGGTTTTCGTTGATGGATTTTTGGATCATGTATCGCGTAATATTGAAAAACGATTCCGCGCGTCCCATCGTTTCGAATCTGGATGTCGTTCCATCCGAAAAAACGGCGCGAATCGGGCGGCCACCTTTGGAAACGACACCGAATTTTTTGATTTCGTTTTCGCGTCCGATGACGTATTGATTCACCGAATCCAACGTGACTAAACCTTCCGTTTTTACATGTCCTAATGAAACGAATTCGCCGTTTTCATCACGAACAAAAATTTCCGGTTTCGCCTGAATCAATTCGCCGGTTTTTATCAATCCGCGAATCCGCGATTGAGCATAATTCTTATTCTTTGCCGGTTGTTTTTTGATGCGTTTCAATGCATCGTCAAAGGTTAAATACATAATCAATTTTTAAAAAAGGACGGCCGAAACCGTCCAGAACTAAAAAATACAATCCCTATATAAAACCAAAAATAAAATAAATATTTTATAAATGCAAATCAATCGAACAAAACATTTGAAATCAATATCGAAACCGCCGGCGTTTTGAGCGCGGAACCGAATCGTTTTTGTCGGACATAATCGGCCGATTCAATTCGTTGTAATACTGATTTGTAATCTTTGGCCCATGGCGTGCCGCGTAAATTTGCGGATATAAACGTGGCCGATGTCGAAAAGAAAACGGATCCGTTTTCATAATTATATGATGCATCGGGTTCGACCTTTATTCCATGCCGTTTCAAAATTTTATCCGCAATCGAACACGTGACCGGATCGTTTTGGAATATTTGGTCACGGACGCATTCAATCAATTCGCCGATGGTTCGTGTCTGGATTCCTGATTCGGTTTCCACGCGCAATTGTATCGATGTCAAATGTTGCAAACAACGGATTTCATCTGGAGTCGTTTCCAATCCCTGTTCACCATCGAACGAAATCATTTCGACGATTTTCGCGGCGATTTCAGGCGGAACCGGTGCGTCGTATTTTATATGATACCATCCCCCTAGCATGGCGCCAAGTTGATCCCCCATATCGCGACGGCCTAATTTTCGAGTGATGGCCCGTTGAAATTCATCAATGGATTTTAATATTTGCGGCATCAATTTAATCATTCGTGCCTGAAAACGTCCGACATAATCGGAATCGGCGAATTCGTTATAAAATCGTTCCAATTCCTGAAACGCGTCCGAATCGATTTTTTTTCCTAATCTTAAAACCGTCACGCGTCGTTTGTCGGCGCCGTGTTCGGTTTGTGGCACGATAGAACAAAACGCAAACATCGAACGCGTTCGATATACTTTCGCGCCGTTTCCGGTTCCCTTTGCAATCATGGAATCGGATGATGACGCGGAACGCATCAGATGCAAAATATTTTCCATTTTGTTTTGTTCGCGTTCGTTTTCGCCTTCTGCTTCATCAAACAAAACACACAAAGCATCGTTTCCAATCAATTCACGCAAACCGGCCTCAGTCGTTCCGCCTTCCATACGCAATCCACATTCACCCGTCATTCGATGCAATATGTTTTTATTTACCCATGTTTTACCGGTTCCGGCGCCGGCGGTTAACCAGATATGCGGCCGCCATTTTAACGCGCCGCATATTGGCGCGATGGCTATCCATCCGGCTAATAACGGCCCGTCGATTTCACGTTCCCAATTCAACGATTCAATGATCGACAAAATTTTTTCCGCGTCATTCCCTGATAACGGATTTTCGACCGATAAATTCAAAGGCCGATTCAATTCATATATGAATTCGGTATCGTCAACCCCTAATGGACGTCTTTCGCCGTCGATAATCAGATTCGTTCCCGTGTGGATGATGACGCGACCATGATCCATCCATGCACCGCGGCCGCGGAATTTCAGTTCGTCGAAATATCCTTTTTTATTGGAAACCGTTATCAAAAAATCAATGGCGGCGTCGGTATTGAATCCGGTATTTTTCGGAAACGATA
>Ga0208018_100509_pt1 | contig 9976 bp, 8 predicted proteins | sample 31_taG_FD_184105 | JGI IMG/M metagenome (GOLD analysis project Ga0208018, IMG submission 184105) | Marine viral communities from the Gulf of Mexico - 31_GoM_OMZ_CsCl metaG (SPAdes) (version 2) | ecosystem: Environmental > Aquatic > Marine > Oceanic | place: Gulf of Mexico | collected 2015-07-12 | reverse complement strand
CGACCAGAGATCAATTGCTTCCCACACGTACGACAAGACGGGATTAGTTCTTCACTGGTGCGAATCAAAACCGGATCGCAGCCCCCTGCCACACCTGACATCTTCGGCCTACAGCAACAAGCCGATGGCACCGGCGCAGCCTTGATCGGATCAAGCAGGTTGTCGCAATACCAAGATTCCGCAGACATGCCGGGCGGCTTATCCAGCAGGCCACCTTCCCAAGAACGCTGCCTCCGTTTCCGGCTCACTTCAGCACCTGTGCGAGCTCACATTGCAAGCGAATAGCGCCAATCATCGCGCTGTGGTTCTCCCGCTGAGCCGCTTTCTTGATCACGTCCTCCAGCTGAAAGAACTTGCGGGCTAAGAATTCGTCCCTCTCCTCGTCGATGCTCTCCTTGATCGAATTCTTGGCGTAACGGATCAAAGTATCGGCTGATGACCGACTAATCCCCCACTCTTTACGCGCGTATTCCAAAAGTGCCGGACGCTGTACACCATTCGCCATCATTCGAACGAATTGATAAGTCCTCAATTCGGTTTCTGCTTTGGTGGCTTTCTTTCCCACAGCGAACTTCGCGCCTTGATTGATACAAACTCAGCCTAGCCAAATGAAAAGCAGCAGGTTGCGCTATCTATTTGGCGCAATCTTGTCTTGGGTCGCTAGGCTCTATAGCGGTTAGCACCGAATCTGAAGTGAGCTCCGCGCAAGGGTTTAGCCCCCCTGAGGGCACCCTGCCGATCTACCAGCATTGGCCTGGGTCTTGGAGGCCTGCAGAGGGAACGTGGAGATGGGCAGAGGCGGTTGGTTTTCGAGCGGTTGCCGTTGAAAGTCAGGATCATTTCGAAGGCCCTCCGACGCGCCCTGCTTTTCGAAAGCAGTTCTTTGTCAGAGATGCAGAGCTCCATGGCACGGGTGAGCTCGTGTCTTGGACGAAGGGCCGGGAGTTGGCACACCTTGGGGTGGACCGGGTCTTTAGGGGGATTGAGGACGCTTTCGGCAACGCCGTTGTGGACGAGAGCGCCGAAAAGGGGATGGTGCGCAACATCTGTGACTTATTCATGGCGGCCCGCTGTGGGGATTTCCTGGATCGCCTCTTGATCAAGGTGAAGGCCACCCCGTGTGTCGGATGGGTAGGGGCTGTCAGGAGAGCGCTGGCCTTTGAGTTGGCGACCAAGTCCCCCCAGCAGCTTCTTCGGTCGCATGAGTTCTGGCGAACCGGGGTGATGCCCGAGTTGGTGCAGAGCCTTCCCCCGGTGAACTGGCCACGTGAAGGGCCCAGGAGCGGCTTCTACAAGGGGATTGAGTTCAAGCTGGGACAAAGGCTGCTTTGGAGCAGCGGCGCCTCTGGGCAGATTCTGAGAGAGGCCTTGCTGGTCGATTGGACGGATGCTGTTTTGGAGCAGGGAGTGATGAGCGCCTTAAGCGGGGCCAATTATCTGAACTCTCCGAAACAGAGTTTTCTCCCATGGCTTATCAGGCCGGTGGTTTGGCGGAGCCGCCTGACTGATGCCGCATCGTCTGCGATCCGGTGCTTCCAAACCTGCTTGGTTGACAGGGCTCATCACAGGGTTCCAGAACTCGGCGAGCCCGGATGGCGAATTGGCGAGCAGCACTGGGCCCGAATCGTGGAGTGGGTCTTGGTCTGGAGGCGAGATATACATCGCCCCGAAATGCTGGCCCGAGCCCACGCCCTCGCCGCGCTTCTTCTGGCTGACGATTGCGCCTATGGGCCCGGCGAAGAGGTGTTCCCCGCCTCAAAAATGATCAAGTACCCCTATAACCCTGCGGCCGTTGGCGACCGTCCGCTGCGTCTTCATTGGGACATCGAGTGGAGTCATCCTTATGACTTCAGGCTTCAAGACGAGATCTATCCCGCTATCAGCGCCGCTGTGGCCGGTTGGCTCAGAGGTGCGGGACAGTCTTCGTGCACCGAAGACGTCTACAACAAGGCCCCTTGGCTTGGGGATCTAATTCAGACCCGCCGCTTGCGAATGCACCTGGTGCAGAAGGTGGTGGCCTCTTGCGCTCGAAACCTAGACGAGGGCGCTTGGTTTCACGGTTTTGACGAAGACCACTTTTTGAGCAGCATCTGTAACGCCATCAGGATCCCGAAAGAGACGTTTCTTTCTTGGGCGCGGACCCATGCGCTCCAGGACAGTTTTTGGGAAGCGCTGGCCATGGATCTTTTGAAAACGAAGATGTTCCCCATGGCGATGCAGTTCAACATCATTGAGCGCGTGTCCAAGAACGGCACTGGCCAGCCACGAGGGATCGATGCTGATTTGAAGTGGGGCCTTTGTCGCGTGGCTGATCGGATAAAGACCCTGCCGCTGGTGATCACGCCTCCGGAAGAGGGCTACTGAGCCGAACTCGAGAAACCTGAAACCGCTTCCTCTGAACGCCCCCGGTCACTTTCGTGGCTGGGGGTTTTCTCTTGCACCCTATTTTCGCTGAAAACCGTTGGGGTAACAGGGTTTTGTTTCTTAAGCTTCCCTTGGCGACAGATGTTTTGAGGGGGCGTGCCTGTCGAAAAAAAAGTCGCTTTCTATATATTCATTAGATATACACGCCCCATCAAAAAGTAGTGCCTAGAGGGGGGTCTTAAGAGAAGAAACCCTGTGCTGGAGCGGGATTTCAGCCACACTTGGTCGCCGAGTTGCGTCGCCAGAGACGAAGAAACCCGAGATCTCCCGAAAACGACCCCCAGAAATCGCCGACCTAACAAAAAGCCCCCACAACGGCGCTGAGGGGGCTTTGTGATGGATTCGGCGTGTTTGGGTTTACGAGCCTCTTGAGGGCGATCCTGAAAGGGTTTCAGGGCATGTATGGGCTCTTCTCAGGTCGTGGTTTCGAAGTACCGCTTCAAGCGGGACATTGCGGCCCATCGCGCCGTTTCGAGTTCGTCTTCATCGATCAGGTGGACTTGGCATCGCAGGCTCTGTTCATCCACCACAAGCAGGCCGCCGGATGCTGTCCTTTCCACTCCGTTGCCGGCGTAGGTGTGGTTGAAGGCGCCTGCGTAGAAGGCAAGTTGAAGGATGTAGTCGCCGCACCACTCTTTCGGTTTTGGTCGGCGAGAGGTTTTGAGGTCAATGATCCGAAGAGGGCCACCATCGATTCGGGCCACCAGGTCGATCGTTCCGCAATAGGCCCCGTACTCCGTCACAGCCCAGGCTTGTCCCTCAACCAGGTGCACATCGCTGATCCGATCGATGACCGGCCGCAGGCCACCCCACAGCTTCTCCACAATTGCCGGCTCTGAAGGGATTAGTTCAGCCGCAGGCTCTAGGCCATGGAGCAGAAGCCTTTCCATTCGAGAGTGAAGCAGCGTCCCCCTGTGAGCGGCCGCATTCTTGATCCTTTCCGCCTCCTCGGCCCCGACCTTGGCGATCCACCGCTCTAACCATTGCTTGTCGGCAGTGGCTCCCAGCACCGTGGTCACCGATGGCATCTGCATCCCGTCCTTCAGGTAAATCCGCGACTCTCCTCGAAAAATCTGAGCGGCTTTCTTGGGCGTCAACAAAGGCATCTGAAAACCTTCTCCGGTGCAAGCGCCATTCTATTGCGGTAAATGCTTGCTAGTTTTATTTGGCACCGAGGTTTGGGATGAAAGTTGACGGCCGAATTTTCAGGGGATTACTGGATGTTTTGGGGATATGGGCGAAGACGGGCCAGTTGATTGAGGGGAGCAACTTCTGTCGATTGACGGGGAGGGGCGGTGAGTTGTTGGTGGAGCTTCCGACTCGATCGGGGTGGCTGGAGCTGACGGTTCCGGCCGAAGTGGGGGACATGACGTGTCCTTGGGCGGTGGATCTTCCTTTATTGACGAAGGTGATGCGGGCTGCGAGCTGGCCAAAGAAGGGGGGCGTCGGGGAAGTCGAGATGTGTTTAGGGGAGACAGCGCTGCAGATAAACGTTCCTTCTTGGCGTTTGGCTGGGAAGACTTGGTTGGAATCAGTTCCGAGCCATTTCAGCTTTCCGCGCGCTCAAGGGTTGTGTTGGGATCCGGCGGGATTGCCGGCCGTTCCTTGCGGGGAATCGTCTGCTGCGGTGTTGCTGGAGCCGTCGATGCTGGCCATGGCTTTGGAGGGGGCGAGCCATTGCGCCGCCAGTGGTGCAGATCGGGGGGTTCTCCGTTGTGTTGAGTTGATTTGCTCTGCTGACGAAGTGGTGGGGCTGGCCACTGACGGTGGCGTTGTGGGAATCGCTTCGGAGCCGGCAGGTCTGCCATTGGAGGCGCCGATGAGTGTTCCGGTGCCAATCGCGCCGATGCGGGCTGTATTGGCGATTTGGAAGAAGGCGGGTTTAGGGGAGGAGGTGGCGTTGTCACCGATCGGTTCCCAAGGCCAGCCGTTGCTTGTGCTCAGTCCTCCCAACGCATCCAGCTTCAGATTTGTTTTAAAGCTCGATCAAGGCCACTTGCCGCTGGATGCGCTTCAAGGCCTGCCGTCATCAACGACGGTGGATATGGGCCGAACAGCTGATCGGGAGGGGCTGTTGGGGCAGCTCGAGCTGGCTCAGATCAATCCCGACGCCAAGGTGGCCTGGCTGGTGTGGGAGTCGGGGAAATTGAGCATCCGAAGCCACGGTCCTTTGATGGATTTGAGCCGCGAGATCGATCTGACGATGCAACCGGCGGGTGACGCGGAGCTGGCGATCGAGGCCATCCGTCTGCGCAGCGCTCTGGATCAGCTGCAGGCGTCAGGGGGAGGGGATGGGCTAATTCGAATGGCGATAGACAGTTTGGGCCGACCGACCCGATTGATGCTGACTCAAGTCAATGCAGCCACAGGGCAAGTCCGTCGTGTGCTGGTTCTGACTACGGCCGGCATTGGGTACCAAGCGTTTCGCGAGCGAGCGGCGGAAAGGGTTGCAGAGGCTTCCCTGGCCGCAGAAAAGGAGAGGAGGCGCCAGCGCTTTCGCTCCCCTCACACAGATGACTTGGATTCAGACGATTAGCATCTAATTGGCGCACACTGCTGCGCGCACCGAAGACCACTGAGCGAAATTTTCAGCACCGATGACGAATGTTCCTGTTTCACTGCCATTTCACCGGCAGTACCGCCCCCGATCTTTTGATGATTTGGTGGGGCATGGGTCAGTAAAGGACGTGGTGAGGGGAGCCCTTGCCAGTGAGGATTTGAACGGGTGTTTGTTGTTTCACGGTCCTTATGGGGTTGGAAAGACCTCTTTGGTCCGTCTGACAGCGGCCTCAGTGCTTTGCACGGGCGAAAGGGAGGGGCCTAATCCGTGTGGGGAGTGTGCCTCTTGCGTGGAGGTTTTCAGCGGTTCTGCGGAGGCGCTTGATTACCGAGAGGCGGACTGCGGCAACAACACGGGAGCGGACGACGCCCGCGGTTTGGTGCAGTGGCTGGGGCAGCACCCAGTCAGGGGGACTCGTCGGGTGATTGCTTTGGACGAGGTGCACAAGCTGAGCAACAGCGCGGCGAGTGTGCTGCTGAAGATTCTCGAGGAGCCTCCAGCGCATGTCTTGTTTTTGCTGGCGACGACGGATCCGGAAAAGGTGTTGCCCACCATTAGGAGCCGTGCGATTTCCCTTCAGCTCCGACCGTTATCGGCAGAAGACATCCGATCCCGTTTGTTGCATGTTTCAGAGGCGGAGGGGGTGCAGGCTTCAGAGGAGGTCTTAAGGGAGATTGCGTTAGCCAGCGGGGGGCATTTGCGTGATGCGCTGCAGGAGCTCCAGCGTCTATCGCTATTGGACCGGCCTGTGGATCTGGATGATGTTTGGGCATCGAGCGCGAAGCTGCCGCCGCGGTTGGCCGGCCGTTTGACGAAGGCGGTGGTGGAGAGAGATGCGTTGGCGGTGCTGGAGCAGGCCCGGGCCTTGTTAGCGGACGGGCTGTTGCCGTTGTCGGTGGTTTTGGGGCTGGAGCAGCTGTTCAGGGATTTGTTTTTGATGTCTCAGGTCGAGCGAGTCGACCACTTGGTGAGCCTGCCTCCGAGCTTGCTGCCGAAGTTCAAGATGCTGTCCGGCCTGGTGCCGCCAAATCAGTGGCGGGACTACCTGCGAACGACGGAGTTAGCGGCGAAACGTCTTTCGGTGCATACGGGCAGGGAGGCGTTGGTTCTGGACCTGCTGTTGCTGGACTTGGTGAGATCCACCGGCGTCCCTCTGGAAGCGGAGCCACCGGTAGCGGCGCCATCACCCACCAAGCGGACCCCCAAAGCGAGAGTGGTGCCGGTCCAAGAGCCGCCGGAAATACCGAACGAACCGGCCCCTCGGGCGAAGGCGCCAGAGATCAATTCGGATGTGTCGGCTTTGATTGGCTGCTTACGAAACCGGAACCACCAGCGTTGTTTGAAGCAAGCCGTTTCGTTTGAGATCGGCTCCGCTGTGGTGACTGTGTCACCAGCGAGCGCCCGTCACCGAGAGGTGCTGAATGAAGCGACGGAGGAGATCTCAGAGGCCTTCACGGCGATGCTGCAGCGTCCGGTTGTGCTGGAGCTGGTGTGATGGCTTTAAAACCCATGCCGGCTCAATCCGAACTGGCTGCAGCTTTGGATTACGACCCAACATCGGGGGAGTTGTGGTGGCGGCTGGCCCCGCAGGGTTTTCGATACGACAGCCGGGTAAGGGCCGATCGAAGAAACCGTGGGGTTGGTCGTTATGTGATGTTCAACGGAGAGAGGTTTTCAGCGGCCCGGGTGGCCTGGGTTCTGGTTCACGGACTGCTAGCTCCAGAAAGAATCGTTCGTTTTAAAGACGGCGACAACCAAAACCTTCGATTGGACAACCTGACCCTGCAAGGCAAGTCTGAGCGGCTTCGAGGGGTCCGGCCGCTTTATGAGCACACCGCTAAGGGCTGGCGTGTGTCAGCGGTGGTTCACGGGCGGGCCTGGCCGATCGGCGTCTACGAGACCAAGGGTGAAGCCGTTATTGCGTTCAGTAAGCAAGAGGAGAGGTATTGATGGGGATTTGCACGGTGCTGTTTGGCGGGGATCGCCACGGCCAAGACCTACATGTTCAAAAACAGATGGAACGGCTGGTGCCAGAAGCGTTCCGGACATGGAATTACCACTGGCTGGACATGAGCGTGCCGGCGCAGCGGTTTAGGGGCTGGGAGCTGGCTCGGACTCCAGGTTGGGGTGAAGAGCAGCCCCGGGTCGTTGTTTTCGACAACGCCCAGGCCCTGGACAAGCTGAAGGGCAGCGGCAAGTTCGATGCCAAGGATGACCAGCTGTCTCCGTCTCAGAAGGGAAACAAGCTGGCCACAAAGCGATCGAACGAGTTGGCGGCTGCGTACGTCAGCGCTAGGTCCAACAACGTCCACCTTTTTGTGCTGCTCCGAGATGCTGCGCCGGCGATTGGGGTGAACACGCCTTTGGTGGAAGCCGCCCGTGATGACGGCCGGTTGATTGAGTTCAGCAAGTCGGCCTCTTGGGATAAGGAAAGCCAAGTCGCTCACGTTCAACGAGTGGGCCAGGCCTTGGGGCTGTTGGTTGACGAGGACGTAGCCACGGTGATGACCGAGCAGCTGGCGGACGATGACGGGCAGTTGATCGAGACGGAGCTGAGGAAGTTGATGTTGTGGGCTGCGACTACAGGGGAGGAGCTGGATCCTGCCGTTGTGGGCGAGTTGTGTAGCTATGGGGCTATCAGCCCTTTGGCTTGGGCCACGGAGCTTGTCAGTCGACCTCGAAGCCAGCGTCGGTTTTTGGACTTGACGCAGCTGATGGTGGATCAGCGGGTGGATTTAATGACGGTGCTGGGCACATTGCTGACGAAGGCCCATCAAGCTCTGCTTTTCAAGACTTTGGAAGGGGAAGAAGCGGATCCGGGCACGGTGGCCGCTGTGCTGCGCTGGTCAAATCCCCGAAGGGTCTTTCCTGTCCGCCGAGAGCTGAGCCGCACGACGATCGGCTACGTCAACGGTTTGATTGATTTGGCTTTGGAGTTGCGGGAGAGAGTCTTGATCGGCACCGTGACCGCCTCCCCGACCCATCTGATGGATTTAGTGGTCGAGGGGATGGGGCAGCTCCACCCGGAGTAGTTCGTCGAGCAGGCCTGGGGGCAACCATCCGTGCATTGTGATCTGCAGGTCTGTCAGCCCCTCCTCCTTAAGGCTCTGCACCACCCAGGCCAGGGTTTGCCTAGAGGAGTAACTATCTGGGCAGCCTTGAGTTCTGAAGTAGGCCATGGCGGTGGCCAGGGTCTGTTCTCGGCTTGAAGGCGGTAGTTCTTCGGTGGCAGGCGCCTCTGGAGCCTGATCGACTTTGGGAGGGGCCTTGGTGTTGTCAGTGATGCCCATCAGCTCCAGCACCACCTTCTTCACCCGATTGGGCACCGGAGCACCTTCAAACCAAACGCGACAACTGTCGGCTCGTTCAATTTCAAACCAAGCGGCGGCCTGGGCTTCGGTATGCGATCGGATTGCAGCTTCTGGGTCGCAACGCTGGGAAAGGGCGGCGAGTTGCCCTATTTCCATGCTGTCCAGGTACTTGAGGAAGGCCTGGAAGAACTTTCCCCATTGCTGGGCGTTTTCTGCTTCCCGAGCGATTTCTCGCTCTTCCATCGGTTGCCCTTCGTAGATGGCCTGCCTAGGGAGCAGATCCACGGCCCTCATGTTCTGGACCTTGTTGAACAGGCTCAAGTGCTTGCGAAGACTTGGCCTGTAGTCCTTGAAGACCTCGCTGTCGAACCGTCGGGGGTTAGTTACAGGGACTCCGCCTCTAGAGAGGTTGCATAGGGCCGTCACGGTGCTGCGTTTGGGTCGGAAAGGCCACGGCACGTTCCATCCGATCGGCAGTTCCAGGTTGGTGGAGTGGTGTTCAAGGCCCGTATACATGGAGATGATCAGCTCTCCGCCTGAACGGACGGCGTCAATCCATACGTCTGCTCCCTTCCACTTACGAACGGGCTTCATCGCTCGCCTAAGGAACAGCGTGTGCCCTTTCCAATTGGGGTGGCGTCGCTTCCCTACCGGAGGGGCGTCATTGCGAGGGATCCAGACAACTGTGCTGTCCATCTGCGCACGGCTGACGACCACCTTGCCCTTGATGTTGAACCGATCTATCTCTTTCTTCCATCGAGGGTCGTCTTGATCCTCTGGAGAACCAACCAAGAAGAAGGCGAGCCCTGGGGGTTCTTTGGTGGTTCTTGGGTAGGCCAGCCAAATCCTCACCGCCTGTGCAGGGTCGGGATTTTTATCAAGCCACTGGCGCAATTTCGGCGAAGGGGTGGCGGGAAAGCGCTCTCCCGTTAAAACCTCTATCTCTCCCCCCTCTAAACGCCCAGCAAGGACACCGACCGCTTGATAGGCCCTGTTTGCCAACGCGGCCTTGGGCCCTCCTTCGTAGGAGTGATCCGCCAAATGGTTGCGCCTATGAATGGCGCAAACCTTAGGTGCTCAGCCTTGAAAATGCTTCAGAAGAAGCCGGGGAGCGACTCCCGGCTCTTTCCTTTACTCCTTTGAGGTTCTCCAAAGGGGTTAATTAGGCACCGAAGCCTGCGCTCATTTTACTAAATCAAATAAGGATTCCAGACGCTTTCTGGCATTGGGGTAAAGGGATTCACTTTTCGGCAGGTAAAGCGAAAGAGCCTCTGCAAACTCGTCATCCTGATCACCGAACTCCGGCAGGCCTTTTTCCTTGCGAAATGCATTGAAAAGGTCTACGAAGATTTCAAGATCAGAGTTCACGTGAGTGAGCAGGTCAATCTCTTCAACGAGTCGGACGTAGTCAGGCCATCCCAAAGCAAAGTGATGTGATTTGCCTTGAAGCCCATGAAAAGGGCTGTGCCGCGTCGCATTCCAATAAGCCATCCTCTGCACGCGTGTCGGCAATTCCTTGTCTTGATGCCAATAAAGCTGGAACTGCTCCCAGAGGATTTGGCGAACTAGACCACAATCCTCGAACATTTCGAGACCTTGGTCGAGCTTGTGTTCGGATAGGAGCTCCAGCAAGAGAGCTTCGGCTTTGTCGACCCTTTGAAGGGGGTGATCTGCGATGCCG
>Ga0208018_100508_pt1 | contig 10021 bp, 12 predicted proteins | sample 31_taG_FD_184105 | JGI IMG/M metagenome (GOLD analysis project Ga0208018, IMG submission 184105) | Marine viral communities from the Gulf of Mexico - 31_GoM_OMZ_CsCl metaG (SPAdes) (version 2) | ecosystem: Environmental > Aquatic > Marine > Oceanic | place: Gulf of Mexico | collected 2015-07-12 | reverse complement strand
GGCGGCACAGGCGACGAGGCTGGCAGAGGTGGAGCCAAAGGAATAGTTATAGTGCGTTTTAGGGTGGGATAGTTTTATGTCGGAGAAAGCAGTTAATGACCTAACTTTAATTATTCCAGAGTATCCAGAACCAGCAGACATGCCTCAGTTGTTTGCCAACTTTACTCTAGGTATGCCTCGTCGTCTAAGAGCATTAGAATCTTACTCTGTAACAGATGACGACGCAAACATTCTCTTTGATTTTTCAAACGCAACAACAGATGGAAACGTATTTGATTTGTATATTGAAAATGGCACATATTGGGAAAACATAGAAGGGCAGAAATATGGTTTTCAGTTTGCTGTAAAAACACTAGAAAAAGGGGTAGTGATAGAAGCGGAAGCAGGAGCAACAATCCTACCCTACAAAGAAGTACAGCCAAACACGCTTGCTATTATTACTCGCATCAATTCTAATGTATGGTTAAATACTGGTGGTGGGGTTGTTCCAGGTGGTCCCTTTGTTCTTTCTTATTCCAAGTTAGGGGTGAAAGATTACTATGGCTGATTGGGTTTATGGAGGTCCAAGAATTGATGATGTTATTTCAGATGTTAATATTGCTGTTCCAGCATCAGATATAAATGCCGCCAAAATACTGTGGTCCCAGAACAAAAGACCCTATGATACAGAGGGCACACCAGGAGATGTGTGTTTTGTAAGCACTACACCTGTGGTATAATGGGGATATGACGACATATGGTGGCCCTATGCCTGAGGACTTTGTAGATGGTGAAGTTCTTACAGCAAATGACTTTAACAGAGTAAAGAACTATTGGGTTTCAAGCACTTTTCCTGATGCTGCTGTATCTGCTTCTGCCCAAGACGGGGATGTAGTTTTTGTTTTAGATAATGCCGATACAGTACCTAATACTTTGGTGGCATTATGGGATACAGATATTAATATTGAAACTCTTGATACAGGAGAAGCATTAGTTTATGATGCTACTTCTGGAATGTGGACTAATACTCAGGTCGATGTTTCTTCTGAGATTGCAACCTTGCAGTCTCAGATTGATTATAATACTGCTGCTATTAATAGTCATTCAACAAGTATCGCAAACAATTCAACATCAATTTCTGCAAACACTACAAACATCTCAAATCTTAGCGGTACAGTTTCTAGCCTAAGCACCACCGTTGATGCCCACACAACACAGATCACCGCACTAGAAGAAGGCGGTGGCGGTGGCGGGGGTAGTGCTACATTATGGTCAGGCACAGTAACAGCGGTAATGAATGGAGACCAGCAAACAATTGAAGTAGCGGCAGGAGATCCAATCAACGCAACAATCATAGCAGCAAACAAAGCACGAGGATTCTGCTACATAGGGGATAAGGTTGTAGGAGGAACCGTTGATGGTGGATACGCCATTATCTCTCGTGAGTTCAACTATCCTGATATGCCTGCCTTTGACCCAACAGGAGGTCTTACCACAAACGGTGCAGATAATGCAAAATTTCGTGGATCTAGGTTGTACTACTCATTTGCGGGTCATCAAAATACTCATGCTGTTATTGCCAACTATGATCCATTTGCAGGAGATTGCTATTGGAACCTATCTTTAAGTAGTGCCTATTACGCAAGCATAGGCGACTCTTCATTCTATGGCTCCATGGTTTTGCCCGAAGCAATGAATGATCCAATCAGTTACAACAAATATGCTATTTTCCCTGCTAGAGGTGACAATAAAACTTGTCGGGTATGGTATTGGGATTACAACGTACAAGACTTAGGAGAACTTACTGGATTAAATGAAGCGGTAAACGCAAAAATTGCTGATTACGTTGCCATTGACGCTAACTGGGAGACTGCCGTTTCGGAGAACACTATTCTCTACGACACAATGCCCTACCTTGATATTAATGGAAAACTCAATGTTATTGCAAGTGTATCTCAGGTTAGGAATGATTCAAGACAAATAAAAATGCACTTTATCTATGAGTATTCCATTGATCCACTTTCAGGAACTTGGACGTTGCAACGTGAAAGAGAAGTAATGGCTCGGAACTATGTAAACCTCAACAAAGTTGCTTATGATAATACAGGAATGTTTTTTGGTTACAGAGCAGGAAATACAGGAGGCAATATTTCCTGGACTTGGTGGAACTGGGAAAACGACACATTAACTTTTCTTGCAAGTACAGGTGAATTTAAACCGTTTGAGTACGGTGGCAATACTATTCTTCCTAAAAACTCTAACAGGCCATACACTACGGGAGACATTAATGAAGACAATGGAGTAACACTTCAAATAAAGTTTTTTGATTTCAAAAATTGGAGTGAGAACACTATTGAGTTGACTTCTTTTCCACTTACGGAGTACAGAACTTGGATCGGGACCTCTGTTCCAAAGTCCACGATGATGATGGATGGATACATTGTTGCTGCTCTTGTGAATAAAACAACAAACAAGTTTGAGTTTTGGAAGTTTGATTTGTATGGTCAAGCAACTAAGATTGCCGATGGTTTATATGATGGAGTTTATGATTCATACAATTCTGGTTACAACAGATACAATCTGGCATCAGCAGGAGACTTTTCTTCTCCAACTATCGGTTTTAAGATATCAGAAGATACAACTCAAGACCATGATGGTGCTGGCAGTAGTTATACATACCACAGACTTTATTGGATTGATACAAGTGCATAGGAGGGTACAAAATGACTGAGGGTGTATGGGTAAAGATGTATCCTGATGATGTAAATATGCATGTTTCAGGCACGGGTGTTACTGACATTGTTCGTATCACTCAACAAGAATACGATGCCCTTGATCCTATAGATGCTCTAACTCTTTATGTGATTGTGGGGTAGTTATGACTGCATTCAACAATGCTGATGACTATTGGATTGACAATAGTCCTGTTGATCGAATTCTTTATCATGGAGAAGTTATTTGGGAACGTGATGGATACAACACAATACAAGGTGGAGAGACAAGAATTGGCACCCTGCCTGAGCAAAAAGGAGTTTTCAAAACACATATATTTACAGAGATGGAAGAAGCACAAAGTTTTGTTGTAAATGAAGATCTTGATGAAGTGTGGATTCTTGTTGTAGGTTCTGGTGGTCCCACAGGTGAATCTGCAACTTCCGTTCCAGGTGCAGGCGGTGGAGGAAGAATGCTTACCTATTCAGGACCGTTTGTTGCAGACACATGCTATGCCACGGTAAATCCCAAAGAAGGTGTTCAAGATGCTTCCGCAGGAGATGGAACATCCTTCAACTCAGTTGCAAATGGAATATCTTGGAATGCACCAGCAGGAGGTTCTGGTGGAGACTACGACACAGTTGGTGTTGCTGGTGGTTCTGGTGGCGGTGGATCTTATGGAACAACAACAAGGTCTGGTGGAGGTAGGGTGGACGGAACATCAACTCTATCATTGGAGCCTACCACAAACTTAGGAAACTCAGGACAGGCAGCCTCGGAATCAACCGATTTTCAAAGAGGTCGTGGAGGTGGAGCAAAGTTTAGTGGGTCTGGTGGGGGACAAGGTGTTTTCAACACTTGGAGAACAGGAGAATGGGTGGAGTATGCAAGCGGTAGTGTTTTGAACCCTGCACCAGATACAGGTAATGGTGGATACACAGAGGTAGTGGGAGAAAGCAAAGATGGAACAGGTGGTATTGTAATGTTGACTTACCGATATGCAGGAGAGGGACCATCAAGAAAATGGAATAAAGGGTTTATGGGTGAGACAACAGCAATGCAACAAATGATATATTGTGATAGAGATCCAGCAAACGGAGAATCCTTTTTTGCTACTTGCGGAAGTAGTGGTAAAGTTTTCTACTCATTTAGTGGTACTGAATGGCTTCCATGGATCACGCTTGGAACTGCTACAATTTCTGGACTGCACTTTGATAGAGATTTAGACAAAGTTTTCTTCATGGCAAGCAGCACTCATTATGAAGTAAACTTGCCAGACAATGTTTCAACCCAGCAAACCCCTACACTAACAAGTCTAAAAAGAATGGATACTGACAAAACAAATGGAATACGAATAATGGTTGGTTCATCAGGAAGAATATTTAAAAATACTGTAGTACCTAATACTATTTGGGATTGGGCCACCGCAGAGCAATTGACCATTGTTGATTCTGTAACGGCAGAAGAATGGGGTACAACAACAATTAACGATGTAAAGACAGACGGCAACGGTCTGTGGGTTATTGTTGGATCAAGTGGAAAAATGGCGGTATCAAAAGACTCGGGTACAACATGGACTATTTACAAAGAAGCAGAACATGGGATAAATACACTAAATAGTTACATTGGATACGATGGCACTACTTGGGTATTTGGAGGCAATGATGGAATGTACACATACACCGATGATTTTGCCACATGGAATCATGGAGTGGTAGAGTCTATTGCCAATGAAGAATTGTCACTTGGAGAAATAAGTTGGCAAGAGCCTCACCAGAAATGGTTTATCAATGCCAACAGCATGAAATCTCCATGGACGGGATGCTTCTTTGAGTCTGATGACCTTGTAAATTGGGAATCATCAAACACCTATTCCTCTCTCTTTCCCAAAACAATGGTGTCAGGTGGAAATAGAACGGTAGCACAAAGACTTTCAGGAGAAATGTGGGACACACCAATTAGTCAAAATGTAACATTGCTAAAGTCAAGCCAACCTCTACAAAAAAATATGTTGCCTACGCTTGATTCTAGTCCTGACTATTTCTTAATCCTTTTAGACACAGATGAAACAACATATTGGAATTACGAAACTAATATGAACTGGGACAATTCAGCAGCAAAAGATTTGTCTTGGTTGTTGGATGTTACAAAATTTAAAGATAATAAGATTGATAGTGGTAGGTATGCATTCTACAGGTCTCCTGCCGTTTCTTTCACAGCACTACCAGATTTGGATACATCAAATGTTACAGATATGTATGCTATGTTCCAACAATGTGCCAACTTCAACCAACCACTTGACAACTTTGACACTTCAAACGTAACAAGTATGAGGTATATGTTTGATGCCGCATCATCATTCAACCAACCACTTGACAACTTTGATGTTAGTGCAGCAATAGAGATGCAACAGATGTTTAGAAATGCAACATCGTTTAACCAAGACCTAGATACTTGGAGACCCACTAGTGCTCAGTATATTCATTGGATGTTCATAAATGCCGACTCATTCAACGGCAGTTTAGAGGGATGGGAAATTCCAAATGTTGTCCTTATGTATGGTATGTTCCAGGGTGCCGCATCGTTTAACCATCCATCAATTTCAAACCTAGCCATACCCCCAGGTGTCACCAGGCTTGACGATGTGTTTTATGGAGCAACCTTGTTTAATAAAGACATTTCCTCTTGGAACGTTGGTAACGTAACCAACTTTGAGTATATGTTTAGAGATGCCATTTCGTTTGATAGTTCCCTAGAAAATTGGAATGTTTCTTCCGCAACAAATACTAGGGGAATGTTCCAGAATGCTATTTCATTCGAACAAGATATTGAAAATTGGAATACTCAAAGAGTTGGTAATATGGCTGATATGTTTAATGGAGCAAAAAGGTTTATGAGTTATATTCAAGGATGGAATACGGCAAACGTTACAAATATGAGTGGCATGTTTAATGGAGCAACCGCATTTAATAGTCCTCTACCTTGGGATACCAGCAATGTAACAAATATGGATAATATGTTCCTCAACGCAGCATCATTCAATCAAGACCTATCTCAATGGTGTGTAATCAACATTGCTTCCAAGCCCCCAGATTTTGATACAAACACAACTGCTTGGACTCTTCCTAAACCAGTTTGGGGCACTTGTCCCTAAATATGGTATAATAGAGATATGAGCATTTACACAAGACATAACGGGGTATGGCACAGGATTCAACCTACTCCTGATCCCACATTTAGTCTTCCAGATGTTACAGCAGAGGGAGAGGTTCTAACCACCACAGTAGATTCTTATGAATGGGCTCCTTTGGCGGCATACACAAAAGAAGAGTCAGATGCTAAGTATGCCACAGAAGAGTATGTAGATAGTGCTGTTATTACTGGTGGAGGCCCAGGAATACTAGGAATCCATACGGCGAGTGCGAACACAGATCAGCAGGTAACCACGGAAACTCAAGAGGCGTTTCCTGGTATGTTTATTCGATACACGCCTACAAGCGGCACGAGTATTCTTCAAGTCAGTTTTCTTTTCACGGCTTTTGTCAATAGCAACAACGGAAAAGAAAATGCCATGGGTGAGTTATTTCTCAAAGAAGAGTCCACGGGAACAACTGTTTGGTCTGGTGCCGTGAACTCCGAAAATGCTCAATCAAACGCTACTCGTGCGGTAAGGATACGCCAGATCATCCCACTCCAAGTTTATTTAGGAATGACAGAAGCCTTGAAGGGAACTGAACTGACGTATCAGATGTACGGAAGGCTTCCGAGTACGGAGCAAACCGCTTACATGCAGGTGCAGAACGGAAGTTACGGCTGCCAGATGACAGTAATGGAAATTGAAAAATGACTAAGCCAGTAAAGATACAGCAACCAGCATGGATTGCCACCCTTGGTATGAAAACAAGTCCAGAGGTAGTTGTTAGTCCACCCATCATTGTCAATCCCTGGGGCACAATAACTCCTGATGGTAATGAAACTGATACTGGAACATACACAGATGCTAAAGAGCGTGAGTGGGTATGGTATGAATGGTCTAATGCTTCTCTTCCAGATCAGAGTGTAACCTTGTCTGCTGGATTGTATCGGATACTTGTTGCCTCTGGTGGAGCATGGGGCAACTACAATTCTGGTGGTTGGTTAAACGCTGGTGGCGATGTTAACGATAGTCTTGTTGAGGCCGAAGCGGGAACGTACACAATCAAACTTGGATACAATAACAGGTGGGGTACTCCTTCCACAGAAGGAATCCCCGACTCGCAGACTCTTGTGTACAACGGTAGCGACTATATTGCTGGTACTAGGATTACCCCTATGGCTGCTGATACTAATAATGAAACGGGATCTGCTGTACCGTTCCGTGATGACCAAGACAATAACTCAGGGCGTGCAAGGTTTAATGGATTTCTATCAGACATTACTGGTCAAGTTCGTGAATATGGGGCAATTAAAGATAAAGCCACTTTTGTAAATCCCAGCGGTATCCCCGTAGCCTTTGGTGGTTACAACACTAGCGGCGGGGTAATCATCGCTACTGTGACAAACTAAGGGTATGGTATAATAGGGGTATGCCTTACCCTATGCCAGAAAAGCCAGTTGATTACGATGAGTTTACCAATCATAGTGACGTAATCTTTTGGATTCCACAACAGGTAGCGTTGGCAGATATTCCTCTTGCATTACAGAATTTTGCTGAAAGTATTGACAAAAATAACCTTTATGATGGCACTACCTTTTATGTGCAGGTAAATGGATCTACTCCAATGGAAGGCAACTTTGATGTAAATAATAATGAGGTGCAAAATGTCACCATCCTGACTGCACAACAAGGAAACTTCTCATCAGACGTTACTGTGGATGGTGACCTTGTTTCTGGCACCGCCACAGTTACAGATCCAGTATTTATCAATGATTCAAAAGTAAGGAATATCACTCATTCCCCAGATGCACCCACAGCACAAGATGGAGAAAACGGAGACCTGTGGGTCCAATACGAGGTGTGATATGCTGTGGGTAAAAGTAGACGATGTTTGGAGACAATGCCCATCTAACTACATAAAGGTTGATGGTGCCTGGAAAGAAGTGGGTGCCATTTTTGTAAGCAGACCACCAGGATACGATCCAAATCCTGACCCTTGGTTGGGGGTATATCAAAACTTACCACCAGCACCAGCAACACTTTATTCAGCAGGAACAAGACAAGTTGGTGTAAATGGCTATGAAGAGAAATACACATATGAGGTTTGGCAAACAAGCACAAGATCTACTATGTTGGGAAATGTTGACTCTAATGGGAAATACACAGTACCAAGTTACAACGTGCCATATGAGGTTAGAATGAAATCTAGTCCATTAGCATCTAAGTGGCACACCACAACATTTCAATTCAAGCCACACCGATACACACCAGACACTAGGCGAGAGGTTTGTGACCGAAGAGGAACTTGTAACGGACAGGTTGACTGCTCTTGTCACCCTGGATATGGTATTGGTTGTGACTCTGGATGTTGCCCACATTGCGGTTGTTGTGTAAATCTGTTTTGCGGCAGATGTTGGACGGAAGGATCAGCACCACAACTAATCAACGAAAGCGGGTATACTAATGCTCATTCGTGTTGGTTTAGGTCACCACTATAAGGAGAAATTATGTTTGAGTTTAATGGTTTTGTAGGTCACCCATTTGCTTTTGGTGTGTTTACTGACTATGTTATTCCAGAAGAAATGACGGTAGATCTAAGAGACCTATTGGAACAAAGAGATGCAGAAGGAGGCATTGACGGACCAGATCCTTTTGCCGCAGCAGTAAAACCTTCTTTTAGGCCAGTATTCTTCATTACTATTACATTTACTAATCAAAAAACAGGCAAGCAGGTTCTTGCTATGAATGACGATGGTGTGTCTTGGGGAAAGCGTTTGTTAGACAACACTTTGATTATTTCTTGTGAGGTACAAGATGTAGCAAAAACATTAGGTACAGGAACTTGGGATGTAAACATTTCTGTTGATGAGTTATATGCTCGTGAAGAAATAGCAAATATGGACGGCACAATAAAAATCTACAACAGAGAACCAACAGAAGGAGAACTACAAGAAATGAGTATCTGGCAAACTATTGATTCTAAAACACAAAAGCCAGCACTTAATGAGTGGGATCTGTCTGTAAAGAAAAAAGATAGTGTAAGGGTAAAAATTGCTAGGGCACAGACTTGTGTAAATTGTGAGTTTCAGGCAGAAGGATATTGCCGTGCCTATGATTTGGAAGACACCCACAAATGGGTTCCCGTATTGAATATGATTCGATTTGAGTCGTGTCCCAAAGATTACTGGAAGGAATAAGAATGCTAAACTTTGAAGAGAAATTTGGTGTGCTGCCTACAGCACTACTAAAGAAGTCAAACTACACTACCCCTGAGATTGCCGAAGAGCGTATGGATATTTGTCTAGAGTGTCCTTTCTTAATACAGGCAACAAAGACCTGTAAGAAATGTGGTTGCTTTATGTCAGCAAAGACTAAGTTAAAGAAAGCAAAATGCCCTATCGGTAAATGGTAGGGTAATCACAAATTCACACAATTACCCTCTTGACAATAGAAAATAGTCTGGTATAATAGACCCATGGCAGAAGGACACACCCCCACAGACTCAATGGCTTCAAACGCTCGTAGAGGTTTAGCACTCCGTAAGGAATATGGTCGTGGAGGAACTGCCGTAGGCGTAGCCCGTGCAAGGGATATTGCCAACAAAGCATCACTATCTAACTCAACAGTTTTGCGTATGCATTCATTCTTCTCCCGTCATCGGGTAGATAAGAAAGGCAAGGGCTGGACAGCAGGATCAGAAGGTTATCCATCTAACGGTCTTATTGCTTGGCTCCTTTGGGGTGGCGATAGTGGAGCACGCTGGGCAGAGTCAAAGCGTAATGCTATCAAGGGATCACAGAAGGCATTGTGGTCAGGTAGTGCATTCTCATTTGAAAAAACAAAGTAAGTAAAAACTAACAATACAATTTATAAGGAGTAATACATCTATGTTTAGTTTCAAGTTGACCGACGACTTTATTAGTCAATACAAAGACAAGGAAGTTCCTTTTGGCTTCCGTGACGCAGGCGAGAATGCCTTGGGCGAAATCACATTCATCCGTACTTATTCACGCAAGAAGGAAGACGGCACAAAAGAAAAGTGGTATGAGGTTTGTGAACGTGTCATCAACGGCATGTACACAATCCAGAAAGATCATTGTAAAACAAACCGCCTACCATGGAATGACCGCAAGGCTCACGCTTCCGCACAAGAAGCCTTTGATCGTATGTTCAACTTGAAGTGGACACCTCCTG
>Ga0208018_100507_pt1 | contig 10051 bp, 23 predicted proteins | sample 31_taG_FD_184105 | JGI IMG/M metagenome (GOLD analysis project Ga0208018, IMG submission 184105) | Marine viral communities from the Gulf of Mexico - 31_GoM_OMZ_CsCl metaG (SPAdes) (version 2) | ecosystem: Environmental > Aquatic > Marine > Oceanic | place: Gulf of Mexico | collected 2015-07-12 | reverse complement strand
TAACCAATTTAAAAACATACATATGGAATCAACTTATGAATTATTTGATTTAGCTTATTCATTGAATGAAATGGATAACTTTATTAAAGCTAATGGTGAAGAGGCATATATAGATGCTGTTTACCACGGTGCTTTTAGTGAACTTTATATGAGTATTCTGCATCCTAGTGATACAGTCAGCTCTAATCCAAATTTTGATATATACTTTAGAGCATTTAAGAATGCTTATGTATAATATTTAAGTTTCCGGCCATTTATACTTACTAAAATATACTTAAGTCAGATTGAGGTGATAGAATATATTTGGCGGAAACTTCTTATATTAGCTATATAATACTATCTGTTTCAGATAACAGAGAAGTTGGTAGAAAGAGATAAGGAATATAACAGTAAGTTGAGACTCCTTGAGAGGTAGCCTATAGACTGTGGACAAGCCTTATGCCAAGAATAACAGAAGATACACTTATTTTTAAGTGGGTAAGCTTCCTTAGTTCTGTTATAATTATCTCGTAACCATTTGTAAAGTGCTTCTTGTAGTGTAGAAGTTAAAAGGTAACTCTTATTCCTGCTTTACAGATGGTGCCAATAAATACTACCTGTTGAAGGAGGCAGGTAGTATTTTTTAAATTAAAACAAATGAAAAGAAAATTTAAAAGAACTTATAGAGAAGAGTATCTTATAATGTTAAGGTTTGCTTTGACGTTTACTGGATTAACATTATTAGTGATGTTCTTTAATATTCTGATTGCTTCAATTTGTGCATTTGGTGCACTGATATTTTGGAGCTTTGTAGTTAAAACCAATAAATACAATTAATATGATTATTACACACTTGATTCAGCAAATTCACGATCTTTGTGTACACCTTTATAATGAAGGTTTAGACAAAGAAGAGTGGGAACACTATGAAGACTTATCAATAGAAGAATTAGAAGATATGATTCGTAGATTAAAGTTACAAATGATTTAAAATTGAAAAGATGAAAACACATTTTGCTACTAAAGTAGTTATCACAGATGGTCAGAGAATGGTTAGTAACCATGTAAGTCCTAAAAGAGCTGAAGTACAGGCTGAAGTTAATTCACATAAAGTTGATATTGACTATTCTGTATTTGAAAAGACTCAAGAAGAGAAGAATGAGCTAAGAATTGAAAAAGCTCATTATAAACTCTCTCCTGAGAAAGGTAGAGATGAGCTGTTGTCGGCATTTATAGACAGCACTTTACCTAATTGGAATCTTACTTTTATTGTGAAGTAGGATTGTTTGTTCCATAAGCATGAAGAGGTATCATTAAGTTGGTACCTCTTTTTATATTTAAAAACTATCAACTATGAAAATCACATTATTAATATTGAGCCTCTTTTTGGCTCAGCAAGCAGAAGAAATTAAGTTTAATCAACTTATAGAAGAAGGAATAATTATACCTACAGAAAAGTATGAGCAATATGGTTATACAGATAGACCTACTTATACTTTATTTGATACTGATACCACAGTAATAGAATATGCATATAAAGGAGAAATTAAAGAGTGGATCCGCACAGGAGAATTTGAGTACAATGATTTCTTAAAAGATTAATTATGCATTCTATAAAACAATTAAGACAAAGACAGTCAGAAATTGAAGATATGCATGAGCAGATTAGTTTAAATGAACCTGAACATGCATACAAACAGATGATACTAGATGATCTTGAAGAAGAATATTATGCTATTCAAGACAAGATAAATAGTATTAGGTTTCAGAACGGAGCTTTGTTAGTATCAGTATCATTTCTTGTATTAATTTTATGTTTATTAGCATGCGTGAGAGATTAGAAATAACACCCGAATTAGCAGAAAAGTGTTTTGATGATATATTAGATCATAGAAATGCTTTTGATATTAAATGCTTTTTTATGGATATATTATCTCAAGAGGAAGCGTTAAGTAAATTTGTAGAGATATATCTAGGTAAAGAATATCCTACAATTCCAGAAGTTGGCACTCAAGGAGATATAACAGTTAAAGTACTTAAAGAAAGAATGTATGATTCTGTTGCTAGAGATAAGTATCTTAACTCTGACCTTGTTGTCAATGATAAAATTCCAGTTAAAGTAAAGAAATGGAGAGGCATACATAAATATTGTCCTTTAGATGTAATACTACCTGATATTCCAAATGAAAATATGTCTGATATCAGGAAAGAACTTAGTATTAATCTTGAGGATTTTAATGAGCATGCACCTTTTTAAAGAAACAGAGGCCGATCTCTGTATTGTGTTTTAAATCAGGATTAAAGGAGAGTATAAAAGCTCTCCTTTTAATCTATTTAGCTATGTAATGCAAATTACTTTAACTAAGCAAGCTTTATTAATTTGTAGATGTTAAGTTTATAACTATATTTACTAATAATCTACATAAAATGTATTATCAGTTACCGAATGGTAAAACCATATATTTAACTATAGAGGAATATCTTAATCTTACAGATGCTGATATACAATACTTGGTCTCCCTTAATGTAGGAGAATCTGTCTTAAACCCTTTTAAAGGTTCTGTTGTTAACAAAAGTGGAAAGGATAAAACTTATGACTTCACATTTACTGATGAAGATGAAGATAGCCACGAGAGTGATAACATGTACCCTTTTGATGATATAGTTGATCTGTCAGACAACTTGGATATATAATATTGCATATCGCGATTAGCAATATTATCACCTTACCTATTGAGAATGAGTAACTTAATGGTATAGTAAACAATCTACTCAAAAACAAATCAATTAATTTTTTAACAATTTAAACTTAAAGTTATGAACTCTAAAGTAAAAGTAGTAGCACTAGATGAAACAGGATTGGTAATTAATCAATCAAAGTCTAATCCAGAATATGGTTATGTTCGTTTAGAACAGACACATACTATGGTAGACAATAATGGTTTCTTACGTAGAAAGAATGTATCAACACTTATTCATGGTACTATGGATGAGTTGTCTGCATCTAATTTCTATGCAGGACAAGAACTTCCAGGTACTATTATAATTAAAGAGTCACTTGAACCATTTAATGCAAAAAATCCAGAGCGTGATCTTAAGATTGCCGGAGATACAGGTATTATTTGTAAAAAAGGAGATTCTCCTATTTACCGTAAGACTGTATATACTACTGCATCTAATGCGGATAATGAAACAATACAGCATGATAATATTGCAGAATTACGTGCTGCTTATGAGAACAGCTCTAGTTCAGCAATGACTGCAAATACAGACTTTGATAACGTTGGTTAATAAGTCAGTTTAAACAAAGGTAGAAAGGGGGAGGGTAATACCTCTCCCTTTTTATTAATTATGATTATAAATTATGTATTATGAAAACACAAACAGAGAATTCTAAATACCAGTTTTCAGGATCTTTATCTAAGTATCAAGAAACTAGTAGAAAGCCTTATACTAAGTATGAACAAGATAAGTATACTCAGTATCAAAATTATTTGTACAAGAGAGCCTTGTACGGTCTTAAATCTTTAAGCAAAGAAGAGATAGATTCTATGTCTGAACAAAAGCTTAAAAGAATTAAGAGAGTTAATAGAAAAGCTCAGTCTGTTATTAATGTTTATAAGCAAAAAATTACTATCTTGTATAGCAATATTCTATTTGAGAAATTCTTTCCAAATAGTCCATATACAGAGTTTTTGCTTAACAATGTAGAGACAGATACTAACTTTATTAACAAACTGAACTTCAAGGATTTAAATATTCATAAAGATGACATTATAAAAGTCTTTATTGAAGAAGGTGTTCTCCCTAAAAACTTTATGGAGATCAAGATTAATCCTCACAAGTTGCCAAGACTGAAACATGAAATTTAAAACATGTGATGGATGTGGTCAAGAAAGGACCATATGGAAGAATCATGAGGGAAATAGATACTGTAGATATTGCTGGAGTTGCCATAAAAATACTTCACAGAAACCAACAGCAGTATCTATCCCTCGTGTTTCTGCCAAAAGAAAAAAGAAAGATGAAGAGTATTCTAAACTGAGAAAAAGGTTTTTAGAAGAAAACCCGATATGCAGGTTAAATTTGGCAAAGTGTGGTGGACATTCAACTGATGTCCATCATACTTATGCTGGAGAAAAAAGAGATGCTTTTTATCTTGTACAGAGTACATGGTTACCTCTATGTAGAAACTGTCATGATTGGATACATGGTAATCCAAAAGAAGCTAGAGAAATGGGATGGTTAAAATAAATTATTATGAAAAAGAAAGTGAATCCTAATACAATTAAAACTTGTTTTAGTTGTAAGAAACAATATCCCATATCTGAGCTTGAAGATTACGGTGTATGGGTATGTAAAAAATGTTTAAAGAAATAGATATGAGTAATAAAGGAATATTAATAGTATATATCATTGCTTTTGCTGGGTGGATTTTAAATTTAGTCAGACTAGCTAATACAGACTTTGATGCTCCATATAGAGCAGAAGTATTCAGAACAGTTGGTGTTGTTATACCGCCTGTAGGATGTATTATTGGATATATAGATATAAAAGATTAAGAAATGCAGAGAGAAGAAATACAAAAACAAGCCTTAAACGCAACTTTAAACTTAAGTAGATCAGGATTAGCATTAGGTACGGGTGTGGGTAAGACTTTAGTTGGTCTATCTCATGCAGAAAGAGAACACGCTGGGTTAAAGAATATTTTAATTGTAGCGCCCAAGTTGAGCATATTAGATAGTTGGAAAGAAGAGGCTAAAAAGCATAAAAAAGAACATGTTTTAGGAAATGCTGAATACACAACTTACTTAAGCTTAAATAAAAAAGATCCTAATGCTTATGATATTATATATCTTGATGAGTGTCATAATTTATTAGATTCTCATAAAGAGTTTTTGAGCAAGTATAAAGGAATGATATTGGGTTTAACAGGTACTCCACCAAAAAGAGATTATTCTGAAAAAGGTCAGATGGTAAATAAGTTCTGTCCTATAGTATATACCTATGGTGTAGATGATGCTGTCAGTGATAATATTCTAAATGACTATAGAATAGTAGTTCACATGGTACCTTTAAGTACAGAAAATAACATTGATGTTGCTACCAAAGCAAGGTCATTTAAAACTTCTGAAACAAAAAATTATAGTTATTGGTGTAGTAGAATAGATGGTGGTAAAACACCTAAGCAGCTACAGATGGCTAGAATTATGAGGATGAAAGCTATGATGGACTTTCCAAGCAAAGAAGCTTATGCTAAAAAGCTGATGGAGTTTATTTCAAGTAAGTGTATTATATTTGCTAATACTCAAGATCAAGCAGATAGAATGTGTAAGCATTCTTATCATAGTAATAATCCTGATTCAGAAAAAAATCTTGTTATGTTTAAACATGGTGACATAGATAAGCTATCTTGTGTACTTCAATTAAGTGAGGGTGTAAATATTCCTAACTTAAAACAAGGTATTATTATGCACGCATATGGTAATGAGAGAAAGTCTGCTCAAAGAATTGGTAGATTATTAAGACTTAACCCAGATGAAACAGCTATAGTACACATACTTTGTTATAGTAATACTATAGATGAAAAGTGGGTAGAGTCTGCACTTGAGTCATATGACAAAGACAAAATATTTTATAAACAATATGTATGAGCAACACAGCTAAAACAATCCATTTAGTTAGAGCATTAGTTAAGATATCTAGTGCTTTAACTGATATGGATAAAGTTATTTATGGAGATGATTTAAAGTTTAATCTTAAAAAAGACTTGCCTAAGTTTCAAAGCAAGCTAGAAATATTAATTGATGAACCTTCAAAGATTTTGTTAAAATCAGATTCTACTGTATTGACTCATTTAATAAATGTTTTTGATGACTTTTCAGAATTAGTTTATGTTAAAAATGATTATATCACAAATGTGAATTTATTTTTAGCCAAGATTACTTCTGCTCATAATGATTTAGAAAAATTGCAGACTAGTGACACTCATTATATAAAAGCTTTGAGAAGTTTAATAAGTGGATTCTTAGACAAGAAATATCTAAATCAATTTACAACATGGAAAGATCCGGAAGGTAATACTTTTTATTCTTTAATAAAGAAATTAGAAGATATTACTAATGAATATGTAATTACAAAGTAATAACAATGAAAGATGATTTTACACACCAACTGATTTTAAAAAATGATAATGACAATGACTTTCTTTTTGTAATGGCTTGTCTTATAAATGTATGTGATCATGCACGAGACCAAGCAGAACAATGTGTAATAATAGCACATAACAGAGATGAATGTCAAATAAAAAGAGGAGATATTACCAAGATAATAGAGTTACATGGTTTGCTTGATGATCTTGGTATAAAAACTGAAATAAGAGAATATGAAGGTAGTTTGCATAAATGACAAGAATAAACCTAAGCAGATTCCTTTTGATAAATGGATTAAAGAAGGAGAACAGTACACTGTTGTCTTTGCTACTCCATTAAATATTCAGAAAAATAAATTAGGTTATCAGTTAAAGGAAATAGATTTAGATGAGTCTTGTTTTCCTTATCACTATTTTGATTCTAGTAGATTTAAAGAACTAGATACATCTTCAGCAGTTAAAGCAGAAGAACAAGAAATAGATTTACAAGAAATTTAAAAAAATAATTTATGGAAAAGTATACTGCTGTTCAAGTATTAGATTACTTCAAAGGTAAAATAGGTATTAAGAAAACCCGTAAAAGAGATTATATAGATAAGAGAAATTATATAATTTCTGTTTTATATTACAAGTTTGGGTATACTGAATTTGAATTAGGAGACATTTTCAATGTAGATAGGACTAGTATAAATTATGCTAAGGATCAAGCCTATCATCTTTTGAAGTCAGAGGATGCTGCATTTGCAGAAAACACAAAAGAACTTGCTGAAAAGTTTCCTTATATCTTTCCTTATAATGATAGAACATCTCTTCCTGAAAGAGTATATTCTGTGGTAATTACTTTAACAAAGCAAGATAGAGATGATTTAAGAATATATGCTAATGCTAGAAGTCAGTACATAAATAGTGCGGCAAGAAACATTATTCAAGAAAAGTTAAAATCTATAAAGAAATAACTATGGGAAGAATGAAAGATTTGTACATATCATTAAAAGAAGCTAATCAAGGATGTATTCCGGATAGTTTAGATATGAAAGATTTTGCAGAAATGCATAGATTAAAAATTTATAATAAAGAACACTATGAAAGTTGGAAGAATCAAAAGTCTAAAAACTTACAAGGAGGAGCTTCTGAAAAAGAGAAGAGCAATTAGATATAACACTAAACCTGCAGGGTTTAAAACTATATTTGCTGAAGAAGGATGTTAAGTAAAGTAAACAGAAAAAGTTTAAAAATTAAAACATCAGGTAGATCTACAGATTATTTAACGCCATCTTTTATATTTGGTTGCGGATTTAACTGTAGTTACTGTTACTGTAAACGTCACGTACACAGTGGGTTAACAGCTGCTACTAATGTAGAAGAGATTCTTACAGAAGTTGATCACCATGCTTGGTTTGCAGATGTAGAAAAGCCTAATCAGACTCATGAAGAGTATGTTACTTATGATATAGGTTGTAATACTGATGTAGCTTTACACTATAAACATTTAGAATGGGATAAAGTTTTTGACTTTTTTAAACAACATCCAAAAGCAATGGGTTCTTTTGCAACAAAATATGTAAATGAAAAATTGCTTGATTATGATCCTGAAGGTAAGATGAGAATTAGATTTAGTCTTATGCCTCAAAAATATGCTGATGTATTAGAACCTAATACTTCTAGCATAGTTGAGAGAATTAACGCTATATCAAAATTTCAAGATGCTGGTTGGGATGTCCATGTAAATTTCAGTCCTGTGGTTGTTACCAATGGATGGTTAGATGAATATAAAGGTTTATTTGAGCTTCTGCCTGTTAATGAAAAAGTTAAAGCAGAAGTAATATTTCTTACTCATAATTTAGGAAGACACATTTTTAACTTAAAAAATAATCCTGAAGGAGAAGATTTATTATGGAAGCCTGAAATTCAAGAAAATAAAGTGTCTCAGTATGGAGGAGAAAACATCCGGTATAAACGCGATTTAAAAGCTCACTATATAAAACAATGGACACAGCTCCATGATGAGATAATTCCGTGGAATACAATAAGATATATATTTTAATTATGAAAGTAGAAATATTAATGAATGGAACATATAAGCTAGTGCTTATTCCAGAAAACGAAGTAGAAAAAGGTATATTAAATGCTATTTCTAAAACAGAAGTAGATGCTAAATCTATTGAACAACATACTCAAATTCTTGATAAAGTAGTTCAGGAAGGTTTAGTAATAACAAGTAAAACATCAATGACATGAAAAAGTTAATGTTAATAGGGGCCTTTTTATTAGCATTAACAGCAGGATTTTCTCAACCCATACTTGAAACTACAACTTTTGTTGAAGTTGGTAATTGGGATCCTACTATTAAGGATTATTATTGGGAAGATCCTGTATTTGTTGATTTAGAATTTCTTTTTTACAATAATGTTATTGCAGTTTCTAATAAAGCTGAGTCAGTTTACATAATAAAAAAAAGAAGTTATAAAGACGGTAAAATGGTATACAAAGTTAGAGATGAAAATTATGAAAGCTGTGTGATACATTGGGAAAATGAAGTTCTTTATTTAACACTGACTGTATTTTACAAAAAAGACTATGCAATAAAATATTATTTCATAAACAATTAAGACGCAATTAACGTAAATCAAGTCAGTATATTGACGCAATTAATAATTGACAAATGGATTAAAGAAAACTTGTAGTTATGATTATATGTATAAATAATTCTAGTCCTTGGAAATCTATACTTACCCAAGGTAAAAAGTATGAAGTCCTACAGAAAGGTGGAGGGCATAGAAATACTCACTTTGACACATATTTGATAAAATGTGATAATGGACAAAAGTGTTGGGTTCCAATGGAAAGATTTAATAAATAAAACTTGTAGTTATGGAAAAGTTAAAGAAGATAGTATTAGGAATGGGTTATTTAACCTGGATGATCTGCAATATTGCAGTAATATATGGAATAGGATGGGGAGCAATGAAGCTATTAGAATCTGAATCAGTAGGGCAATTCATTTTATACCTTGCACTTGGTATGGTTATGTTACTATTAGTAATAATACTGAGTATTCTATGCTTAGGATTGGTTGCAATGCTTTTTGGAGATGAAAAAACGGCAGAAAAAATGGCAGACAAAATAGAGAGCATAATGCCTTTCGATAGTATGTAAAATTAAAACCAAAACAAAGATGAATAAAGAAGAATTACAACAAGAGATAGACGAATGCAGAGATTTATTAGAATCAAAAGGAGAGACGTGTCCTGTATATGTAGGATTTGATAAAGATAGTTATTCATTGACCCAATCTGAAATGTATAAGATATCAAAGTGTCTATACTTAATTGACTGTGAATTAAACCAAAACAAAGAAGTGTAATATAATACACTTTTGTAAGTATTTAGATATCTACACGGATAAAAACCGATTATTAGTGTACTATGCTGCACTATTTAATGTAATTAAACCAAAGCAAAGATGAGTCACAAGAATAGCAATCGGGTATATGTCAATACTGATGAGACTATACAGCATTTATGCACCTATCCTAATCAGGTGAGTGACTTATTTTTAAAAACAAAACAAAGATGACTAAAGAACAAGCAAAAGACGCACTGATAGAAGTGTTAACGAATCAGGTAATAGCCCTAACAATTATGTCAAATGACGTATTTGGCGATGATGTTATCGCAGAGATTAAAAGACTTAAAGAAATCATAAACCAAAACAAAGATGACTGAAAAAGAAGTACAACTATTAGGATTTGAAAGAAGAGATGAATCTGAAGAACCTAATCCATACTATTATTATGTCTACAAAATTGTGGATGGGGTAGATTTTATTACCTCTGCTAATGATGAAGTAGAGAATGGAGAATGGTCAGTAGAATTTTTAGAAGCAAATCCTAAGATAATATTTACAAAATTTGAAGAAGT
>Ga0208018_100506_pt1 | contig 10062 bp, 9 predicted proteins | sample 31_taG_FD_184105 | JGI IMG/M metagenome (GOLD analysis project Ga0208018, IMG submission 184105) | Marine viral communities from the Gulf of Mexico - 31_GoM_OMZ_CsCl metaG (SPAdes) (version 2) | ecosystem: Environmental > Aquatic > Marine > Oceanic | place: Gulf of Mexico | collected 2015-07-12 | reverse complement strand
TTGCGCGACACCAACCCGACGACGTTTTCAAAAGCGATGATACGCGGCGCAAATCCTGCTTTTATGGCCGTGGCGATCTTGTCGGCCCAATGGGCAAAGACACCGCTGCGCGCGCCGCCCAATCCCCGCCCCTTGCCCGCAAGGCTGAAATCCTGACAAGGGCTCGACGCCCAATACATATCGATCTGACGCGTCAGAAAGTCATCGGGCATGGCCGCGATATCGCCCTGATGCAATGCCGCCTGCCCCCAATTCTGGGCATAGACCTTGCATTTCATCGCGTCGATATCATTGGCCAGCACGCAATCCCAGCGGTCCTGCAATGCCGCGCGCACCATGCCACCGCCGCAGAAAAACTCGGCGTACGTCGGGGTCTTGGCGGCGTGATCAGGCATATCTATTGATATGGAATACGCAAATATCTGTCGATGGCAAATGCGCCGCTTGGGGCAAAGTCACTCGGCTGCTTGCTCTGCCGCTTGGGTCTCTGCTTCGATGGCGGCGGCGCGGGCTTCGACCTGTTCGACGATATGATCGATCATCGCGTCATTACCCAGCTTGTGGCTTTGTTTGCCCGCAAGATAGACCATGCCCGACCCGTTGCCCCCGCCGGTAAAGCCCACATCCGTCATCAGCGCCTCACCGGGGCCATTGACGACGCAACCGATGATGCTCAGGCTCATCGGGGTCTTGATATGCTCCAGCCGTTGTTCCAGCGCCTCGACGGTCTTGATCACGTCAAAGCCCTGCCGCGCGCAGCTGGGGCAGCTGATGATGTTCACACCACGGTGACGCAGGCCAAGGGATTTCAGGATCTCGTAGCCAACCTTGACCTCTTCCACGGGGTCCGCAGACAGGGACACGCGGATCGTGTCACCGATGCCCATCCACAATAGATTGCCCAGGCCAATGGCCGATTTGATCGTGCCAGAGGTCAGCCCCCCCGCCTCGGTGATGCCAAGGTGGATCGGAGCATCCGTCGCCTCGGCCAACTGCTGGTAGGCAGCGGCGGCCATGAAAACGTCAGAGGCTTTGCAGCTGATCTTGAATTCGTGGAAATCATTGTCTTGCAGGATCTTGATGTGATCCATCCCGCTTTCGACCATCGCATCGGGGCATGGCTCGCCGTATTTCTCAAGCAGGTGACGTTCCAGCGACCCCGCGTTGACGCCGATGCGGATCGAACAATTATTGTCCCGCGCGGCTTTGATCACCTCTTTGACGCGCTTTTCGTCGCCGATATTGCCCGGATTGATCCGCAAACAGGCGGCCCCTGCCTCGGCGGCTTCGATTCCGCGTTTGTAGTGGAAATGGATATCCGCCACGATCGGCACCGATACCTCGCGCACGATCTCTTTCAGCGCCTTGGAGCTTTCGACATCCGGCACCGACACACGCACGATATCGGCCCCCACATCGGCAGCAGCCTGAATCTGCGCGATGGTCGCTTTGACATCCGTCGTCAGCGTGTTCGTCATCGTCTGCACCGTGATCGGCGCATCGCCCCCGACCGGCACATTCCCCACCATAATCTGACGGGACTTCCGGCGGTAAATGTTGCGCCACGGGCGAATGTGATTGAGGGACATGCAAAGCTACCTTTGGCAATGAAACAGTCGAAGGGTCTGTCAGGTTCGGTTCGCCCTACACCTATTCAGCCCGTCGCGTTGTTGCAATGGTATCCGGCTTATTCCGTCGGCGAAGTCGCCGCATTCTTCAGCTCGGCCACCATTGTCGCGAGCGCGGAATTCTCTTCCAGTACGGCTGGCTCGTAAAGCTCCGCCAGCGCCTGACGGTGCAGCGGCAGGTTCGACGTCACAGCCCCACGATCGCCAACAGGCCCGAAGTACTGCCCGTCCATCGCGAAATACAGCGCGCCGGATTCGCCGGTGCGCAGCGTCGGGGGCTCTTCGGTCGCGGGGATATCCCAGCTGTCGCCCTTGTTCATGATGCCTTCAAAGATCACCTTGCCATCTGCGGCGCGTACACGCACCCAGGACGGATAGGCTGCAACCATACGCAGCTGCGGCGCGGGCCCTTCGACCACCTGCGGCACGGCACCCGGCAGTACCTCGGGCGTATCCCGTTGGACCACGGTATTCTCTGCGGTGCGCAGCGCATCCCCGACGGAAGGCGAAGGCGAGGTCGAGGCAAAGCTACCGATACTGCGCGGATCAATCGAGGAAATCGGCGCATCCCGGGCCACCAGAACAGGTACATCCAGTGCAGCAGGACGATAAAGCCGGTCCAGCGCGTCGGAACGTGGCACAGCCATCGCGGTCGGCGCATCGGGGTCTTCTGTCGTTTCGGGAGCGGAGGCAAGCGCGCCTTGCAGCGGATCAAGGTCAGACAGCACAACAGGGGTTTCATCCACCGGAGAAACCTGCACGCGCTGCACTTCTTTCAGCACGCTCCACCCGCCATAGCCGATGCCGCCGATCAAAGCGACGAGCACCAGCAGCGAGCCCAGTGCACCGGGCTCTATTCGCGCCAGAAGGGAATCACCGACGGGTGTGAAGGGCGTCGCAGGGCGGGCAAAAATATCGCTCTCGCCATTGCGGGTCATACGCTCTTCGCGGGTCGGCTTTTTGACGACCGACGCTTTAGAGGACATGCCATGCGCCACGGCAAAACCGGATTCAGCACAGAAGGCCGCGAACGCCTTGTCGGGGTCCATGTTCAAATAGCGCGCATAAGACCGCACGTAACCGGCAATAAATCCAGGTGTATCAAAGGCTTCCGGGTCGGCGTTTTCGATCGCGGCAATGTAGGAGGCTTTGATCCGAAGCTCGCGTTGGACATCCAGCAGGGATTTACCAAGCGTCGCGCGTTCACCGCGCATCAGGTCACCAAGGCGCAAGTCGAACGCGTCGAAACCTTTGGCTTCAACTTGCTCGTTATCTGCCGACTTGGAAGACCACCGCCCAATCATAAAAATGTCCCGTAGCTATGCCCGCTGCCCTTAATCGAAACAACATGTTGATTCGAGATTAAGCTTTTCTTTCGATATCGGTAGCATAAATCAACGGACTATACGAAATATTCGGGGTCACCCCGCCATTTCGGCACGATTCAGCGCACAATGGGACCACAAAGCGTCCATCGCGTGGACCAGCCCTTCGATTTCCAGTGGGCCATGGACGGGCGACGGGGTAAAGCGCAAACGCTCTGTCCCGCGGGGCACGGTGGGGAAGTTGATCGGCTGCACATAGATCCCGTGATCCTCCAGCAGGCGATCCGACAGAATCTTGGTGTGTACGGGGTTTCCGACAATCACAGGGACGATATGGCTGCCGTGATCAATAATCGGCAGACCCAACCCCTTGAGCCGCAGTTTCAGCACCTTGGCCTGCTGCTGGTGCTTCTCGCGCAGTTCGGGCGCGGTCTTGAGGTAGGCGACCGAGGCCGCAGCACCGGCGGCAACCGCTGGCGGCAGGGACGTGGTAAAGATGAAACCCGGCGCGTAAGACCGGATGGCGTCGCACATCTTGGCCGAGGCCGCGATATAGCCACCCATCACGCCGTAGGCCTTGGCAAGCGTCCCGTTGATGATATCCAGCCGGTGCATCAGGCGATCACGCTCGGCGACCCCTGCCCCACGCGGGCCGTACATCCCCACGGCGTGGACCTCGTCGATATAGGTCAGCGCGCCGAATTCATCGGCAATGTCGCAAATCGCCTCGATCGGGCCGAAATCGCCATCCATCGAGTAAATCGATTCAAAGGCGATCAGCTTGGGTGCGGCGGGATCATCGGCGGCCATAAGCGCGCGCAGGTGGTCCACGTCGTTGTGCCGGAAGATACGCTTGGCCCCGCCATTGCGGCGGACCCCTTCGATCATCGACGCGTGGTTCAGCTCGTCGGAATAGATGATCAGACCGGGAAACAACTTGGGCAGCGTGCTGAGCGTCGCGTCATTGGCGATATAGGCACTGGTGAACAGCAAGGCGGCTTCCTTGCCGTGCAGATCCGACAGCTCTTCCTCGAGACGTTTGTGGTAAATCGTAGTACCCGAGATATTGCGCGTCCCGCCCGACCCTGCACCCGTCGCCTCAAGTGCTTCGTGCATCGCGGCCAGAACGACAGGGTTTTGCCCCATCCCTAGGTAATCATTCCCGCACCAGACGGTGATATTCTTCTCTTGCCCGTCGGGTTGGGTCCAGACAGCGTGGGGGAATTGACCATTGCGGCGTTCAATGTCGATAAAGGTGCGGTAGCGACCTTCCTCGTGCAGCCGGTCAATCGCCTGATCAAGCTGTTTGGTATAGTCCATTGCGCCTTGCTCCTTCGTCGGTGGCGGGACCAGCAAAGGCAACCGGATCATTCGCCATATTCGTGCTTTAGAATGAATATAGTTTAGAGCCATTCAATTCAATGCCTTAATAGGAACCGATTGTCGCAGGTGCCGCCCCGGGGCGCATCGCATCGCAGTCGGATGTCGCGCATCGGAAACCTGCACGCTGTCCGACTTGCGTCAAAGGCCTGATTCTCAAGCGATTCTCACGCGGTATGGCGCGCAAGCTGCGGCCAGCTCGGGCGGGCCACTGGACACGGCCAAGCGCGCTGATACGGTCGCGGCAATCTTCACCCTGACAGAAAGGTTTACCCCCATGTCCCTACCCGACGTATTGGCACGGATCGATCATGATCTGGATGCGGCCACCGACCGGCTGCTCGATCTGCTGCGCATCCCCTCCATCTCGACTGACCCCGCGTTCAAGGAAGACTGCGACCGCGCCGCCGATTGGCTGGTCGAAGATCTGAACAGCATCGGTATCAAGACCAGCAAACGCCCCACCCCCGGTCACCCGATGGTGGTGGGCCATGTGGACGGCCCCGCCGACAAGCCGCATATCCTGTTCTACGGTCACTATGACGTCCAGCCTGTCGATCCGCTGAACCTGTGGCACCGCGATCCCTTTGATCCTGCCGTCGAGGACACTGCAAAAGGCCGCGTGATCCGCGGACGCGGTGCCGCAGATGACAAGGGCCAGCTGATGACCTTTGTCGAGGCGCTGCGCGCGTGGAAAGCGGTCAATGGCGATTTCCCCTGCCGCATGACCTTCTTCTTCGAGGGCGAGGAAGAATCAGGCTCCCCGTCGCTGGTGCCCTTTATGGAAGAGAATGCCGACGAGCTACGCGCCGATTATGCGATGATCTGCGACACAGGCATGTTCCAGTCCAAGGTGCCGTCGATCGTGACGATGCTGCGCGGCTTGATGGGCGAAGAGGTCACCATCACCGGCCCTGATCTTGATCTGCACTCTGGCATGTACGGCGGCGTGTCGATGAACCCCGCGCGCGTCCTGTCCAAGGTCATCGCCTCCCTGCACGATGACACGGGCCGCATCACGGTGCCCGTTTTCTATGACGGGGTGCCAGAACTGCCCGACGATATTCAGGCGCAGTGGCAAGGGCTTGCCTTTGATCACGACAGTTTCCTTGGCGATGTGGGCCTGTCGAAACCCGCCGGCGAACAGGACCGCATGCCGATCGAGATGATCTGGTCGCGCCCCACGTGCGAGGTCAACGGCATGTGGAGCGGATACACAGGTGCCGGCTTCAAGACCGTGCTGCCCTCGCAGGCCCACGCCAAGATCAGCTTCCGTCTGGTGGGCACCCAGGACCCGCACGTCATCCGCGAAAGCTTTCGCAAGATGGTGACAGACATGATGCCCGAGGACTGCGAAGCGACTTTCCACGCCCACGGGTCGAGCCAAGGATCGGTCTTCGAGACCACCGCCCCCGCATTCGAAGATGCCCGCAAAGCCCTGACCGATGAATGGAACGTTCCCGCCGCCTATGTCGGCTGTGGCGGATCGATTCCCATTGCGGGGCATTTCCAGAAAATTCTGGATACCACGCCGGTGCTGATCGGATTCGGCAAAGACGACGACGCCATCCACTCCCCGAACGAGAAATACGACCTCGAAAGCTTCCACAAGGGAATCCGAAGCTGGGCACGTATTCTGGATGCGATGACGTAAGCAAACGGGCGGGCCTAACGGCCCGCTTTTCCCTTTTTAGGACGAGGTAAATCAGAAATCTAAAAAGGGAGAAGTGGCGCGGTTGACGGGGCTCGAACCCGCGACCCCCGGCGTGACAGGCCGGTACTCTAACCAGCTGAGCTACAACCGCGCAGTAAGGGCGGAATAAGATAACCAGCGCAGAGCGTCAAGCGATTAACCGCAGAAAACTACAAAGAATTTTGGAAATTTTCATCGCCGCATTTTGCGCATGAATCAGCACCCGAAATCCCCTGCCCTAGGCGGAAATCAGGGGTCTGAACGCACAAGCAAACCACGGCCCGAAGGGCGTGTGCTTGTTATCAAAATGTTTGATAAAATGCAGCGGTGGCGCGGTTGACGGGGCTCGAACCCGCGACCCCCGGCGTGACAGGCCGGTACTCTAACCAACTGAGCTACAACCGCCCACTGCGTACTTCGTCGTTGCCGTCGAAGCGTTTGGTGGTGATAGGGTTTGCTCGCGATGGCGTCAAGCGGGGTTTTGCATGGATCGGCAGGAAAATTGAAATTTTCTTTGATCCGCCGTCAGACGCCCTGCCCGACCTACCTTGCGCCCAAGAAAAAACCCGCGCTTTGGGGCGCGGGCTTGGCTTATTTGTCGGAGTATGTGCCCCAGACGTGATCACTGGGCGCTGGCGGCATATCCTTGGTCTGATGCAGCCGGTGCAAATTCACCTTGGCGATGAAATTGCCGGTGATGGGGGCTGTGACGAACAAGAACGCCATTACCAGAATCTCGTGCAGGGACCCTGTGCCGGAGACGAAGGAATAGATCATCGCCGCCATCAGCAGCGATCCCACGCCCAGTGTCGATGCTTTGGTCGGCGCGTGCAGACGGGACATGCAGTTGTCCAGCTTGATCAGGCCGATGGAACCGACAAGGGTAAAGAACCCGCCCACGATCAGCAGGGCCGAGATGATGATTTCGGGGATTAGGGGTAGATCACTCAATGATATCACCTCGCAGCACAAAGCGCGCGATGGCCACGGTCGACACAAAGCCAAGCATGGCAAAGATCATCGCACTTTCAAAATAGATGTCGGTGCCCAAACGCATCCCCAGCAGGATGATCAGGGCAATCGCATTCACCACCATCGTATCCAGCGACAGGATACGGTCGCCGGTATTGGGGCCTTTCAACAACCGCAGCATCGCCAGAAGCTGCGAGACCGCGACAGCGACAAAGGCGATATTCAAAGCAATCAGAATCATTCGAAAATCTCCTTCAGGCGACGCTCGTAGCGCTGTTTGATATCGTCACGCACCGCGTCAGGGTTTTCAGCATCCAGCGCATGGACCAGCAACGCTTTCCCGTCTTCGGACACATCCGCCGACACCGTACCGGGCGTCAGGGTGATTGTCCCCGCCAGCATGGTGATCGCCTCGGGGGTGCGCAGTTCTAGCGGGATGACGACCCAGGCGGGGCGCATGTTCTTGTTGGACTTGAACAGGACGATCATCGCGACCACGACGTTGGCGACCAGAATATCCCACATGACCATGATCAGATAGCCCAGAAGCTTGACCGGTTTCGCGACCGGCGGGCGGTCAGGCCAATAGGCCGCGGTGGCAATCGGGATCAGCAGCCCCAGAATGACACCAAAGACAATTGTGCCAAGTTTGATTTCATTGACCAGCAGACACCAGGCAATCGCGAGGATCGCTGTCAGCATCGGGTGCGGAAGCAGTCGGGACAACATATCAGTGATCCTTTTCTGGTGCGGCGGCATCCTCTGCGCCGTGGTCCTCTGTCGCATCGGCTGATCCCTCGGCATCGCCGTGGTCATCCTCTGCGTGATGGTCCGTGATCTCTTTACCCGGCGTGGTCAGGACCACCGCAAGATAGCGTTCGGGGTTGAACAACTGGGCAGCGGTCGCATTCAGCACGCGGGTCATGGGCCCCGCCGCAACGGTCAGCGCGACAAGCAGGGCGAGCAGCCCGCCAATGGCCACCATCGGCAAGACGCCCTGCCCCTCGGCAACAACCGGTGCCTCATCACCCTCCGCTGGCTCTGGGGCGGACTGGTGCGCTTTCCAGAAAATCTGGCTCCCCGCGCGGGAGAAACCGACAACCGCGATCAGCGACCCGACAAGGATCACACCCCAGACCCACCACATCAGGTCAGCGCTGCGTGCCGCGTCAAGGATCAGCAGTTTGCCCAGAAAGCCCGAGAGCGGCGGCAGACCGGTCATGGCTATCGCCGCGACAAAGAACATACCCGCGACAAGCGCCCCACCCGCCAGCGGCGGCGCATCGACAAAGGACACCTCGGCCGCGCCGCGACGGCTGCGGATCACGTCGATCAGCAAGAACAGCGCTGCGGCGGCAAAAGTGGAATGGATCGCATAATAAAGGGCGGCGGAAATTCCGGCGGGGGTAAAGACCGACACGGCAGCCAGCAGCATGCCCATCGACCCGATCACCGAGAACGCGACCATGCGGTCGGCCCTTTTGGCCCCCAACACGCCCGCCATACCAAGGGCGACGGTCAGCAGCGCGGCAGGCATCAGCCAGACATCAAACAGCCCCTGCGTGATCTCAAGATCTGGGGGGAAAACCAGCGTGTAGAAACGGATGATACAATAGGCCCCGACCTTGGTCATGATCGCGAACAGCGCCGCCACGGGGGCCGGTGCCTCGCTATAGCTGGCGGGCAGCCAGAAATGCAGCGGCAGGATCGCGGCCTTGACCGCAAAGACCAGCAGCAACAGCACGGCAGCAACGCGAATACCCGCACCATCGCCCGCATCAAGCGTCGCCACACGCATCGCCAGATCGGCCATGTTCAGCGTGCCTGTCTCGGCATAGATCGTGCCAAGGGCAAAGAGGAACAGGGTCGAGCCCAGCAGGTTATACAGCACATATTGCGTCCCCGCGCGCAGACGCCGTTGCCCGCCCGCGTGGATCATCAACCCGTAAGAGGCGATCAGCAAGACTTCGAAGAAAACAAACAGGTTGAAGGCGTCGCCGGTCAGGAAGGCCCCCAATATCCCCATAAGCTGGAATTGGAACAGCGGATGGAAATGCCGCCCGCGGTTATCCCAGCCCGACCCGATCGCATAAAGCAGCACCGGCACGGCCAGCACACAGGTCAGCAGGACCATCAGCGTCGACAGACGATCCGCGACCAGCACGATACCGAAAGGTGCCGCCCAGTTGCCAAGCTGGTACAGGCTGACCGTCCCGTCAGAGGCTTGCCAGAACAGCCCAAGCGCCAGTGCCAGCAGCCCCAGCGTGCCCGTAACGGACAGCACCCGTTGGATCAGCAGGTGATAGCGCGCGGCCAGCACCATGAACGCCGCCAGCATGGCTGGCAGAACGATCGGAAGAATAAGCCAATGGGTCATGCCGGGCCTCCTCCGCGTGGGGAGGGTTCTGCGGTATCGGCTCCGGCCAGCGTGTCGGGTTCGTTGACCAGATCATCGCCCGCGCTGAGGTAGGACCCGACCGCGATCATCACGACCACGGCTGTCATCCCAAAGGAGATCACGATCGCCGTCAGTACCAGCGCTTGGGGCAGCGGATCGGTATAGACCTCGACCCCGTCGCGCAGGATCGGCGGGGCGTTCAACGCCAGCCGCCCCGAGGCGAACAGGAACACATTGACCGCATAGCTGATCAGCGAGGTGCCGATGATCACGGGAAAGGTACGCAGGCGCAGGATAAGATAGATCCCGGCAGCGGTGAGAACGCCAATGGCGGACGCGACTAAAAGCTCCATATCAGGTCTCCGTCTCGGTTTTCGGTTCATCCCGTGACGGGTCGATATCCATGGCATGTTCGCTTTCCTCGATGCCGGCGCGACGGCCCAAGCGTGAGAAACTTTCCAGCGACAGCATCACCGCGCCGACAACAGCGAGGAAGACCCCAAGGTCAAAGCCCATAGCGGTGGCGAGCTCGAATTTCTCCATCGGGGGGATGCGGAAGTAGCCAAAGGCAGAGGACAGGAACGGCGCACCGGCAAACCACGCACCGATACCGGTCAGACCCGCGCAAAGCACCCCTGCCCCGATGATCCCGTGGTAATGATAGCG
>Ga0208018_100505_pt1 | contig 10063 bp, 8 predicted proteins | sample 31_taG_FD_184105 | JGI IMG/M metagenome (GOLD analysis project Ga0208018, IMG submission 184105) | Marine viral communities from the Gulf of Mexico - 31_GoM_OMZ_CsCl metaG (SPAdes) (version 2) | ecosystem: Environmental > Aquatic > Marine > Oceanic | place: Gulf of Mexico | collected 2015-07-12 | reverse complement strand
AACCAGCAGCAATCGAATTTATTAAAGCATCAACAAAAAGAGTATCTATCGACAAAGGTCGTTACTCACACTGGGGAGAAACAAACCTCAACAAATTATTAGACCAATTATCAAACGAGCAATCAATTGTTCGTCAAAAATTAGTCCAAAAATGGGCAGTAGAAGCTGAGAGAGAATTAGGCTTATTCGTTAATGGCTTACCTGCAAAACAAACTATTAACACTACAACTGCAACTATGTTACCAGCAACAACTGGTGGTAATGTAGCAGGTCAATTAGACAAAGGTAATGTAATTCGTTTCTTAGACATTTTAAAAGCTCAACCAATGAAAAACAATATGATGCCTGAAGAGTTCACACTTTTCGCATCAGAACATTTTGAATCAATTCTTCGTGACGCTAACTTACAATTTGATGCAATTCCATCAGCAGCAGGCGCTTTTGCGAGTGGTGAAGTTGGTCGTGTCAATGGCGTAAATGTCCGTAAGATTCAAATTTCTGACTTGACTGTTCGTGACACATCTACTGGTTTAGTTAATAGCGAAACAGCAGTTTGGAAAACTCAAGATGGTATTCAATATGTAGTACCGTACAGAAACACTATGTCATATGAAATTATGCCAGACCAAGTGTTAATGGGTGGTACAGGTTATCAAACTGTGGAATACTATGATTTCTTCAACTTATATCCAACTCGTTTGTATAAAGTTGCGATTTCATATGTAGACCCATCATAAGAGAGGAGATATAACATATGGCTAGAAAACACATTCCAGTAACTATTGTTCGCCCAGGCGAAGAAGAATTAGTAAGTTACTCATTCGAAGCAGTTGACCAAACTGATTTGGCAGCGTTTATTCCTTTCAGATATCCATTTGTTGACATTTCAAACTATGCAGCATTAAAAACAGCAGGTTTCTTCCGTCACGGATTAAAGCAACCTTCTGGTGGTTCTGCAAGTGCGGCTGTCTCAAGTGAATTAGGTGGTAGTGCATCATCAGAAGCAGTCACATCTCTTGGTTATCATTTGCCTCCAACTGAAAAACTTGTTCTACTTGTTCAAGTAGTAACAGCTTTATCAGCAGAAACTGATGTACTAAAAATAACTTTATCAGGTTCAAGTAAATATCTTCAAGAAGATGTAGAACTTGAAATTACAAACCCAGCAGCTGGTTCAATCATTGAAGTTCCTTTATATAACTTTGGTTTATATATTGGTAATGAAGGTGAAATAAAAGTAAGTCAATCTACTACAACATCAGCAGACAAAGACCATATTAAGTACGCTCTTGTTTCAAGAGCTGCATAATTAGGCACTCGAAGGGGTGGGTAAAATCACCCCTTATATTTTTACAAGGAGAAAAATATGCCTACAAATTTACCAGTTTACATTGTTAGACCAAACATTATGGAAAAGTTTTCCATCCCTTTCGTAGCATATCCTGCAAAAACGCAAATAGGTACTGATGAAAACAACAACCCAATTTTAGAAAATCAAGGTTTTCGTATACCTTACAGATACCCATTTGCAGACATCGCAAACAAAAATGCGTTATTGTCAGCAAACTTTTTTAGACACGCTAACTTTAATGTTGAAACTTCAGAATTAGGCGGAAGCTCAACAACAAATACAAACTCTAATTTAGGTTTTCGTTTACCAAGAACTGAGAAGTTAATGTTATTTGTAAAAGTTGCTGTTGGACACGAATTGACATTTACAAACGACATCGATTATGGTGCTGACTCAGACCCTAATACAAGTAATGACCCAAGTGATGATACCGTAACAACAACCATTAGTGGAGTTATTGGTGTTACATCTATTGACTATGGAACATCTAGTGCATCAGATACCAGCGATGATTCAGTTGTTGTTAAAGAAAGTTCAGCAGAAGATGCAGTAACTATTTCAACACAACAAGTTCCTTTTGCTGATTTGAATGATGATGTTGTTATTACAATTAAGTCTTCAAGACAATATGATAGCGAAGATTACACATTCACCATTCCAAACGGTGCAGCTGTAGGTGCAACATATATGTTACCTATGTATGATTTTGGATTGATGATACAAGAAGATGGAACATTAGACATAAAGGCTACATCTAACACAACAGACGAAGAATACAAACTATTATATTCATTCGTTGCGAGAACATACTAGCCACGATTTTTGTGGCTTAGTATTTTCTTTTATAAAAGAGGTAAAAAATGCGTAGAAAAAACCAATTATACGAAGTAGAAATTAAATCACAAGCACTTTTAAATGAAGGTAAACAAGGGTTTATCTGCTATTTTAAAGGTGGTAATAAAAAGACTATTGTAATGAATGTACAAAAATTATATCCACAATATACAAATCCAGATGACAAACCTGTAGTAAATATTACACCTATTAAATATAAAGAATATGAAAAAAGATTAAATGGTGATACCATTCAACAAAAACAACAAATTATTGAAAAAAGAGGTAACTTCGTATGAAACTTTGGGAAATAAAAGCTCAAGCACTTAGACTAATGTTCGCAGATACGGATGTTAATTTTTCGTATTCAGAATTTTCAGATGGTACAATTTATTCAAATTCAAACACAAAAGAAAAACTTACTAGAATGAATGACAGTATTGCAAGAGCGATTGATATGTACTATCAATATAATCGTGAACAAACAAAGTTATGGTCTCAAATACCTCTTTATTATACTTATGTTATTACAAATAATTCGACAGGACTTACTTACACATTGCAAACTGGAGAAACATTAAATCGTGATGCGTATGGTGTTCACACTGTATTAAATGCACAAGGTGAAGTTGTATTGTCTGATATTACTGTAGTTTATACATTTCAAAATTATTTAGACAACACAACAAAACCATCAGATTTTGCATATCCAACAAGAGTAGATTTACTTAAAGATAAAAACTATGTTAATGAGCAAGATAATATTGAATTTTACTATGATGAAGCAACTGAGCAAATATATTTTCACACACAAGATTTTGCATCGTATGATAGTGATACTGTTAAACTCGCACTTAAATTTAGAGTATATTACAAAATAGACATAACAAACATTGATACCTCAGCGTCTTTAAGTGATTTGACTACTGAATTGAATGATTTAGGAATTCCAGCAGATGTTCAAAGAATGATTCCATATTTTATAAAAGGAGAAATCTACGAGGAAGATGAAGCAGACATTGCAAGAGCTGCTAAACAAGAGTATGTTAATTATATAGGACAAAGACCTAGAAATACTTTTTCTAAATATCAAACAAAAGTTAAATCTTATAAAAGAACAAGAGGTGAGTAGATGCCTAAACAACGAAAGGTATTTGCGATGCGAAACTTTTTGGGATTGGACAAAGAGAACAAACCTTTAAAAGTTGCACCATTTCGTGCCTCAGACGGATACAACTTTCAAATAGATAGCGAAACTCTCAAGACAAGAGAGGGTTTTGTTATAGACTCTTTTATCGAAGCTGATTTAGCTACCAATGAATCTGTTATTGATTGGTATGAATTTAAAGGTTCGACTTTTTATGTTACCACTGATGGTTTTTATGTTGTCTATGGTAATTCTACTTATAATTTATTAACTGATACAACAAAAACAGTTCGTTCTGATTTGAGTGGTATAGATTTTACTGGTAAAAAACCTATATTTAAAGAAGAAAAAAATGCACTTTTCATATTTGGATTAAGCGCTATTTATGTTTTTACTATTTTATTTACAACGATTGAACAAACAACAATAGAAAAAATTGTTATATATGATTTAAAATCAAAACCAACAAATCCTTTTAGTGCTGGTAGTGGAGAAGACCCTGCTGCATTTAATTATGAAAACTATAAAAATTTACCTACACCATACGAACCAACACTATATATTGGTGATACATTTTTTGAAGATGTAAATCTGTTGTCAAACATATCTAAATATAAGTTGTTTGCAAAAGAAACAGAAGATTCAGAATATTCTAAATATTATTTACCAACACACTACGATGAACAAAAGCACGGTAGTTTTGATGTTGCAAATAATTTAGAAATTAAATTTTATGATGGCGTCTATGATGATGTTAGTGTATTTCCTGTTTTTCTAGGTATTGATACAGAAAACTTTACTTACAGTTCAAGTGTACACGGAACTGTATTGAATGGAACTAATGTAGATATAGAAGAAACTTTTTATCCAGAAGAAAAATTTGAACATTATCATCACACACAAAACGCAGTAGATACATATATAAAAAAAAGATATGGATTAACAAAAGAAAAGTTTTTTAGATTTAAAGTCAAAGGTACAGACCAAAGTGTTTTTGAATATTTGATGAATTATATCAAAAATAATATTGACCAATTAACATTTACAAATAAAGTGTTTAAATTTGATTTAAACTATCAAGTGACAAATGTAGAAAAGAAAGAATCAGACACAACACAAGTAATAGGAACAGAAACAAAAAATGATACAGTCGAAGTTTATGTTCAATTAAGAAAAACAGAGCTTTCTCAAAAACATCTAGATACAAGTCACAATCAAAACTTTCAGTCATCAACAGAAATTACAGAGCTTCCTACAAGTTCAACTTATCCATCATATCCAACAGCTCAAACAGGAACGAATGTAACAGCTGTTGAATTACAAAACCCAAGAGAATCAGACACATCAGATTTACAAGCTTTTGCAGAACAAACTTTTATAGAAGCAGTTGAAGCTGATATATCAACTTATAGTGGTGGAGACATTGTAGAATATAAAGGTAAGTTTTACTTCGAAACAACAACTACAGGTCCAGCCTCATACAATACACTAGACACAAAAGTTGCTGAATCTTTATCTCAATCATCGTATCCTGCATACCCATCATATAATGCTGGAGGATTAAACGAAGTTACATTAGGTGTGATATCTAATTCTACCTATGTTTACCCTTTGTTTGAAAAAGGTATTGAAAGTGACTTAGAAAACTTTATTCAATCTAACGATTCGTTTTCTTCTTTTAGTGTATCACAACAAATATTTGTTAAGTATCAACTTAGAGCAGTTGATGGTAATGGTTTAGACTATTATATAAGTAGAGTTGGTAAAGTTTCATACACTGTTGGTACAAGCACAGTGGTAGAAAAAAGAATATCTGCAAATATTCAATTCAAAATATTAGACACTTCTCCAAACACCATTGGGTCTTTATATAATTTTAGATTTAACCCAAGTAAAAATTGGTTTGAGCTTGAATTAAAAGATTATTTCTTTGATTATAATTTAGAACCAAGCATTGAAGTAACTATTAAGTTTAACAATAATCCTGACTACGATATCATTTCACAAAGCACTTTTGGAACTTTATTTGGTAGTGAAGATAGACTCTTCCTTGCTGGACATCCAGATTATCCTAATATTGATAGATATAATGTTTCTAATGATTTGCTTGGTGATAATGATGAAAGTCAAAGCTATGAGTTGTCATATTTTCCATCAAAAAACTATCGAGTTGTTGGTGGTAAAGGTGCAATCAATGGTTATGTTATCGCAACAGATACACAACTTTATGTTACAAAATCAGATTATCCTGGGGACTCAAAACTTTTTATTCGAGAGCGTTCATTAGATAATAATGGTCTTGCAGGATATAAAGAATTTAAAACTAACATAACAGAAACACCAATCAATCATAGATGTCTTGTTAGATTTTATAATGATATTTTAATACTTACAAAAAACGGCTTATATGGCGTTGAAATATCAAGTAATGTACTTACTAACGAAAGACTTTTAAAGCTTCGTAGTGGCTATATAAACAAGTATTTGAAGGCGAAAATAGCTGGCGAGTCACAAGATAATATATATATTGTAGAAAACAATCAAATGATGTATATATTTGTTGGTAAAGATGTCTATGTTGCAGACTCTAGATATATTTCAAAAAATGAAAATAGCGAGATAGAAAATTTAAGTTATGAACTTATGAATTGGAAAATACAAGAGTATTATGATATCGCTAAGTTTAAGGATAATGTACTTTATGCGATTGCAAGAAATAGCGAAGTCAAATTAAAATTAGTAGACTCTGATGAAGACTTTGTATCTGACTATTTAGACGCCTCTATATATAATGGAGATTTGGCATTATCAAACACAGATTATGATTTAAACTTCATAACAATTAGTGACCCAACAAAAGCTTCTAGTACATATACAAATTTTTCTAAGTCGAGTGTTTACTTGCCAACGAATGCAATAGCAACACAAGTTTTTGCTAAACTAACAACAGATTATACTTATACGAGTTTTGCTAATAACCTTGCTACATTTACTATTGCAAACAATTCTCTTAAACTTTCTAAAATACAAGATGGTGACACTGTATTTTTTGTAGATTCAAGTAATGTAAGGCACGAATACAAAATTGGTACAGTCACATCTACAACATTTACAATCGTTGCAACAAGCAGCACATTCTTTGAAACGAGTACAAACATATCGAAACTAGGTTTTGATGCCTCAAGAAAAAACTTATACCCTATAGTAGCTTTTGTTGATAGTGGGAGTTATTACTTTAGGTATTCGATATATAAACCTACTTCATCATTTACTTATGATAATTCAACACAAAATACTTCACTTGTTGCAAAGTTAAATGAATTAGATGATTATTTAGAAATAATTATTCATAATAATAGTGCAGTTAGTGGTATAATAAGTACAAGAGAACCAATTGTGTTCTTATGGCAAAGTGCAATGACAGATTTTGGTAATAACTTAATGGAAAAAACAATGTATAGAGCGAACATCTATGCTACAAAACTTGATACAAGTAATGAATTGTTGTTTGGTTATAAAACAATGAGACGATATAAATCAGTCGATGAAACAAATAGTATTAAGGTTTTAGAATTTGATGTTAATACATCCATTGCAAATCAAATGAATTTGGACGATTTAAGCTTTAACTTGTTTTCTATAAATACTTTTGAAGAATCTGGAATGTCTTTTCCATTAAAAGAAAATAATTTTCTATACATTCAATATTTAGTAAAAGCTTCTGGTCGAGTAGAACTTAATGCGATTGAAGCAATTTACAAAGATAATCGTAGACTCAAGAGTATAGGATAGGAGGTCTTATGGCGTTAGATTTAACACAAACAAGAGTTTCGAGCACAGAAAAGCAAGAGATAAAAGACAAGTCGCCTGAAGTATTACCTTTAAATCCAACTGCACAAGGTTGGACAGGTCAAGCAATACGAAGACAACTTAGTCGATATGTAACTGATGAACAAGCAAGTGTATTAGCATTAGTTGTAGAAAAATTTGACAATGTGTCTGATGCACTTGGCGCACTTGAAACACTAGTAGATTCAAAAAATAGTGGTGTACATTATGATGATGACTTACCACCTGAAAATCTAAGGTATAATAACCTAACATATTTTGATGAAGAATAGGAGAAAAAAATGACAAAAGCAGAGTTAGAATTACGAGTCCAAGAACTCGAAAGAGAATTACAAATGAGAGTCCAAGAACTCGAAAAAAAATTAGAAGAAGCAAGTAGATACAAAGAATTTAAAAAAAGAAACGAAGAGTTAACACAACAACTGTATGACAAAAATAAATCATTTAAAACTTTGGAACAAACAATACAAAGTAAAGATGAAACATTTACTAAAATGAATCAATCTTATAATCAATTAGCATCATTGTTCGATGAATACATTAAGGGTTTTGAAGATTCGATTGAAACACAAAAGTTATTTTTAAGAAATAATTTAAGAAGTCAAGAATTATTAAACGCAAAAATTAAAAAATTCAATGGTTCTAAAGAAGGAGGAACTGAATAATGCCAAATATGACAATTAAGCGTTGGGATACAAGCGCAAACAATAATGCTGGTGGTTGGGTAGAACAATATCCTAAAACCACACAAGCAATGATTTATGACTCGGGTAGTACAGGAACGAGTATTTTTGATTCAAACAAAAAACTAAAAGTTGATTACTTACCAGATGCTGTTTTTGATAGTTTGCATTTTTATAACACATTAAATGCCACTTATAATAATCAAACACTTGCAGCATCTTTTCAACCTGCAGTTGAACACGCTATAACAAACAGACAAGGTGTCGTAAATTCTGATGGAACACTTGACGCTCCACCACTTGGTTTAGAAGGTTATTACTTTGTTATTAGTACAGCAGGTGCAATATCTGAATTGCAAGGAACACCGCAACAATCAACTACTCTTTCAACTGGTTCTGGTTTTAACCAATATTATTTTAGATGGCAATTTAGTAGAGACGACTCTGGTGGTGGCGCAACACAACCTTCGAGCTCTGGTACAATGGAGGTTGGTGACTGGATTGTTGTACAAAGTATTACTGGTGTTGGTTCTTTAAGTTCACCATTTAACATTACTTTTGGTGTTATTAGCAACACATATGAAATTATGACTGGTGCTGATGGTACAAACGCTGGTGCAAAAGGTCTTGTTCCAAGTCCAGGCGCTGCAGATAATCTTAAATTTTTAAGAGGTGATGGAACTTGGGTTGTTCCAAGTACATTATCAAATGAACAAGTTCAAGATATTATTGGTGGTATGCTTACTGGAAATACAGAAACAAATATTACCGTTACTTATCAAGATATTGATGGCACAATAGATTTTGCTGTACCTTCAATGGGTGGTGCAGATTTTCAATCAAACACGGCAGGTAGTGCAGGTGTTGTTCCAGCTCCAGCTGTAGCTGATGTCGGTAAGTTTTTGAGAGGAGATGCAACTTACGCAACACCAGATAAAAGAGCTGTAGAAATAAATGGTTCATCACTTATAGCATATAGTTCTCCTACAAATTTAGATTTAAAATCTGGTTTAGGTGTATCAGTTTCATCAACAGCTAACGCAGGAGAAGCACAATTTGAAATGCAATATCCAATCGCAGTAGCTTCTTCAACTCCAACAGCTTATCAAACAGCAGACGCACTTTGGTTTCACATATAATAATTAGGAGGGTGTTACAAACCCTATGAAAATAAAAAAGTATGATTCAACAAATGGATGGGAACAACAATACCCAGAAACCAATGTTGGCGCAATCGTAACAAGTAATGACATCGATAGTTTAACAGGCTCAACAGATGAGTATTTTTTGCGTGCTGATGGTTCTTGGGCAAAAGTAGAAGCTTCAGGTAATCAATTTGTAAACATATCTGGCGACACGATGACAGGTGAATTAAACTTACCTTCGTATGTTATAGATACAGATTTCTATCACACTTGGACAAAAAAATATATAGTAAATACAACAACACCTGCAACGCTTTTATACAAAGATGGTAATGCTTTACCAAATGGTGGGGTGTATCGTTTTACTGCACACATTGCAGGAACAGGCACAGATAATATGGCACAAGCCGTTTTTTGGAATGCAAATGGCACTTGGAAAGTCAATGTTACAGGACAATCAGGAACAAGTTCCAACCACCCAGAATTTGTTGTATCAGGTGGTGTTCCTAAACTTATTACAGACCATTCCTCAAATTATACAATATCTGTATTTAGTGAAAGAATGGAACTTGAGGAAGGTGGAGGAACAGACAATGCACAATTTGCATTTGGTGCAGGTTCTTTTTTAGGTAGTGTCAATGGTGTGCTTCGTTACAACTCGGGTGGTGGTAGCGACTACACAGCAGGTTCAACAGTATGGCACGCTGGTAATGATGGTAGTGGTAGTGGACTTGATGCAGACACATTAGATACATATCACGAAACTTCATTTTTAAGAATTTCAGCAAACAGTTCATCACCGACAAACGGACACTTTGCGATAGGTAATGCAAGTTCAAGAAACTTTATTCAATCACATAATAGTCACCCGTTAGATATAAATCCATTAGGAAATAATGTAACATTAAACTCAGGTGGTGGTAATGTAGGTATTGGAACAACAAGTCCAGATGAAAAGTTAGATGTTCAAGGAAATGCTATTGTTTACGGAAATTTATTTGTAGGTGGTAGTGATACAGACAACTTTATCGCATTTAGAGGTACAACTGGAGAC
>Ga0208018_100503_pt1 | contig 10096 bp, 9 predicted proteins | sample 31_taG_FD_184105 | JGI IMG/M metagenome (GOLD analysis project Ga0208018, IMG submission 184105) | Marine viral communities from the Gulf of Mexico - 31_GoM_OMZ_CsCl metaG (SPAdes) (version 2) | ecosystem: Environmental > Aquatic > Marine > Oceanic | place: Gulf of Mexico | collected 2015-07-12 | reverse complement strand
TTTTTTTGCTTTTGAATGTTTTAAGGCGAAAGATTGGTGCGCTACCAAACCATGAATTGCATTGGCTCTATTTTGTTCGTTTTGTTTTAAGTGGTATTGTTTTTTGTCATAGGAATACCTTCCATTATCGATTCTTCCTGGGAATGGAAATAAAAGTGCAGAAGGATGAACAGTATAAACATCTGATGGTTCTAGTAATGAATCAATTCCGTAAATAATCTCAACATTTTTAACTGTCAAACTTTGTAAGGATGCTCCTAAATCAGGATAGATTTTGCAAGACATAGTTTTGTTAAATACAGCTATGTAATTTTTTAAAGGATTTCTATGGTTAAATTCTTCGATATAAAACATATTATCTTAAAATAAATCCATCTTTCATTGGGTCATTAGGGTCAATTACAAAGGTTTGCATTCCTGTAATATGTGCAGTGCCTTCAACTTGCGGTATGACAGCTTTAAAAGGGCCATAGTTTTCTTCAGATATTATTGAGCTCTTAAAAACTGAACCAGTAATGCTTTCGATAGTCATAATATCACTATAATCAATTTCTTTTCTTGCTCTGTGAATTGCCATGCGCCCAGAAACACCTGAGCCTGTCGGACAACGATCTACTTCACCTTCGGCAAAAATGCAAACATTCTTGCTGTCTGCTCCAGAAGGCTGTTTGTTGTTGTCTATAAAAATCGTACCATATAAGAAACTTAAATCCATTTCAAAAGGGTGTAAAATTTCTTTATCTTCATTCATGACGGCATGCTTGATTTTCATGCCTTGATTAATAAGTTCTCTATACGAATTGGTGTTTAAATTAAAACTGAAGTTATTTTTAGCCAAATCAACATAAGCATAAAAGGCACCACCATAAGCCAGATCATAAGTGATTTTTCCTAAGCCTTCAATCTCAAGGGTTCTATCCAGTCCAACAACAAAACTAGGGACACAATGAAAACGAACTCCATTAATTTTTCCATCTTTAACATTTGCAAAAGATGTAATTCTACCACAAGGTGCATCAATTTTAATAATATTGTCACCTTCTTTTACATCAATCCAATGCATTTCAACAGCTAAGGTAGAAACAGCAATAATGGCGTGACCACACATGGTTGAGTAGCCTTCATTATGTAAAAATAGGATTCCGAAATCGCCTTCACTATCATTTGGAGGTAATAAGATACTGCCATACATATCTGCATGACCACGAGGCTCAAACATTAAGGTTGTTCGAAGATGGTCAAAATTTTCTTTGCAAAATTTTCGATATTCTAAAATTGAATTACCTTCTAATTCAGGGAAACCATCAACAATCACTCGAAGAGGCTCACCTCCAGTGTGTAAATCAATGGTTTTGATTTGCAACCAGTCATTTGGCGCATTGAATTTAGTTTTTGACTGTATGTTCTGGTAAGTTTTATTCATTAATAAATTTTGTATAATAGTATTTTGCTGCAACCAAATCTTCAAGGGCATGACCAACAGATTTGAAGACTGTAATTTCAGAGTCATTTGTTCTCCCTAATTCTGTATTTGTGCAAAGTTGAAATAAATCGGCTTTAATAGCTTCTTTTTTAAGTATACCATTCTGAATTGGAATAACAATATCGCCACTTTCTTTAAGTCCTCCTTGAAAGGTATCAACATAAACAGAAGCATTTTTAATCGTGTCATCATCTGCTTCTCGCATATCTTTTTTATAAGCCCCAACGAGGTCAATATGTTGTCCTTCTTTTAAATACTGGCCAAGGACCAAAGGTGTTTTTGATAGGGTTGCGCAAGAAATTATATCGACTTTTGAAATTTTTTCTTCTATGGTTTCTATGGCTTTAATTGTGTAGTTTTCATTTGAAAGTTTTTCACAAATAGACTGTGCTTTTTTATGATTTCTTCCCCAAACATAAACGGTTTCTATAGGTCTCACTGAAGCATGAGCTTTGATTAAATTTAAAGAAAGCGCTCCTGTGCCAATCATTAAAAGAGAGTTGGAATTTTCTCTTGATAAAAATGAAGACGCAAGGGCAGAAGCGGCTGCAGTGCGTTTTGCTGTTAAGCTTTTAGCTTCAAGAATTGCCTTAATACTTCCTTTTTTAGCATCTAAGTAAATGTATGTTCCTTGAATAGAAGGTAGATTAAATTGACTATTTTCTGGACTTACAGTTACAATTTTAACTCCAGCTTCATGCCTTGGATTCCAGGCTGGCATCAACAAAAGTGTTGAATCTGAATTGACTTCAGGATTGGGAAAATCATGATGATGACGCATTGGGACTATGATTTCGTTTGAAGAAAACCCTTGTTTTAATGCCGAAATTAGTTTACTAAAGTCAGTGTTTTGCTCAATAAAATCAGCATTAATTTGCGCAATATTGTCCATAGTTTAAATATAGATAATTCTTAAAATTTAAGTATCTAAATTGAAGATAAATTAAAGACACTTTACACGCAAATATTAAGGTATTTATCTAAAAAATGTGCATTAACACTTATTTGAACTGAAAAGCATTTCTATTCGTCGAAATATTAGAATTTATTGAATTATATATCAGATATTTAAAGTGATTAATAGCCCAAGTTTATTGTTAACTTTTTACTTAGTGTTATGAATTTAGAAATTACCAACTACAACAATTTTTTTAAAATAAAAGGCGTTTTAAATCGTAAGAATTTGCACTTGTTTCAAACAGAATTCGATCGTATTTTTGATAGCGTAGATAAACTAACCATCAGCATTGAGGATTTAGTAAGTGTAGATCGCTATGGTGTAAATGCTTTAGCGAAATTACACAACGAAGCAATTAGTAAAAAGAAGAGCTTATCTATTATTGGTTTGGGGTGTAAAAATGTTTATGATCATTTTACCACAAATGACGCTGCCTAGTTTTCGTTATAAAATTCTAGTTTGCTTTTTATAGAAGGCGTCTTGTTGCTTCTTCATTAACTCTCTAGCCATTTTTTTCTTGTATGCATATAGTTCTTCTTCCTCTGCAATATCACCATATACACGGTCATTAATTGCATGATCTGCATTCAAAACTGCATTCTGCTGATATTTTTTCTGTTGTGCCCAAGATTTCAATTCATCTTCACTTTCTAAAAATTTAATATCGTATTCACCTTTAGGAGATAATAATTTGGCAAAAATGGGAGAGGTTTCTATGGCTAAAAACAATAGAAATATAAAAAATGATGGTAACCAAGGAAGTTCACCTAAAGCATTTACTCTTGCCATTAAACCATCAAAATTATCAATAATAGGTTGCGACGAGGTAACCTGAGTTTCGTAATCTGAATTTAGATTGGAAATTTGAACTTCAGCTTCTTGAATTTTTTTAGTATTGGTTTCTCGCAGTGATTGTAACTCGGCCAAGCTTGCATCATGCTTGTCACGTTTTTCTTTATAAACAGGACCTTTACCTAAAAGCATGGTGCCTTCTCTGCCTTCGGCTTCAGCAATATATGTGTTATAGTAATTATTTACTTCGGTTTCTTTTGCCGTGATTTCATTTTTTAAATTTGAAATTTCACTTTCAAGTGAATTAATGGTTGGGTTATATTGTTGTGCAATTTGATCTTTATTTGCTAGAGTAAAATCATTTTTTTGTTCTAATAAAACTTGATTAATTTCTTTTTCAAAAATTTTAAGTTCAAGTGGTTTTGCAATGACAATTGCAATAATAACAGCTAAAATAATACGTGGCGAAGCTTGAATGAGTTCGTCGATGACATTCCCTGTTTTTTTGATGGTTGATACAATGTATCGATCCAAATTAAAAATGAGTAAACCCCAAACTAATCCGAAACCGATAGCAGCGAATAAATTGTCAAATACAGTATATAGTGCATAACTAGCAGCAATAAACGCCATAAGTGCTGTGAAAAATACTGTGGCTCCAATGCCTGCGTATTTGTTTTGTTCGCCTTTGGAGCAGTCTTTTAAAATGTCTGTGTCTGAGCCTGAGCAGATGATGAAAAAATGCTGTAACATAATGTTTGGATTTGATTGATTGTCTATTAGAACGCAAGTTTGGAGAAAATGTTACAAAAAAAGCCTCAAATATGAGGCTTTATATTTTAAGTGCTGATTTTAATTTTCAATTACTACAGGATTTTTGGAGATATAAACCTTCGGTTGCTTAGAACTTGAATCTAGTGTTTGAATATTTAAATGCTTGTTTTCTTTCAAGGCCTTGATGGCTTCGTCAGAAGAAATCTCTTTACCTTCAAGATAAAATTTGGCGTCTTTTTTTGCCATATCAACCACATGATCTAATGGAGAACGAGGTGGTTTAGGTGTTTCAATTTCACGAATTCTAATTAATTGTTCTTTGTTAGATAGTTTTGCTTTTTGGGCTTCAGCATAAGCCATTTTTTCTTTTCTAAGATTAGCAACTTCGGCTTTTCTTAATTCTCTAACTTGAGCAAGCTCTCTTTTTTCGGTTTTCAGCTTTGCAGCTTGAGCTTCTTTATAAGCAAGTTTTTCTTTTTCTAGTTTTTCTGTATGAGCACTTTTAACGTCTCTTATTTCAGTGAGCTCAAGTTTTTGTCTATTCTTATAAGCTTCTTTTTCTTTTTTAAGCTTGGCAACTTCTTCTTTAGATAATTCTCTCATATGAGTTAGCTCTCCTTTTTTAGTTTTTATTTTGGCCAATCTGGCTTCTTGATAAGCCATTTTTTTGACTCTTAAATTATAAATCCTTGCTGCTTCTTCATACTTTTTTCTTTGTTCTGGTGTTGCATTGTCAGGAATTGGTGGTGGAGGTGGAGGTGGATTTTCAGAAATTTTTCCATTTTCAACGGTGTATTTTCTGTTGTACTCTTCAACAACCTTTTTGTACTTTTCTTTTTGCTCCTTAGTTGCGCTAGCAGGAATTGGAGGTGGAGGTGGTGGTGGAAGAACTTGTTTTACATCTTTAGCTTTTGGTGCTGGTGGTGGAGGTGGAGGTGGCAACATAGGGAATGGTTCTGTGTCCTTTTTTTGCTTATCACTCATAAGGTGATAGATGTATTTCATGCGGTCCAAATCTACTTTTTTAATAATCAGTTGATCTTTTGGAAGTGAGTTATAGTGTTTTGCTAATTTTTCGTATTCTTTCATTTGTTCTCTAGAAGCGCCATCTTGTTCTTGGCTTTTGGCTTGAGAAGAAATTTCGAAAGGTATTTCATCTCTACTTTTTTCCAAAAGTTCAAGTTGATTTTTTTCTTCAATAATTTCTATTCGATCACTAAAACTATAAAGAGTTAGCGCTAATAATGGTAGAAGCACCAAGCTTCTGAACCAAATTTTCTGTTTTGATGTTTGTGTTTTCATAACTGTGATTCGTTTTTTGATGGATGAATAATTGATTGCATTCGCTAGTTGAATGTTATTGTCATTTGTTGAAAACGCCAATAAAACCTTTTGATAGTTTGAGGTTTCAACACCTTTGTTTAATACAGCTTTATCAGCTAGAAACTCATGATTTAATTTGATAGCGTTTTTAATGACATGGATTAATGGATTGAACCAAAAAATGACTTGTAAAATTTCAATAAGCAGAATGTCTAAACTGTGTTTTTGCTTGGCATGAGTTTGTTCATGCAGTAAGACTTCTTCTGGTATTTGATGCGTTTCGTATTTGTATTTATTTAAAAAAATGTAGCTAAAGAAGGTGTGTGGAGATACCAAATCTTGCAATAAAACATTGATAAATATTGAGTCTTTCAGATTAGGATTTTTCTTGATTTTCAAAATTATTCGGGAAAGATTAAAGCCAAATTTTAACCCAAACAATGACAGCCCAATTCCATAAATACTCCAAAGAATGATAGGTAAATAATTGGTTGGATTTTCAGCTGTTTCTGAAACTAAATCGGAAGACAAAGGGATTATTGAATTAAAACCATCAACAATGGGTTGTGGTTCAACATATGTCGTAAATGTTATAAAAGGAATAGTTATAGAAGTTACTATACTTCCTAAAAGATAAAACCGTTTAAACTGATGCATGTTTTCTTGCTCCAAAAAGAGTTTGTAGAACGCCAAAAATATGGCTAAGCATGCACTGAATTTTAATATGTAAATAATCATGCTTACTTCTTTTTAATTTCGTTATCGATAAGTGTTTTTAAGTCTTCAAGTTCTTCTTTGCTCAGATCTGTTTCTTTTGTAAAGAATGATGCAAATTGTGTCGCACTATCATTAAAAAAGGTTTTTATTAAACCATTAACATGTTTAGAAAAATAGTCTTTCTTTTTTACCAAAGGATAGTACTCTCTTGATTTTCCATCAAGATTATATGCAACAAAATCTTTATCAATCATACGTTTAAGCAAGGTAGCTACAGTGGTATTTGCTGGCTTTGGCTCAGGATAGGCATCTAATAAATCTTTCATAAAAGCGCGCTCTAACTTCCAGAGATATTGCATGAGTTGTTCTTCTGATTTTGATAATTGCATGGTTCTAAAAAATTAACTTTCTCTACAAACGTAGAACAAAATTTTTAATTCTACAAATGTAGAATGTAAAATTTTAGTTAATTAAATTAGATTAGGATATTTTTCGGGAACGAATACCTTCAATTAGAACCGTTGAAATGATAAGAAAACCTCCAATAAATACATTATTACTAGGAATTTCATCTAAGAAGAAATAGGCGATTACTATTCCATAAACTGGTAAAGCACTTGTCATGATACTCGCAGTGCTTGACGAAAAATGCTTTAAACTATAAACAAACATAGTGTGACCAATTGCTGTTGTAACTATGGCTAACAATAAGACATAAGGAAATTGAGTTCTAATTCCTGAGGTGTCCATGAGGTATAGAAATGGAGCTAATACAATAGTGAGAATTAACAATTGATACATCATTAACATGCTTCCGTTGTAATTTATGACATGTTGTTTTAATATTAAAATTCGCAGAGAATAAAAAAGGGCTGACAGTAATCCAAGCAAAATACCTTGTACATGGGCGCTTTCTAAATTAAATTCTGGAGCCAGAATATAAATCCCAATAAGTACTATAAAACCGAGGAAAATATGAATTGGGTCTAATTTAATTTTTATAAAGAAAGGTTCTAAAAGTGCTGTTATAACAGGGAATGTGTACAGTGACAGCATACCTATCGCAACATTTGAAAATTTGAGTGCATAGAAATAAGTAATCCAATGTCCTCCCATAAAAAGAGCACTTAAAATAAATGTCCAAAGATCTGTTCTAGATCTTATTTTAAGGTCAATCTTTTTGAATTTACAAAACACGAACAAAATTATAAGAGCTAAGGATGATCTCCACCAAATAATTACAGGAGTTGGCATTTCAATAAATTTACCTAAAGCACCGGATGTACTGATAAAAAGCGTTGCTAAGTTTAGCAACATAAACTGTTTGTAGTGGCTATTTTTCAATAGGTCAATCTAAAGCTATTTTGATAACTCGGTAAAATATTTATAAAATAATGGAATGGTTTCGATGCCTTTATAGTAATTGAAAACTCCAAAATGTTCGTTAGGTGAATGAATGGCATCACTATCTAAACCAAAACCCATTAATATGGTTTTGCTTTTAAGTTCTTGTTCAAACAAGGCAACAATTGGGATACTACCTCCACTTCGTTGCGGAATAGGCTTTTTGCCAAAGGATTGTTCATAAGCCATTGATGCAGCTTGATAACCAATATTATCAATAGGAGTCACATAACCTTGTCCGCCATGATGAGGTGTTACTTTTACAGTAGCTCCTGCAGGTGCAAGACGTTCAAAATGAGTTTTGAATAGTTGTGTGATTTCCTTCCAGTCTTGATGTGGTACTAACCGCATAGATATTTTAGCATAAGCTTTGCTGGCAATAACCGTTTTTGCACCTTCACCAGTATAACCTCCCCAAATTCCGTTAACGTCAAGGGTTGGTCTTATCGAGTTGCGTTCGTTGGTAGTATAGTCTTTTTCACCATACACATCTTCAATATTTAAGGCTTTTTTATAAGCTTCAATTGAAAATGGAGCTTTTGCCATTTCGGCTCGCTCTTCTTTTGAAAGTTCTTCTACTTTGTCGTAGAAACCAGGAATGGTAATGTGATTGTTTTCATCATGAAGTGAAGCAATCATTTTGGCAAGAATGTTAATGGGATTTGCAACTGCTCCACCATACAAGCCAGAATGTAAATCTCGATTTGGACCAGTCACTTCCACTTCAACATAACTTAATCCACGAAGTCCAGTTGTGATAGAAGGCACATCTTTAGCAATCATTCCAGTATCTGAAATCAAAATCACGTCGTTGCTTAATTTCTTTTGATTTTCTTTTACAAAATCAGATAAACTATTACTGCCAACTTCTTCTTCGCCTTCAATCATAAATTTTACGTTACAAGGCAATTGATTTGTTTCGGTCATAAACTCTAAGGCTTTTACATGCATATACATTTGTCCTTTATCATCACATGAACCTCGAGCAAAAATCGCGCCTTCAGGATGTAATTCGGTCTTTTTGATTACTGGCTCAAAAGGAGGTGAGTTCCATAAATCTAATGGGTCTGGTGGTTGTACATCATAATGACCATAAACTAAAACTGTTGGAAGTTTTGGGTCAATCATTTTTTGACCATAAACAATGGGATAGCCTTTAGTTTTACAAATTTCGACATGATCACAACCTGCTTTTTTTAACTCTTCAGCGACAACTTCAGCCGTTTTTAAAACATCAGCTTTGTAAGCTGAATCTGCACTGATAGATGGAATTTTTAGAAGTTCGATCAATTCATTTAAAAAACGATCTTTATGATTGTTGATATATGCTTTAATACCTTGCATGTGAAATAAATTTTAATGAGCCTTAAAAGTACAAAAAGCGATATTATTTTTGGCAGATAGATTTGAATATTAAAAGGAATGTTTATATTTGCAGTCCTTTTGCAGGCGTGGTGGAATTGGTAGACACGCTAGACTTAGGATCTAGTGCCGCGAGGTGTGAGAGTTCGAGTCTCTCCGCCTGTACAAACAAAACCCAACTTATCTAAGTTGGGTTTTTGTTTTTTATGAAATATGATTTTTAGTAAAAGTACTAAACTTTATTTAACATCAATATTCGTCGCTTTTTTAATAAATACTTTCATCAAATTAGACGTAGTTATTTTTTGTAAGCTCATGTACTATTTTTCGACTATATTTAGATTGAAAAGCATATTTATTAATTTTAAAAGAAAGGAACAAACAGTATGCTAACTTGGAAAGAAGTAATTAACTTTTCCGTAAACGGAAATCCAACTCCAGAGAGGCGAGTTGAAAAAACTGAGGCCGAATGGCGAGCTTTATTAACTTTAGAGCAATTTAGAATAACCCGGAACAAGGGAACCGAAGCACCTGGAACAGGTGCGTTATGTAGTGTTTATGATGAAGGAAAATACAATTGCATTTGTTGTAATACACCTTTGTTTGATTCAACTATAAAATTTGATTCAAAATCAGGTTGGCCAAGTTTTACACAACCAATTAAAGAGAATGCCATTAAGTATGACAGAGACACCTCATATGGTATGGTGCGTGTTGAGGTTATGTGTAATACATGCGATGCTCATTTAGGTCATGTCTTTCCGGATGGACCTGAACCTAGCGGTTTGCGATATTGTATCAATTCTGAATCTATGGCTTTAGATAAGGAGGTTACTCATGACAGCTAAAAATTTGCAATTGGCCACTTTAGGTGGTGGATGTTTTTGGTGCACTGAAGCGGTATTTCAAGAAGTTAAGGGTGTTGAAAAAGTGGTGTCTGGTTACTCGGGAGGTAATGTGCCAGGTCATCCAACTTATCGGGAGATTTGTTCAGGTTTAACAGGTCATGCGGAAGTGGTTCAAATAACTTTTGATGGCAATGTGATTTCTTATGAAGATATTTTAGTCATTTTTATGACCACTCACGATCCAACAACACTGAATAGACAAGGTGCTGATGTTGGCACCCAATATCGCTCTGTGATTTTTTATCATAATGAAGGGCAAAAAGAAATTGCTGATGGTGTACTTAAAGAATTAGTACCTTATTTTAATAATCCAATAGTAACAGAAATAAGTCCTTTAGATGTTTTTTACGAAGCCGAAGATTATCATCAAGACTA
>Ga0208018_100501_pt1 | contig 10138 bp, 10 predicted proteins | sample 31_taG_FD_184105 | JGI IMG/M metagenome (GOLD analysis project Ga0208018, IMG submission 184105) | Marine viral communities from the Gulf of Mexico - 31_GoM_OMZ_CsCl metaG (SPAdes) (version 2) | ecosystem: Environmental > Aquatic > Marine > Oceanic | place: Gulf of Mexico | collected 2015-07-12 | reverse complement strand
ATGTTTACAATGTAGAAAACAATATACTAGGGGAAGACTTGATATGGACACCACACAACCAAGAAGGTAAAGTATCAAATTACGGTGGAGATAATCTTAGATATTCTCTAAAGAACAAAGTACAATACATTAACGAATTCAAAAAGCTACATAACTCCATAATCAAATGGAACAAAATCAGGTACATATTCTAAAAGAAAAGATGCAAGACCTTAAGCATGAAAGAAACATAGCAGAGTTCAATAGAAAAAGAGCTCTCTATCAAGACCACTTCTTTGATGCTGATATGCACGAAGCTGAAAGAGATGAACTACAAGCACAAATTGATTCTATACGAGCAGAGATTCAAGAACTCCTTGCAGCGTAGCTCTCATTATTTACTATCATCAAATTAATACTTATGTCAAAAGTTTTATCAAGAGCAGAACTATTTGCTCTAGAAATCAAGTACGCAAAAGATTACAACTTATCAGTTAAAAATGTCAAGACTTTCAGAGGACACGATGGAATGACCGGTGTAAATGCTGATATATACAAAGACAACAAGAAATTTGCACATTTCTATGACGATGCAAGAGGTGGAGAACCTGAAGTTCATTGGGTTGGAAAGAATGATATAGAATATCAAGCAAATCGTACTATTCTAAGTTACCTTAGAGAACAGTTCAAGAAAATACCACAAGTTAAATTCCGCTTTGATGATACCGATACTGTATATAATAACACATTCTATTTCGATCATGTTGTAAATGCTCTTATTACTCACACATTAGAGCAAAAAGAACTTGCAAAAGAAGCTAAAAAAGGTATTGTGTATGTAGATCCTAAAGATGATGAAACATATACCTGGGGATGGAGTTATGATATTCCTAAACTTTTCAAAGTATATCCAACTAAAGCTTTGACTACTGTTCAAAATAGAGTAGACATATTAAAAGCTGATGGATGCATCATCAAAAATACCGAGCTTCTATCTCAATATGGAGTTCGTGTATGAATCAAGATGATTTCATGGAAATGGTTGTACGGGAATGCCAAGTGCGTTCCTGTATGACTTATACTTTCTCCAGCAAACGTAAATTACGAAAGTTTGAAAAATGGTTCCGCAGAAAAGGCGTGAAGCATTATAACTGGAGTAAATGGAAAGCTAAGAAAGAGTTTCTCAGTTTTTGTAAAGCATTTAACGTAACTATCAATGGGAAAGTACATTAAAAAAACAAAGAAGTTATACCTACGTGATTTTCTTTCTATAGATGAAATAGATGATATCGACAAAAGAATTGGATCCACAGAACCATTCTATGATATATTCACAGCATATAGCAAAAAGCTTAACTATAAAGGAAAAGACATTCTATATGAGTACATCAAACAAAGAAGAAATCCAATAGAGTTAACAAGAATACTAGGATCTAAAGTAGGTCCATATTATCAATCGGAAGATGATATGAAACTTCCGGAATACAAGTGGGAAGACCTTCCTGCTAATGAACGCGCATTATTAATTAAAGAATCTAAAGATGAGTAAAATTTTATTAGAAAGAACAGAACTGTCTTATTGCTATGGTAGTTCAAATAAGTTCTATAACGTCAACATAGAACAGAATCCTATAACTGGAGAATTTGAAGTTCTGGCTGAATGGGGAAGAATTGGTAATAACCCACAAACTTCAGTTAAATATAGTGGAACTAACAGAGGTACTGCTTGGAATAAGTACAACGCTGTTATAGATTCAAAAAGACAAAAAGGTTATGACCTTGATCGTGTAGTTAAAGATGTAGATGATATGGCTACATTAATCAAGACTTACAAAAAGCTTGTATATGATCACACAGCCAATGGATTGGTTACGTATCAACAAAGAATGCAGTTAGAAGCTTTACTTGAATCAGGAGATCGTGAATCAGTAAACACTGCCGTAAAAATTATTGACGCAAAACAAGATAAAACAGCAGCATAATGGGATCACAAAATTGTTGGGGTAAGGCCACAGGAAAAAACATCAAAGAAGCTTGGAATAGAGCATATAAAGAAGATGAAGAATACTACGGACACCAGGAAGGTTATTCGGGCCATCTTAATGTATGTCATTTTATAGGTGACGTAACAAGTCAGCATAAGCGTATGTCTGAAGATGAGTTTGAAGCATTCCTTGAAAGAAAGTTAGATACAGGTGAAGCTGTAGGTGTATGTATAAAAGAACCGGTTAAGAACACAAATAAGATCAAAACCAAGGTTGAGAACATACCGCAAAAAGGAGCACGTAAATGGGTTACGATGTATGTAGCAGAAACTTTAACTGGAGAATTTCTAGTTAAAGCAACTACTCAGACAGAGTGTATCAGACGTGCTAGAAAAATGATGGAGCAACAGTCCTTTCAAAGAGTAAGAATTACAATTCATAAAGAATTGCTCACAGGTAATAAGCATTGTGCAACTATTACATATAAGAAATCAGCCAAAGAATCTGATGGAGAGTATCACTTCTTTGGAAAAGCCCGTTGCTAATGCCTAAAAGAAAACGTAAATACATAACCAAAGAGCAATTTTACAATCTTCAAATTGGTCAAAAAGTGCTGATTTGCTATATGATCGGTGATGCTTATATAGCTGGAGAACCTAAAGATGATATTGTACTAGTAACCTTTAAATCAGGTACTTGGAACGGTAGCACATTAGAAGTATACAGACAGCAAATTGCTCATAAAGATTGGGGCAAGAAGTCTTTCCCGGAAAGATAATTGTATATTAACTATTTTTTGTTTAAATTTAAATCGGAGAATCAATATGGCTAGAAAATCACGAAGAAAGAAAGCCAAATTGTCTGATTGGATTGGACTACTCTTCTGGACAGGAGCGGTTTACCTAATTGTAATACTTGCAGTTAGGCATTCTGTTCCTGTTAAGAAGGATAAAGGGTATGTCATATTTCCTACAGACAAAGAACTTCAGGCAATAGAAACCAAATAAATTTAGATATATGGCAATAGACCTAGTAAAAAAGACATTAGAATTGAAGCATAAAAATAAGAGCTACATATTCTTATTCCCCACGCTGTATTTGAAAAATATTACACCAATACAGACATATATGGGATTCAAAGATTTTTCAATAGATCACACTTTAATCTGTTTGTTTCATACCTCTCAAGCTAATATGAAAGCTATTGAAGAAACCTGTAGAGAACATAAGCAGTTTGATTTTGCATTAGTTGACGGAGACTACTTATACGTAGCCTTTACATTCTTATGGAAAAAAGAGCTTTATGATCTAATTAAAGCAGGAAAATACTCAAAAGTAGAAGGTTCAGACAGAGCATTAATGATGTGGGGTAAAGACAAAGAGTATGTAGATATGGCATTAACGCCACAGTCTTATTATTCTGAATTTGCTTCTCAGTTTCAATGTTCAGCTGAATCTCTAGCAGAGAAAGGTGCAGAACTAGTATCACCACCAGATGAAAAATCAGAATATATTCATGCAAGTAAAACTATACAAAAACAGCTAAGAGAAGACCTTGAGTTAGTTCCTACTACTCATATCCTTCCATGATTTCTCTACGTAACTTAAGTGTTTCTTCTTTATCTAAGAACGGGTTATCCCATTCATCAAAGAAACGGAAGTTATAGTTAGACTCAAGTAGATATGCATTTGCTGGATCAACTAAGAATCCGTTAAATCCATGCAAACGGCCAAGAAAGAGGTGGAGAAATTTATCTTCACCTCTTTGTTGCCATGTATACGGACCTGCATCTTTACCTATCTCTTTTTTATCTTGTCCTGTTCTCAATACAAGATCAGCTGCGGCATCATCTCCACTTGCCATAAAATGGTATCCATAAGTAAATAAATCTCCTACATCTTTCACAGTACCTCCAGTAATTGCACTTGAACCTTTTGCATAATTAAAAGCAGTCATAAATAATTGCGGAGGATAGAACGTATTATTTTCACGTTCAATTCTTTGTAATAATCTTACTGTTTGCAATTTCCAAAAATTACTCCAACTAAAATATCCTTTTTTGTAATCATAGTCAATATAATCATAATCCGGAACAGCTAAATTTGTAAGATATCTATGAGTAGTTTTATCATGTATTCCACCCATTTCTGCAATTGTCATTCCTTCATCATCATCAGGACCAAAATAGAATCTAAATAGAGAGTACTGCATCCAAACAAGTAAGTGACTCATATACCAAGCCGCTAATGTTTGAGCTAACGCTGCAGCGTGTTTACGCTTCAATTGATTTTTACTTGTAGTTAGAGTTTCAAATAATGCTGGAAGTATCTTAACACTTTCAACCATTGTTCCAAATTCTGCACGACCTGTAAGCCAATTAAAACGAGCTTCAGTAACTTTTCCTAAACCTTCTCTTTCTCTAATACGAACTTGATATCTATCAGAAACCATTCCTGGTAAGAACTTGAATAAGAAAGATGCCGCTTTACCAAGCCAGTATCTATTAAAGAAATCTCCTTCGTTTCTTTGACCGGCCATACCATGAATCTTATCAAGATAACCACGTTGAAGATCCATCATCTCTTTAATTTTGGTACCGAATACAATTTTTCCATTTTCATCATAAGTAATGGAATATTCTTCAGGAACTCCTTCCTTTGTTTGTATTCTTCCATCTACCAATTCTACAGCTTTATCTAGCGTAGTTCTTTTCCCATCCAATTTAAATCTGAACTTCTTGTTATTCATAAAAGCATAAGCAGCAGTATAGTTTATCTCATGTGTCATAAAGGCACGACCTGCATAACCAACTCTTCCTTTACCGAGATCTTCAATAATTGATCTACTACCAGCTTCTGATTGCATTCTTAAATACTTATCCGGAGAAGCATCAAGAACATCCATTAATTGCATTTGAATACTCTTAGCTTTAGAACTATATGTTGCAGCTGCATACTGACGCAAAGTTTTAAATCCTTTGTGGTGTCCAACAGCAAGATCGACTGCACCTACAAAGTCATCGTATTCTGCAATTTTATACAACATTTGGACAGTAGCAGAAGCATAGTTAGTCAATCCGGACATAGGATTAAACATGAACCATTTTTTAGAAGACCATTTCATAGCTCCTTTGATCATGTTGTCACGTACTTTAGCAGTTCTTCTAGAAGACCACCTTCCTTGTACAGACTTAATACCTTTGAAGTTCTCATCATAAATTGCTTCAATAGCTTTTTCTCTACCTTTCAATTCCTTTTGAGTACTACTTGATAAGACAACACTAGCTTTTTTAATTAAACTAGGTTCGTTATCATCTGCATTATCCTTTTGATCGTTGAACTCCTTAATTGCAAAATCCAACGATTTAGCAAATGAATCCATTTCTGCAAATACTTTGTATTCTTGAATTCCGTGTTGATAACGTTGCAATGAATATAGAATATCAGTAGTTTGTTCAACATCTAGTATGTCGTATACACCAGCAATTGGTTTATCTAACGATTCCATTCCATAAGCAACAGCTTCATTCTCAGATTTAGTACCGCTATATCTGTGAGCTTCTTCCACATCATCTCCAGCTTCTCTACCAAGAAAAGTTTCAGCCATACGGTTCATCTTTCTCTTAGCCCATCCTTTTGTGGTTCTATGCTCTCCTTTATCCTTTCTTAATTTAGGATATGTAAGATATAATTTAGCATCTTCACCAATTCCAACCTGGTTATCCAAATGCCAATCTCTTAAATACAAGGATAAATCGAATAGATCTCTATCTTTTTCAAACTGCTCTTTGTACTTAGCATCAATAAATCTATTTGAAATAGCTCCATTATCTACAGGATTACCATTCTCATCTAAACCTTTGTAATCTTTTGGAAGCCATCTACCTCGGTTATCAATATTAGCCAATACCAATTCCTCCGTTCCATCTTCCTTCTTAACTACTTTATCTCTAGGGATAGGTGTATTGTTGTATTCCTCTTTGATAATACGAGTATGATAATTGATATTAGGTATTCTGTATCTACCCTTACTATCTTGCAATAATCCCACTGTATTTCCATCTTCATCCTCTAAAGCATAAGTCTTATAGAAACTATCTTTTGTCGGACTCATAAATCTCCAAGCATTAGAAGACTTGAAAACTTTAACCGGTCCATAAATAGATTTTGTATCACCAGTTAGTTCATCTTCTTCCTCACCAATTTGCTCATATGTATCAGTCAAATAATGATTGCGCTCAAACCAAGTACTAAATTCTGATTCAACCTCAAGCATTCGATCTAAGTAGTATGCATTTGCCTCTAACAATAACAATTGTATTTCATCATACGTAATGCTATGATCTACATATATATCTTCTCCTGTAACTTCTTTAATAAAGCTAATATACATTTCTCTGAAATCTTCATCTATGTCAAATGCATCTTGGAAACGATCAATATAATACTGCGTATAGATTGGTTGAGATAAAGCTTTTAATTCATTATCAATCTGCTGGAGATACTCCATATCCTCCTTAGTAATACCAAGTTCTTCCCATCCTTGATCTAGCTCATCTTTGAGTTTAAAGAATTCAACCAACTCCTGATTACTTAATGGAGCACCTTTACCACGTTCATGCTGATAATATCTGAAAGCTAATTCCTTGTATTCATTATACTTTCTTGGAGTCAATCCATTATATGTATACAACTCTTGTCTAATAGCTTCAATAAGCTCATGAGTTTTGGTAAGGATCTCTTGTTCCTGCTCACTCAACATATTACCGTTATACTCACCAGCATCATCTCTAGTTGGTCGTACTATATTTTTGATACGTTCATAAGCTTCATCCAAAGTTGTAATTTCTAAATCTCCTTCAAAATCAATTTCAAATCCTTCAACCTTTTCCTTAATCTTTTGAGATATGTGAGCATTAAGATCAGTCAATGGTGCCAAAATCAATTGACGCTGTTCCAAAAGAGTATTGATTTCTTCCCAATAGATATCCTTAACAGCAACTTGAGTATTGGCTGCTAACCACTCATCATAACGTTTTTGGTATAAGAAGTCATTACCATTTGTTTCTTGTGTAATACGCTCAATTGCAAATGCATGAGCCTGATTGAAGTTTCTAACATCAACATCTGACATAGAAGACTCAAAAAGATCTGCTCTATTACGATGATATTCCTGAAGTCTTTCTGCTATAGCTAAAGCATCTCCTTCTTTCTTAATACCATTCTCATAAAGCGATCTTAATTGAACCAGCTTTCTAAACAGTCTAGCTCTTTCTTCTGCTAACTTTTGGTCTGTTTGAACATCAACATCGTTACCAAGTCTGTTTATCTCATCGTAAATCTCATCAACTTCAATTCTAGCTTTGCGACCTATTAAGTCTTTATACAGCAATGCTTCATTCTCATAATACTCAGCAATTTTATCCTGATGCATATAGTCTTTAAAGAAAAAGAACTTTTCTTCTTGAACAGCTCTCCATTTTTCTTCATTAATTTTGTTCGGATTAGTTTCGTATGCATCTTTAGCAATGCTTTCAGCTTTGTTGATCCTAGCTATTTCAGCTTCGTGATTAACAAAATTAGAAGTAAATCTCCACTCTTGAGATTCTTCAAACTCATTTGTATTAGGATTCCACTTAACTACTGTATGTTGAGTTCCAAGAGCTCTACCTAATCCACTACCCATAAAGTTCTTACGAAGCCTGCCTCTTACACCACCTTCCCATCCAGCAGCTCTCAACTTCTTATTCAAAGTATTATTTTTCAATAACGCAGTTTGCCTAGCATTAGACATTCCGTTAATACGATCCATTTCTCTTTGAACATAAGTAAAGAATCCACCAACAACTTTATCCTGGTTATAGTTATAAGATTCCCAAAAACGGTTCATCATCTTTCCTATGGCTGCATCTTCAAAGCCACCAATGATCATTTCTCTAAGGTCCTTTTTGGAAATTTTAAACCCAGTAAGTTTCATCTTACGAAGTTTATCTAATTCTTTTTCTTCCACTTCAGGTAACTTGCCGTATTTAGATCTTTCTAAATCTTCTTCAAGTTCTTGTAAACGATCAGCTTGTTCTGGAGTAAGACCGTTTAATTCAGCATAAGCTCTGTAATACTCCATTGTATTACCAGACTCTTTTAAGTATGCTATTTCTTCTTCCATGATTTGAATAGCATCAACAGTCTTATTATTGATATGTTCATGTAATAAATCAACTACAATAGTAACCCTACGTTCATTGACCTTATCCATCAAATCTTTATTACGATTTCTTATTTTTCGTAATTCTTCCGTGAACTCTGTATCAATGACATTGTAAAAGTCTGGAGATCTATCCAACGCTTTATCTAAAAACTTACCATAGTCTTCTAGATATTTACTGATTACATAAATTTTATTTAGTACGTCATTTTTGGTATAATCCAAACGCTCTAATTCATTTACAACATCAGTCATTGTATCTAATACTGCATCTATCTTTGAAACCTGATTGATAAACTCATTAAGTCTACGGATAACTCTTGTTTCAATTTCTGATTCCGATAAAGTTGTTTCTTCTTTAAGAGTAATCAATCCATCTTCAAGAACTGTATCTCCACTACGTAACTTTTCAGCACCTTTCAGTGTCCTTAATACCTTATTCATTGTTTGAAGAACCGATTTCTTATCTGTTCTCAATAGAATATCTTCAAGATAACCAGCATAAGCTACATCATTCTCAATATCTCTGATCTGCTTTGATATGATATTAGCCATCATATTTACGAGCTCCTGAGATTTATCAAACGCCTTTTTATTGATCTCGGTTGTTTTGGCTACATATTGCTTTTGAAGATATACAAAATCATCTTGGCTCAAGAACTCCTTATCAAATTGTATCTCTGCCGTATTAAGCATATCTACAAACTCTGACAATGTAGTACTAGGTTTTAGATCCTTAAGGTTTATCTTCTTTCCAAAGATAGATCTCAACATCTGCTTGATGTGATAAAATAGCTTACCTAGTAAAGACTTAGAATCATATGCTTCTTCTGCATTAGTTCTTTCTAAATACTGCACAAGAACTTCTTCCTTAAACTCTTGCCCTGCTGGATCATAAAAATCTCTGTATTCCTCTTGAATCTGTTCTACAAATGCAGATGGTACCTGTTCTGATAATGCTGCGAAAGCTTCAGGATTATATTTAGCTAGTGCTTTAACTATAGGATGGGCAAATTCGTGGAAGACTGTATCTTGAGTAAACATACCTTCTACTAAATAAACCTTTCCTCTTTTGTAAATACCTGGAGTAGCAATACTTGTTAGTCCTGTAATCTCTTGAGCTTCTTCATATGATATTATCTCATAAGGAATACCAAGTCGTTCTGAAAAGTTTTCGGCAACTTTTAAAGCTTCTGTCGTATTTTTTTCTTTGAGGTAACGATCATAGAATGTAACAAATGCATCTTCAGTTGCATCTGTAAGTCTAGCTTTACCGAGTACAATATTCTTATCTTTAAAAACAGCGTCAATATTAAACGCCTTTTCTTCTAAAGACTCCAACACTTCTTGTGCTGTACGAACTCTATTTTGAGTAATATAATCTCGGTAAGCTTCTTTTTCACCTACTATATCAACTAACTGTTGAAACTTTTTCTTTTCAGTATTGTTTATAAAACAAATAGACATTAGCACTCAGGTTTTTGTTTTCTCATTAGATCTAACTCTTGATCTGTAATTGTATTCAGTTCCGAGAGTTCACGTTGTTCTTGTTCAGCAAGTTGTGCATCTCCCATAAAGAAATCTTCACCAATCTCTCTTAGAATTTGAGCATTGGCTTCTTCAATACTAAGTTGTTCTTCTTCAATTAAAAGAATCTTTTCAAGTCTGGTAGGAAATTGAAAAGCTACTCTAACATAATCATTTCCACTTTGGTACATTGTTTCTACCCAATGGTCTTGGAAATCTTTTCCATACTTAGCATTACCCCATTCCTTAACACGCTTTATACTACGCATAGCTTGGCCATACAAAGCATTGCGATTGTTATACTTAAGATTAGCATAAAACTCGATAACACCAGGTTGTACAATACGAGCATTGGTTTCATTTGCTTTTGAAACTTGCTCTATTGATTTAATATCTTGGCGTATTTGTTCTGGTACCGGACAACTCATAATACAAAATACAA
>Ga0208018_100499_pt1 | contig 10158 bp, 8 predicted proteins | sample 31_taG_FD_184105 | JGI IMG/M metagenome (GOLD analysis project Ga0208018, IMG submission 184105) | Marine viral communities from the Gulf of Mexico - 31_GoM_OMZ_CsCl metaG (SPAdes) (version 2) | ecosystem: Environmental > Aquatic > Marine > Oceanic | place: Gulf of Mexico | collected 2015-07-12 | reverse complement strand
AAGTTGTAAATGGTGACACTGTTACTCTTTTTCATATTAGCCAAACTAAAAAGATTATTAAAGAAGGTTATCAACTTGATTTCTTGCAAGAAAAATCTACACTAGACTCTTTAATAATTTATAACCAAGACTTAAGAATAGGAGTTCTAAATAAGAAATTAGAAGTGATAAATTCTTATAATGATAATCTAAAAAATCAAATAGTTTTAAAAGATGATATTATAGGAACTAAGGAAGAAATTATAATCTCTTATAGAAGAAAGGATAAATTTAATAAATTAAAAAATGGATTAATTATAGGAGGACTTTCAATAAGCATTCCTATTATCATTATTTTACTAAAATAAACTCAATGGCAAAAAAAGTACAAGTGACTCCTACTATTGGAAAAGCTGGAGAAAAACAAGAAGTAATTCTTCTTTATAAAATATTAGAAGAACTTAAAAAATTAAACAAAGTATTATCTAGTAGTTAATATATACCTATGGCAGATTATTCGACACATAACCCCCAAGACATATTATTACTAAACAAGATTAAAGATGAACTAGTAGAATTAAATAAGTTAGCTCCTTCTTTATTAGACTCTGGAAGTGAACCTAAAGGTGCAATGCCTTTACAAACTGGAGCAACTACAAGCTATGCAACTGGCGATGATGGAGATTTGCAAAGGGGTAGATTAATTAATCTTTTAACTTTGCCATATAATAATGGATTCGGAACTACTGATAGATTTACTGATGAGTTAGGCACTCAAACTTACACTAACAATGTTATAATTGACTGGTCTACTTGGGGTGGTGGCACAGATGTTTTAGGGTTTATTTTTACGCCAAATAGTGATATACATACTGGCGGTAGAAGTTGGACTGATTGGATGGCTGGACAGCCTTATACTACTAATGGCTTTGGAGATTGGTATGTAGTAAATACAAATGAAGTCTTACATTTATATGATATAACAACATCCAATGGTTTAACTTATGCGCCATTTAATGTTGGAACTGCTGGGGGTAATGAAATTTGGACATCATTAAGCCAAAATGGAACACAAGCGTGGTATAATAACAGAAACTCTAAATTTTTTAGAACTGCTAATATTACTGCTCTTTTCAACTCTATGTTCGTAAGGACATTTAACTGGGATGGCGCATCACTAACATAAAAAAGAAAATATGGCAACTTATAAATTTGAACAATTCAAAGTAGAAATAACAAACCCAACAACAGAAGTTAAGTTGGTAAATGATAACATCATAGACAAGGTATGTTCAGTTGAAATATTACTTACAACAGATAGTGCTAAATTTGGTGTGATACTAGATGGCTTTACTTATGCTGATACTTGGGAAGATGCAGATGTAATAAACTGGGTAAATCTTGAGTTAGTAAAATACGAAGTATAAGAATTTATGAAAAGATTACTACTTTTAATATTTATTATTATACTGGGAAAAGCACAAACCCAGACTACAGAAACTCTAATTGCATCTGATTATGTTGAGTCATTTGATTGGTTTGGTGCTTGGTGGTTTAGTGAGCCTACAACAGGATATTTTTCAGATATATCAGTAACTCCTACTCTTAGTGCTGGAATATATGGAAGTGGTAACAATACTTATGAGCAAGACTGGTATGCATTACCTACAGTAACTGTAAATCCAACTAAAGACCATATCTTTAGAATGAGATTAGCAGCTCAAACTATTTCATCACCTGGAGCAACTACAGCAGGTTTAGATGGTGGAGATTATATTACAGTACAATTAAGCCAAGATGGTGGAACTTATGTCAGTGAATTAAGAGTTGCAGGATTTTCAAATGCTACTTGGGATTACTCATCTACTGCAGTTGCTTCAAAAGTTGCTGATGGTAGTCTTACACAATTTAGACCAAATAGTGGTGGAGATAGAACTTCAACAGGGGATGGTTATTCTTATATTGAATTAATTATACCTGCAGGTCCAAGTACAATTGCCATTGATATTCAAGCAAGAGCTAACAGACCTGGTGAAGACTGGTGGATGGATAACTTTGAATTATATGAAGTTACTACATTATTACCAGTTGAATTAGTCTCTTTTACTGCTACACCTGTTAATAATCAATATACTCAAATAGAATGGGTAACTGCATGTGAAATTAATAATGATGGGTTTGAGATATTAAAAAGTGTAGATGGTATAAACTTTGAATATCTTGCTTGGGTTAAAGGTAATGGTAATCAGACAGTAACTCATAAATATTCTTATGAGGATTATTCAGTAAATAAAGGAACTACTTATTACTACCAGATTAAACAAATTGACTATGATGGGCAGTATGAGTACTTTGATATTAAACCAGTAAGATTCTTAGAATATTCTGAAGTACTTTTTATAAAGTATTATTCATATTTAGGAGAAGAGTTTAGTACTAAGCCAAATTTAAAAGATTATATTAAATGCACTTTCTATCCAGAAGGAACTGTTTGTGAAAAAATACACTTAAAATAAAGACTAAATATTTAGAGATAATTTTATCATATAATGTTCTATAAAAAAAGAATTACTATAATATAAATAAAATTAGTTAAATATTATAATAGTTCTTTTTTATTTTGTACCTTTGGCTATTATATCTTAAAATATGAGTAAATTAAGTAAGAATAAACAAGCATTAATTGAATACCTCGTAGAGAATTCAGGGAAACCAGGTAAATACACCTGGACAGATTTAGCAGAGACCTTTGATGTAAAAGATACAAAAGGAAATTACTCAGGTGAAAATGCTAGACAACTCTGGAAGAACTACAGAAAAACAAGTAGAAAAAATATGCAAGAAGCAGAAAAAACAGAGTACAGTGACTACAAACAAATTGTAGAAGACTTAGACAAAGACAACCTGAAGGTTAAGAGTATCTGGACTAATGGAGACAGAGTAAACATTAGTGTAGTTCCAGATTACCAAAAAGAAGAAGAGGATTTTTCCTCTGTATTGAAAGAAACTTTATTAGAGCACATTAAGAACTCTAAGACAAAGTTTAAAGCAGCTAAGAAGTCTTACCCTAGAAGTAAGATAGGAGTTGCAGTAACAGCAGACTACCACATAGGAGCTTATATAGAAGGTCTTATTAAAACTAAAGATTTTAGTGTAGAGGTAGTAACTGATTATCTAGACCAAGTAGCTGAGGATATTAATAGCTTTAGATACTCAGAAGTTCACTTAGTAATACTAGGTGACCTTATTGAGTCTTTTACTGGATTAAACCACATCAACTCTTGGAAAGGAATGCAATCAGGTATGTATGGTGGTAATGTAGTAATTATGGCCTATGAGATAATTAGAAAGTTTTTATCTCAAATTAATAACCTTAAAGAGGTTTATATGGTTAGTGGTAACCACGACAGAGTTACCTCTAGTAACAAAGAAGATGTTGAAGGAGATGTATGTAAGTTATTAGCATACTTTCTAGAAGACAACTGTAAAGGAGTAGAATTCTCTTTTAGTCCTATGGTGTTAACTAAAGTAATAGATAATATCTGTTACATTATGACACATGGACATTTAGGATTTAGCTCTAAAGATATGGGTAAGATTTTATTCCAGTATGGTAAACAAGGATATTTCAATGTTTTATTATCTGGACATTACCACACAAGAAGAAGTTCTCAAAATGTAGTGCACACTCAAACTATTGGAGAAGATAATGCAGACTACAGAAGTATTATATGTCCTTCTTTATTTACTGGTAACTTTTACTCTGAATCAAATGGGTGGACTTCTACAGCAGGTTATCTAATCATAGAGAATAGATTTGATAAACCTTTAGTAGTGGATATACCACTATCTTAATATTTTAAATTAACCCCTCAGGGAACTGGGGGGTAAAATCTTATAAAGATGACTATAAATGAACACATAGCACATATCCAAACTTTGTTTAACTCTGGACTTGCTTCAGATGATAAGAAGTTATCTGATATGCACATCTACCATTTACTGAAACTAGTTAGATCTAGACTATTGTATGAGAAGCAGAATAAAATGTATAAAATATCTGACTTCTCATTTCAATATATACCTTGTCTTAAGTTAGAAGAAGGTTTTGTAAATGACTGTCCTTGTGTACCACAAGACTGTCCTGTATTAGTGTCTAAGCCACTTCCTAAGCTTCTAAACTGGAGAAATGGATATATGCTTAAGGTAACTACTTTAGATGGTGTTACAATCCCTGAAATAAGCTTAGCTAAATATAAATACCAAAAGTACAGAAAGACTCAACTTTCTAAGTATGGATGGTTTATTCATGATGGTAGATTAGTTGTAGTAGGAGACTTGAGATTGTGTTTAGTATCTTTAAAAGGATTATTTGAAGACCCTACTGAACTAGAGGGTATTAGTATATGTGATTCTGAGGGTAATGAAACTCCTGCTAAATGCTATGATGTAACTAGTGATGAGTTTCCAATAGATACAGAGCTAGTAGATACAATGTATAAACTAGTTACAGACCAGTTAGCTGCAGCATATCAATTACCTCAAGATAATGAAAACAATGCAAAGTCTGTTGAAACAGTACAAGGGAAAGAATAATGGCAAAAAAGACTTATACATTAGTAGATATTTTTAAGAACTATGAAAGAGACCATTTATCTACTCACAAACATCATTTAGAAAAAGATTTATTTTTAGATATAGCTAAAACATTTTTTAAAGAGCTGAGTAAACTAATTATAGAAGAAGGATATGAGTATGAGCTTCCTAGCAGAATGGGAAGAGTTTATATTAAAAAGTTTAAACCTTCTAACCCTAAAAAGAATATAGACTTTAATTTAACTAGAGAGTTATATGGGGAATGGAATAAAAACAACCCTAATGATAAAAAGAAAATATACCATAAAAACTTACATTCATCTGGATGGTCTAGTAGATGGTATTGGAATAAAAAATCCTGCGTAGTAACTAATAAGTCTTTTTACAGATTTAAAGCTGTTAGAAGTAATACTAGGGCTACAAGCAGTGCAATTAAATACAAAAATACAATAGAGAATTATGCAAGTTGATAAATGGATAGATTTAAAGGCAGTTATCCCTCAAGTACTAGATGTAATTGATGACAATATAGTAGATGAAGGTCTGATATATGAATTAGCTTACAGAGCATTAAAGAAGCTTCAGACTAATGAGCAGTTAGTTCCTAAGGTTAAATTTTTAATGTTAGAGAACTATAAAGTTTGTCTACCTAAAGATTTAGTCAGATTGGATATGGTTATTCATAAAGAGTATGTAGACATTTCTCAGTCTACTACAGACCTAGAAGAATTCTACACAAGCTATAATAATATGCCTGGGTTACTAAACCCTGACAACTTAGCTACTCATTTAGTTAATAGAAATTGGAAGGTAATGCTAAGACCTACTAATAAGTTTAGTTCTATTTATTTTTGTAATAAAGAATATGATTTAGATTATACTTGCAAATATGATTACACAGTAGTACCAGGAGATACATTGGTTAGCTCTTTAAAAGAAGGATTAATTGCAATAGCTTATATGGCAGACCCTACCTTAGATGGTGAATTTTTAATTCCAGATGATGAGGATGTAAAATCTGCTATTAAGTCTTATGTACTTATGAATATATGGGAGTCTAGGTTTAATATAATGGAAGCTGGTTCAGACTCTAGATTTCAGTACTATGCATCAGACTGGGCTATAAAGAAAGCAGTTGTAAAAGGCAAACTTAAAATGCCTACTTTAGAAGAAATGGAACAAATAATGTGGCATAGACTTAATCTTGCCCCAGCCACCCAGCAGATAGATACTTTCTATCAGTTTTTAGGAGTTCCTACTGGATGGGATTTAAATGGTAAAAGCCACCCTTCATACTAACAAATATAAAGTGAATGAGTAAGAGAGGACAAAATAAAGAGACGGATCAAGACTACCAAGATTATTTAAATTACAAAAAAAGTAGTAATAAATTATCTACTAGGTCTGCTAATCCTAATAGTGCAAGTCAAGCTGTAGGAAGTATTATGACAGATACATCTCCTAACAATCAGCCAGATAATACTACTAGATTTGTTTTAAATGGTGTATACAATTCAGACGAAGGAGACATTGGATTTATATCCAATGAGGTAGGGTACAGCAAATTAGAAGACATTCCTGAAGGTTATAACCTTGTAGGAAATATACCTCTTTTAGACGGAGAGGTTATTTTATTTTTAGCACCTATAGACCCTACTTCTCCTTCCAGAATTGTAAGACATAATAAGAATGGTAACCTAGAAGATATTATAGTATCTACTGGGTTAAACTTTATTACTCATAGATATATTAAAGGTAAGTGGAGATTACTTAACCTTTGTGAGACAGTTATCTATTTTGTAGATGGTACTAATCCAGACAAAGCTATTAACTTAACTAGACTTTCAGATTATACAATTAATAATGTAGATGCTGCTACTGCCAATGCTACAGATGCTTGGAATATGCAGTTAATGGAATTAGAGCAAGGATATACACACCCTGTAATAAGTTTAAACAAAGTTATACCTTCAGGAGGTAGATGCCAGCTAGGAGCTTATCATTTTGCTATTAGATATAAGAATGAAGCTAATGATGTATCTAACTACATTGCTTTTTCTAATCCTGTACTTGTAAGTCAGTTTAATAGTAGCTACCAACAGAGACAAGGTGGAGACCCTTTGTTTACAGAGTTAAACTATTCTATAGAATTAAATATTTCAGGACTAGATACTAGTTATCCTAACTTTGAAATTATAGCAATAGAGACTGTAGAAGGGATTTCTCAACCTTATATTGTAGCTACTTTGACTACACAAAGTGAAGTTACTTATGTATTTAGAGGAGTAAGAGATAACTCTATTTCTATTTCATTAGTAGACCTTACAGTAGATAGAGCTTCTTATGAAAGTTCTGAGACTATAGAGATATTTGACAATAGATTATTCAGAGCTAATTTAAAAGATAAAGATATTGCTTGGGGAAAGTTCCAACAAGCTGCTAATAGAATTCAAACTAAATACTTTACACGAGCAATACTACACGAAGAGGTACAAAACAGATACTCAGGTTCTGCAGATGCTAAAACTACTTTTGATAACAGAAGTTATATGAGAGATGAGGTCTATGCTTTAGGTATAGTATGGGTATTTAAAGATGGAACTACTTCTCCAGCATTTCATATTCCTGGTAGGCCTAAAAATGAAGCTGCTTGGAATACTCCTATTAGTACTAACTTATTAAACAAAAACAGAACTAATGGATCTGGAAATAATGCAGACATATCTTTTGTAGGACAAAGAGTAAATAGATTTCCTACTGTAGCTATTCCTGGTGGTTCATTTCCACCATTGAGTGATAGTAACTGGGATGATTATAGTCTCAGTGATATAAGACATACAAATACTAATATTGGTTATAAGAATGACGCAGATTCTATGCCTGGGGCAGAAGAAAGATGGGAAGTTTATAACACAGCTTTACAAGAGTGGTGTATAGTAGATCCAGATGCTACAGGAGGACCTTATCCAGAATTTATGAATTCTGCTTTAATACATACTTTTAACAATAGTATAAAAAATGAAGACTGGCTTACTGAAGATTCTTCTCCTGGGAGCTTATTTGGTTTACCTTTTAGTACAGGCTATTTGGCATATTGGGAAAGTGAATTTGACTATCCAGACTTTGAATGTGATGGAGAAAGAGTATTTCCAGAGGGAAAGATAAGACATCACAAGATGCCTGACAATGCTTTAGAACCTCATTTCTGGAATTTGTGGGATAATGAATATATTTTACCTTTAGGAGTAGATTTTTATAACATAGTAGCTCCTGCAGAATATGCAGACCAAGTACAAGGTTATTATATAGTAAGAGCTGAAAGGACTGTAGATAATAAAACAGTATTAGACAAAGGTATTGTCTATCATAATGTAGCTCATTTTCTTCCATTGCAATCTGGGGATCTTCCAGAGACTCCTCTTAAGATACTAACAAACACTTACTCAGAAGGTGTTGGGATGACTTTTGATTGGTCTTTCCATTTTAATTCAGATTTTTATGCATTCCATACTCAAACTTGTCTGGGCAATAGACATTGGTTTGAAACTGGATCTTCAGGTGGTCTTATAAATAGTTCTGATTTTAATAGTTCCTCTAATGGTTTTCAAAGTGGAATTCTTTTTGGAAGGAATGATGGCAAGATACTCTGTATGAATTTTTCAGATAATGACGCAGGAATAGAAGGTGCAGAACAGGTTATAGATGTATTTAATGTAAGCTTCCATTCTCCTAAACCTAAATTTAATGTCCAAGAGTTAAATATGGACTACTTAAAAGCTGAAGGAGTTTTAAAAGGTCAATGGAGAGGTACTGCAAGAAATAAGGGAATATGGGTCTCTAGGGATGAAAAAGCTATGTCTCATCATGTTATAGATTACAATGATTGGATACCCTTAAGACTATATAATACAAACTTTGGCAATCAAGATTACTTTTCATTAAATACTAACTATAATGTTATAGATGAAAAGATAATAGAGCCTCATGGCACTTACCCTATTTCTTCTAAGAATTATTATTTAAGAGATTATTACAGTAGTGGAACTTTTGAACCAGAAGAAAATTTTATTAATTTTATAAATGTACAACAACAAGAGACTTTATTTTTAAATCTGGATAAAAGAACCCCTCTACCTTATTTAGACCAATGGATGAAATGGTCTCTTCGTTATACAACATCTTTTAATATTGATGGTTCTTCTGCTGCATGGTCTTCTATACCTTATACTCAAGTAGACAAAGAGGTAGACCCAACTCCTGAAGAGTTGAATAGTAGTTATTGTATATACGCAGCTGCTAAGATAAATAATAAACAAATCTATGGCTCTTTGTTAGATATGCAATATATCATAGCTACTAGTTATTTTGACTATTCTCCTTTATATAGTATTCAAACAGCTACTCCACAAGCAGATCAAGGGTTTATTCTTAGTAGAGTTAAGGCTTATGGAGGAGATACTTTCATCTCTAAGTTTGCATTTTTAAGAAACTATGTTTCTAGAGATTGGGAGTTTACTGATTATGAACAATTATGGAAAGATATTCCATATTACTTTGTAGAGTCTGAAATTAATGCAGAGTTAAGGCATGAGCAGATAGATGAGACAGTAGAAGATTTAGCAGATTTTGCACCTCAAAATACTTTCTTTCCACTAAGAGGAGAAGGTGGGTTTCTTAGAAACTGGGACTTTGTAAGATGGCGTTCTACAACTTGGGATGAAGCAGATAAGGATGATGTAAATGCTGTAATTGAAGAGTATATAAAAAATAACTATGTCAAAAACTTTTATGCTTATAATACTGATTATTCTATTCAGAATGTTTTTAAATTCTTTTTTCCTATTACTAATAGTAAATTATATTGCGGAGGTTGTTTAAACCAATATCCACACAGAATAGTTTATTCTCAACAAGGTGAACAAGACAAGAGTATAGATAGAATGAGAATTTTCTTAGCAGAAGATAAGAAGGATATAACAACTAATCATGGCCCTATAACTAATCTATTTACTTACTCAGATAACTTATTTGCACATACTACACAAGCTTTGTTTATACAACAAGTTAAACCATTCCAATTAAATACTGATGCATTAGATACTGTATTTGTAGGAGTAGGAGATGTGTTAGCTGTTCCAGAAAAAGGTTTAAATGTTACTGAGACAGGCTATGCAGGTAGTCAATTTAAAGAAGCTACTAAAGTTACAGAGCATGGAGTATTCTTCCCATCTACAGACAAAGGAAGTTTATTTTGTTTAACTGGAGAAGGATTAAGTGAAATTACTTTAGATGGTAATTTTAACTGGGGTAAAAGAGAAATACCTTTAAATTTACTAGACCAGTTTGACAAACTTACAAATACAAACTATCCTTACTTAGGAATACTAGATAATAAATCTGTAGGTATGATGTCTACTTATGACGAAAGAAATAAGAGATGGATATTAACTAAAAAAGATTTTAAAATTATAGATGAAAATAATTTCTATTACTTTGAAATAGAGGACTTACAAGATATACTTCAAGGAGAGTTAGTTCCAGAAGGAAGCTTGTTTTTTACAAGTAGAAATAATACTTTTGGAA
>Ga0208018_100498_pt1 | contig 10191 bp, 8 predicted proteins | sample 31_taG_FD_184105 | JGI IMG/M metagenome (GOLD analysis project Ga0208018, IMG submission 184105) | Marine viral communities from the Gulf of Mexico - 31_GoM_OMZ_CsCl metaG (SPAdes) (version 2) | ecosystem: Environmental > Aquatic > Marine > Oceanic | place: Gulf of Mexico | collected 2015-07-12 | reverse complement strand
CCTTCTTTCAGTACTCCTATCTTGTGGTGGAAGAAAGCAAATTGAAAAGCAGTTGCACTCTGGCAACTATGATGTTGCTATTGCTAACGCTTTAAAGAAACTTGAAAACAACAAAGACAAAAAGCGTAAGCAGCAATATGTCATGATGTTGGAAGATGCCTATTACAAAGTGGTAGAGCGTGACTTAAAAACGATTGCGCATCTTAAAAAAGATGGTAATCCAGAACAGTACAAAGCTATTTATGAAATTTATACTGATTTGGATGCTCGTCAAGAAGCGATCAAGCCTGTTCTTCCTTTAAAAATTGGAAACAAATATTTGAATTTAAAATTCAATGATTATACTAATGCTATTGTGGATTACAGATACAAAGTGTCTGATTATATGATTGACAAAGGCATCACCTTGTTAGATTCAGGTAATAAATATGATGCCAGAGAAGCTTATGATATATTTAGATATATTGAACATATTAATCCTAATTTTGAAGAAACCAGAGACCTTATGGTTGAAGCTCATGAAAAAGGGATTGACCATGTCATTGTAAATATTGAAAACAGAACGCATCAAATCATTCCACAACGTTTGGAAGAAGAATTGCTCGATTTTGACACTTATGGATTAGATCAGTTCTGGACAGCCTATCACGCTTCAAAAGATGAAAGTATCACTTATGATTATGCTATGCAATTGCAATTGAAACGTATTTTGATTTCTCCAGAAGAGCTTAGAGAAAAGCAACTCGTAAGAGAAAGGCAAATTGTTGATGGTTGGGAATACCAATTGGATAATAATGGTAACGTGATGAAGGATACTTTAGGCAACGATATTAAAATTGATAAAATTATTAATGTGAGAGCTCGTTTTTCGGAGTTTAGCCAATTTAAGTCAACACAAGTTTTGGCAGATGTTGTATACACAGATTTAAGAACAAATCGTGTTTTAGATGCCTTTCCAATAGATACTGAGTTTGTATTTGAAAACAGATTTGGTGTTTACAGAGGCGATGAAAGAGCTTTGAATAACAATGACAGAGCTTTATTGAGACAACGAAGAGTGCATTTCCCAACAGATGACCAAATGGTGTATGATTCTGGCGAAAACTTAAAACTTCAGCTTAAAAAGATTATCAACTCATACAGACTGAGAAGTTAAACTAAAAAAACTCCCAAATTAATGGGAGTTTTTAGTTTTGGGATTTCTTTTAACGGTTAGTATAAGAGCAGTAGCGGATTTATTCGCAGTAAATTACAGATCCCAATGTATTTAATTAAACACAATAACGGTTCGAGTTTAAACCCAAACCGTTATTGCTTTTATACTTTGCTGGCAATAGTTATTATTAATACTCACTAATTTTTTCTATAACAAATAGTCTAGATGCTTCAGCATCTTTTAGTTTGTATTCTATTTGGCGAGTACCTCCGGTTGGTTTATTATTAGTATCTCCAGCCTTGTAAACAGGAAACCTTCTTGCTAAAGTGGTTTCTATAATTGCAAATTCATCGTGTCCCATATAACCATTACTTGCTTTTTCATTTTCAAAAATCTCTGGAAAGTAAATTTGACTTATAGACTTTCCATTATTTACAGAATATCCAATAACATTACCATAGCTGCCACTTCCTGCAGATATTGTATAAATTAATATTTCAGGAAATCCATCTGAATTTAAATCTTCAATTTCTGCATTGGTAACTTGCCCTTCTAATTCAAGAGTTATTTTTTGATTATCTATCACCAGCCCTGTAGGTTGAATGGTTAGTTGACTAAAAGACCCTTCTCCAGTATTACTTATATCAAAGGTTATATTTTGTAAGGTTAAAGTTTTTTGAAAAATAATCTTTTTATCTTTTTGTACAGATTTCTCTTCATTTAACGTCTTTTCAATGTCATTGTTTTCCCAATTTAGGTTATCTTTTGCGTTTTTGCAAGCTATTGCAGTTAACACAACTAAAAGGACTAATAGAATTTGTTTTAAGTGCTTCATATCAACTCAATTTAAGTTTTGTAAATAGTTTTATTGGACTAGTTTGGCATCTAGCATTAATCCTATTTGCTTAGGTAAAAAACATTTAGGTTATATATTCTTTTTAATTAGCAATTTTAGATTTAATGAAATCTAATCGTTATTGAGCTAGTTTTTAATTAAATTGATAATTGAATTAAAAATAAAAAAGGAGATGCAATTTAGCTTCTCCTTTTTATGCTTAGAATATTTTGTTAGAATTCAAATAAGATTCCTGCATTAAGATTTCCCCAGGTAACTCCATCATTTGAAATACTTTCAAAAGAAACATTAAGTTCAATCGCGTCTGCAATATCGATACCAACCACTGGTCGATAATAAAACCCTCCATCGTTACCCTCGTTAACACCTACTGCATAGCCTACATCAGCTCCTCCAGTTAAAATACCAAACAGTTTTAATCTTGCAGCAGCAGCAACAGGTAAGAATTGCCCATCATCAAATGCATCTTCAGACATAAAGAAATTTCTGAATCCAACAGTAGGTCCAAAATTAATAATGGCATCTACTTTTTCAAACATATAGTAGGCATCAACACCTAAAGCCCAATCTGCAACATCACCTGCATCAGATACAGCAACACCTGCAGTTGCTCCAATTTTAAAAACTCCTTGTGCTAAAACATTATTCCCAAATAATGTAAGAGCAACTATTACAATTAATTTTTTCATATTTCAAAAAGTTATTAGTTATTCTTTTATAATTCTTCTTGTTGTGCTTCCAGAATTTGTTTGGATGTACAATAAATAAACACCTGATGACAAAAACGATGCGTTAATAACTGTCTCAATTGTTTTAGAATTGTCAATGTACAATTCTGAGCCTTTTAAATCCAATATTTTTATTGTTTCTACTTGATGTGAGCCATCACTTTTAATATTGATAATATCTTGAACTGGGTTTGGATAAGTTTTTACAGCTTTATCTAATAAAGAAGACTCCTCAATACTTAAAGTAGAAAAATCTACGATACTTAATTCATTATTCTGAGGTTTTACGCCATCAGCAGTACCAAATGAATGTCTATTTGTTACATTTCCATTCCCAGGATTGTATTCTATTAGATCCCCTGTGCCACCAGAACAAGTTAAATAGAATCTACCATTAGGCGATTCTGTGAATACACCTTTTGGTTGAGCTCCTTCTAAATCTAAGGTATAGAAGAATGAAACGTTGTTTGTACTCATGTTGACCCTAAATAATGTGCCACTGTTGACATTTACTACATTTTCTTGAGTTGTTGACGAATATAAAAAGCCGTTTCTTTCAATAAAACCTCCTTCGGGATAGTAACCCTCATTCGCAAGACCGGCGATCATTTGATAAATAGTTTGGTAACCCGTTCCGTCTTTATTAATCTTAAAAACAATACCTGAGTTAGGTCCATTACCTCCTTGTTTAGAACAACCCCATAGGACACCAGTGGACGACTCAAAAAGCTCGTTATTAGTAGCAAATTCAAATTCAAAATATGGTGTTCCATTTCCTCGCGAGCTGAATAAATGAACTAGATTTGCATTTGATAAGTCATACTTCACAATAGCTCCGTTTCCAAATAAAGCTCCATTATTTGTTGTCACATACAAATTACCATCTGAAGCAGCTAGAAGCTTAGATTTTGGCTGGCCATATGTCGTTTGGATGAAAGTAGCTAATCCAGTAGTAAGAGTAGAATTAGATGGATCATAAGATGATAAAATACCATCAAAGCCCCCAAGCCCAGAATTTGGACTAGCAAAGTATAATATACCATTGGAATTAAGCGTTGGCGCATGGTTAAACCCATTTCCAATACTTGATTGATCATCGATATATTCAATGACACTTAATGTATTAGTTAAAGGGTCAAATTCGTAAAAAGTTCCAAGAGCAATTACAGCGTCTTGATTTATGATTTGACCATCTGTAGTGGTGAAACCGTAAAGTTTACCATTTGCTAAAGTTAATCCTCCAAAAGGGTTTCCTCCAGTTGATGTGCTAAAGTCAAAGACCTTTTCAAAGTTCTGACCATTTTGATCTACTCTATAAATGGTTCCTAAATTATGGCTTCCGCCTTCAGAGGTTGTGCCGTACATGTATGTCTGTGCGTTACTTGTTAAAGTAAATAAGACAATAATAATTGAAAGTAATTTTGTTTTCATTATGTATTTATTTTTCTGATCAAAATTAGTATTACAAATAAAAAAAAGCTTTAAATAAATGTTTTATTTAATACAAATATTGTTTAATTTGGCTCTTAATGTATTATATAAATCAAATATTGTTGTTATTGGCGCTTTCAGCCTTTAATTTTATCTGCGCTCAAGACACTCTTTTTGTTAGGTCATTGCCTATTGATTCCCATGTAAATAATATCGATTCTGATGGAGAATCCCTTTATTTGAGGTTTGATAAGAATGTTTATACCTGGAATAATGATCAGCTGGATTTTGCAGAAGAAGGAAAATTTAGATACAGCTGGGTAAAATTTGATAATGAAAGAAGAGTAAAAGTTATAAATCATAACAATACTATTGATGCAAACCATACAATGGGAGCAAAGAAAATGGAAAGTCTGTTGCCGGGAGAATATAATTTTGTTGCAACAACTGCAGTATTAGGTGATAATCTGTATGTATGTTATAACGGTAGTGTTCTCGAATATAAAATCAGACCCTATATTACCAGACATCACAAAGGCAATTCAATTCGTCATATTTATACGGAACCAGGATTTAGAGTCATATCTACTTATAACGGTATTTTTATAGATAGTATTTGGAGTGATTTCAGCTCATATAAAATGAATGATGAAGTATTGAAGTATTCCAATGGTGAATTCACAAAGATTGACTCTACTTATTACCTGTGCCAAGATAATTTAATCGCCTACAACAAGAATACCAAAGATATTAAGACAGTCATAAATACGCTTGGCTCTCCGCGTATCAGGAAATTAATAAGGTACAAGAATAAAGTTTATGCGCTTTACAATAATGCATTTGGAGAAGTGGATTTGCAAACAGGTACTAGATATGATTATTTGATCAAAGATGAACTATCTGATTTTATAGAATTCAATGGTAAACTCTACATATCATCTTTACAATCAGTTTTGTATGAGTTGAATTCAGAAGGAGACATTTCAAAATATTATTCAGACGAATCGATAAATGATCTTGCAGTTTTTAACAATGAACTAATAATTGGAACTCAAAAGGGCCTGTATGCCTTAAAAGATTCTCAATTTGTTGAAGTAATACCCGATTATGAAATCATCCAGGCCTTACCGTTTGAAAATAAAATTGTCTTTACCAACAATATGGGGTTATATTGCTTTTCTGAAGGTAAGATGGCGGTAATGACCGAAAATGTGGAGTTTAACAAAATGGCTCTTCATATGGATGAGCATTTTCTATACGCAGGAAGTGTTCATGGTTTGTATGTAATTAAAAAAAGTTACCTCGAGACATTATTTAAGAGTCATTCAGATATTAAAAAAGAAGGTAATAGCCTCTATTATTTCACACTTATATTTTTATTGTTCATTTCTGTTTTTTTAGTAATCATGTTCGTCTATCGGAAAAAGAAACAAGCCAATAAGGATCTAATTTATAGAAAAGTCATTCTAAATTCTGAATTGGTTCGGAATGAAGTCATTAAAAACCCCAAAATATTGTCTGTTCAGCATCTGGCAGAACATTTAAATACTAGCGTAGTGCAATTGAACCGACAGCTAAAAAAAGAAGACACAAGCTGTTTAAAGGTCATGAATGAGGCTAAAAAACAAATAGCTATAGAAATGCATAATAAAGGAAAAACTATAGAGCAGATCTCATTAAGAACTGGATATTCCGTTCGATATGTAAAAGAGAAATTTTTAAAAGATTTATAAATTACATATCTAGAATAACATTGTTTTGTTAAAGCTTACTAATAATTATTGCCAATGTTTTGATATGAACTTTTTTAATGGTTTATTTCAGCAGTTAAACGAAGTTAGTCGTTTTTAATGCCAAAGTCAATAATTTGCAACTTTCAAAATCATCAGAATTTAGTTGATTATGAATTCTAATTTCAGCTAGTTAATAGTAAAAAAACATTTAAACAAACCTCATCAAATCCAAGTCATTAATTCCGCCATGGCTTGCATGAGCTACAGTAACTCCATTTTTAATAACCAATAGTTGTGGAGATTCATGCATCACCTGAAATTGATACCCAACTTCGTTTGACACATCACGATAACTCAACAAATCCAGATAATACAAGTCCAAATTAGCATCGACATCATAAGCTTCAACAATTTGGCTCATGACCATTCGGCTAATACCACAACGCGTTGAATGCTTAAAAATAACTTGCGTTTTGATTTTAGATTTTTCTTCTATTTCATTTAATTGAGTTAACAAATTCAAATTAATCCAAGGCAATACCTTCTCTTCTTTCGGCTCAGTCGAACCACCAAATAACTTCTTGAACATATACAGTAGGTTTATGATTTATTCTTAAGTCGTATTCATTATTAAATCTTACAAACTGACTAAAAGTCATGTTGTTGCTGATTTTACAAGACATTTTGTCTTGCATTTAATCATGGTAAGGTAATTGAATTAAGCTTTTCAGAATAAAGAAAAATAACATTATGAACTTTAACAATTATACAATAAAATCCCAAGAAGCCATACAACAAGCACAACAAATTGCGCAAAGTTATGGTCATCAGCAAATTGAAAACGAACACCTTTTCAAAGCCATTTTTGAAGTGGATGAAAATGTGCTTCCTTTTCTATTAAAAAAGCTGAATATTAATATTTCCGTGCTTCAACAAGCATTAGACAAACAACTGGAAAGCTTTTCTAAAGTTTCTGGAGCTGATATTATGTTATCACGTGAAGCAGGAAAAACCCTTAATGAAGCCTCAATCATTGCAAAAAAGAAGAAAGATGAATACGTTTCTATAGAGCATCTTATTTTAGCCATTTTTAAATCGAACAGCAAAATTGCTCAAATGCTAAAAGATCAAGGTGCTACCGAAAAAGCCCTTACAGCAAGCATTGATGAACTAAGAAAAGGCGATCGTGTGACTTCCCAAAGTCAGGAAGACACCTATAATTCATTAAACAAATACGCTAAAAATTTAAACCAGCTGGCTAAAGATGGTAAATTGGATCCTGTAATTGGTCGTGATGAAGAAATACGTAGAATTCTTCAAATTTTATCAAGACGTACTAAAAACAATCCAATTCTTGTTGGTGAACCAGGAACTGGTAAAACTGCTATTGCTGAAGGTTTAGCACATAGAATTGTGGATGGAGATATTCCTGAAAACCTTAAAGAGAAGCAAATTTTTGCCTTAGACATGGGAGCTTTAATTGCTGGAGCCAAATATAAAGGTGAGTTTGAAGAACGTTTAAAAGCAGTTATAAAAGAAGTTACCGAAAGTGAAGGCGATATTGTTCTATTCATTGACGAAATCCACACCCTTGTTGGCGCTGGTGGCGGACAAGGTGCTATGGATGCAGCCAATATCTTAAAGCCAGCATTAGCTCGAGGTGAACTACGTGCAATTGGTGCTACAACATTAGATGAATATCAAAAGTACTTTGAAAAGGACAAAGCGCTAGAAAGACGTTTTCAAAAAGTAATGGTTGATGAACCAGATACTGAAAGTGCTATTTCAATACTTCGTGGTATTAAAGAAAAGTACGAAACACATCACAAGGTTCGTATTAAAGATGAAGCCATAATTGGTGCTGTAGAGCTATCTGAGCGTTATATCACCAATCGTTTTCTTCCAGACAAGGCGATTGATTTAATGGACGAAGCTGCTTCTAAATTGCGAATGGAAATCAACTCTAAACCAGAGGAATTAGATGTCCTGGATAGAAAGATCATGCAATTGGAAATTGAGATAGAGGCCATTAAACGTGAAAAAGATGAAGCTAAACTTAAGAACTTACGATCTGATTTGGCAAACCTAAAAGAAGAACGCAACGAAATCAATGCGAAGTGGAAAAGCGAAAAAGAAGTAGTAGATAATATTCAAACCACTAAAGCAAACATTGAAGATTTTAAGCTTGAAGCTGAAAAAGCTGAACGTGAAGGGGATTATGGTAAAGTTGCTGAGATTCGTTATGGCAAGATTAAAGAAGCACAAGAGCATCTTGAAAAGCTCCAAAAAGAGTTACAGAAAAATCAAAGTGAAAGCTCTTTAATAAAAGAGGAGGTAACCTATGACGATATCGCTGAAGTTGTTGCCAAATGGACTGGAATTCCTGTAACTAAAATGTTACAAAGTGAGCGTGAAAAGCTTTTAAAACTAGAAGATCAGCTGCACAAGCGTGTTGTTGGTCAGGAAGAAGCCATTGAAGCCGTGAGTGATGCTGTAAGACGAAGCAGAGCTGGATTACAGAATCCGCAAAAGCCAATTGGAACTTTCCTTTTCCTTGGAACAACTGGAGTTGGTAAAACTGAATTGGCTAAAGCTTTAGCTGAATATCTATTTGATGATGAAAATGCAATGACCAGAATTGATATGAGTGAATATCAAGAACGTCATGCTGTAAGTAGATTGGTTGGCGCACCTCCAGGATATGTTGGCTATGACGAAGGTGGTCAGCTCACAGAAGCGGTAAGAAGAAAACCTTATTCGGTTGTTTTGCTAGATGAAATAGAAAAAGCGCATCCTGATACCTTTAATATTTTATTGCAAGTATTAGATGAAGGTCGACTTACAGATAACAAAGGTCGTGTGGCTGATTTTAAAAACACCATTATTATCATGACCTCAAATATGGGAAGTGATATTATACAAGAGCGTTTTGAAGCTACAAAAGATATACAATCAGCTATGGAAGCTGCAAAAATTGATGTCCTTGCCTTGTTAAAACAAAGCGTAAGACCTGAATTTTTAAACCGAATTGACGATACCATTATGTTTACGCCTTTAACCAAGGAAAATATAAAAGACATTGTAGGCTTGCAGTTAAAATCAGTATCAAAAATGATAGCACAACAAGGTATAACATTTGACGCAACACAAGAAGCTATTGATTATTTGGCTCAAAAAGGATACAATTCTGAGTATGGTGCACGTCCTGTAAAACGTGTTATCCAGAAAGAAGTATTAAATGCGTTGAGCAAAGAAATTCTTGCAGGAAAAGTAACAACAGAAAGCATAATTCTCTTGGATGCCTTTGATGATGAACTCGTTTTTAGAAATCAAGCTGATCTTGTTGAGGAAATGTAACAATTAGATTTAAAAACAGTCTTATAGTTGGTTGGTTAGTTGAAAAGCAATACAAGTTTCAAATTTTGAAATGCGTGTTGCTTTTCCGTTTATAAAAACCTTTCCAGATACTTCAATGATAATTATCATTGTTTTAACTTTACACAACAGATACTTTTACACGTATGAAATTAAATAGATTTATAGACCACACCTTGCTTAAACCAACAGCAACAAAAGAAGATATTATTCAATTGTGTAAAGACGCTAAAGACTATAATTTCTTTTCGGTGTGTGTAAATAGTTGTTATGTAGGCTTAGCAAAAGCAGAACTATATAACTGCGAAGTAAATGTCTGTAGTGTTATTGGTTTTCCACTAGGAGCAATGAGCACCAGAGCAAAAGTTCTAGAAACTCAGCAAGCTTTAAAGGAAGGTGCAGATGAAATAGATATGGTCATTAATCTTGGATTTCTTAAAAGCAAAGATTACAACGCTGTTTGTAACGATATTGAAGCTGTAAAAAATGAGATGCCGAATCAAGTTTTAAAAGTTATATTAGAAACTTGTTATTTAAACGATAGCGAAATTATAAAAGCCAGTAAATTGGTCATACAAAGTGGAGCCGATTTTATTAAAACCTCAACAGGTTTTGGTACAAGAGGTGCTACAATTAATGATGTTAAACTTATGAAAAGTGTTGCAAAAAATAGCAATGTTAAGATCAAAGCATCTGGAGGCATTAGAGATTACAAAACAGCTATGGAGTTTATCAATCTTGGTGTAGAACGCTTAGGCGTTTCATCAGGAATTGCAATTATGAATAGCGAACAAGCTGAATCAGATTACTAAAAACAAAAACTATGAGCGTACATATAGAGGCCAAAAAAGGCGACATTGCTGAAACCATATTACTACCTGGAGATCCTTTAAGAGCCAAGTGGATTGCAGA
>Ga0208018_100497_pt1 | contig 10206 bp, 16 predicted proteins | sample 31_taG_FD_184105 | JGI IMG/M metagenome (GOLD analysis project Ga0208018, IMG submission 184105) | Marine viral communities from the Gulf of Mexico - 31_GoM_OMZ_CsCl metaG (SPAdes) (version 2) | ecosystem: Environmental > Aquatic > Marine > Oceanic | place: Gulf of Mexico | collected 2015-07-12 | reverse complement strand
TAGCAGTGGCGCATAGTTCTCCATGCTCATCAGAATGCCCTTTAACATTTCGCCCCGCTCGTTCTTACCGATGTCAAGGTCTGCAATCAACCGTTCGGCCTCCTCGTTGGTCAGGGGTTTCTTTAGGTTGTGTACGCGTGGCGTGTGCTTTTTTATCCATGTGATTAGAGAATGTTCGGGTGGAGGAGGCAACGCCTCTACCTTTTCATTATCATTTGCATTTGCATTGATATTTTCATTGACATTTGCATTTGCATTATCATTAGCTTTCGCTTTGCTTTTGTTTTGGTTTCTGTTTGGTTCTTGTTTGGTTTCGGTTTGGTTTTTATTCGCCTCATTCTGCAATGGACGTCCTCCAGTTTTACCATTCTGAAACTTTCGGATGTTTGCGTCAAGCTGTGGCCGTATTAGGGTGAACACAGTTTTAGCTATGCTCTTTAATTCAGGTTCCTGAAAGTCTAACCCGTAGCTGAATATGGCATCGTAAAGAATGGCCTTCGTCTCGCTGTCAAGGTCACGTAGTGCCTCGTAAAAGCTCCTGTAAAAAATCATGCTGTCCCTCATGGCAGGCAAAAAAAGTACCCGACAAGGGGCATGTCTGGGCCATCAGACCTGAACGAGCGACACGAGTAGCCCTATTCAGTTGCCCCTTGCGGGATTCTTTACAGTAAAAGTAGTTTGAACTCGTGTCATGGTGTTCGCTATTGGCCTATCGAACGCCGCAAAGATAATCATTCCCCGCGAATACGCAAGGGTTATTTTTCGGGGTCGGTGATTAGTCGCTTAAAGTCATTCACGGCCATAATAGTGAGTGTGGCCTGTTTGCCGCCTTTTTGCATGTCAGACTCCAATCGCTTCATACCTTCATAGTAATCCAGCAGCATATTGCAAATGCTCTTATCGGGTTCTTCCATGTGCGTAATTGCCTGTCTAATGTTGCTCATCATTCTTGTGTGTCATGCCTTTCGGCTGTTAGTGATTCCACTCCTCTTTAATCCATTGCGGTAACTTCCCGTGTTTCGCCTGCCAGTCCGCACATTCCCAATCGGGTTCTACCGCAGGAAGACAACACTCGCAGACAACGCCAATGGACTCGGGTTGGGGTGTCGGTTGTGTCGGTTCGGGCGCGGTGTACCACGGTAGCCACACGCAGCAGGTGAGGACGTAGGTGTAGGCGTATTTCATCATTACGGATCTTTATTCGTTATGTCGCGTAGAGTGGGCATTAGTTAATGTCCCAGCTGTTTAGCGTTAAAATAGTATCGTGTTGCTGATTTCCATGCTCACGAATCCATCTTTGCAACTGTTTTCTTTGCTTTTCAACAGGAGCAATGATGTCACCTTCCCAGCCGCTAAGAGCATTGTCATCATTGATAAGTAAAATACCGATGTCGATTGTTCTTACAACTTCTTTTTCTGTCAGTTCGTCTGTCATTCTAAGCGTTACCGTGTTCATCTTTAGTTGTGTGTGTTTGTTTGAACGGCACAAATATACAACCCCTTTTTATATCCACAACATTTTTGCAAAAAAAAAAATACCCCGACCATACTGAGACGGTCGGGGCATCATGTGCGGCATCATGTGCGGTCAGAAAGGAAGATCACCGTCCGCATCGGGTGCGGCCACTCGTGCGGGTGCTGACTGTGTTTCGGCCTCGATCTTCCAGCCAGTTACCGATGGAAAGTAACGACCGTTGTACTCCCTGCCTCCGAGGTTGATGTGAACGGTCACGGCTCGACCATGCTCAAGACGGTCAAGCAGTGCGCCCTTGTCTTTCTTGAACTCAATCGGCACAAGCGGGTCGTACTCACTGCCGTTGTGGACTACCAATGTGCGTTTCGTGAACCCGCTGCTGAATGTCTCAACTGGGCCGATGTGGTGGACTGTTCCTGTTACTGTGTTGCTCATTTGTTAAAGTTTAGTGCTTGTTCGTAAGTGTCAAACGTACCCGCATATCGGCTAAAAAGTCTAAGCCAAAATGTGCCGTCACTGTTTTTGATTATCGTTCTCATTTTTTTGGATTGGTTAAAGTTTCACTTTCTCGAAAATCTTCGGGTTCTTGTCAAGAAAGTCATCGCTCCATGAATTCTTGACATTAACCCCGTAAAGACCATACTTACCCAAGTTCGGGAGCATGGTAAGTTCTGTTCCCGCTGGCAGGCTTACAACGCCCTCTTTGAGCGGGAGTAAGCTGCTCGGAAACCGTTGCAACAGTACGTACTTTTTCATTCGTTCTGAATTGTTGGTAAGTGGATGTAAGGTAAGCGTAAAGGTCGGGAGTTAGGCGGGTCATTTAATCTGCAAATTGAAACGTTCCTCAATGCGATACCCTTCCACCTCGCGTCCTTCTTCAATAGCGGCTTTAATCGCGGTCAGGTCGGGCTTGCGCTGCTCAGGAATGACCCGTGCGAACTCATCTGGGATAGGCGCGTTCTCATCGGCAACAACCGCTTTCGACTTTCGGAATGACAACCGAACAAGCGGGGTTCTCACCTCATGCACGCCAAACATCTTCATGGCGTTGTCAATGGCAGAACGTAGCCTGTCGGCCTTGCCTTGTTCTGACTTTAGCAAACTTTGCAGCCGTGCAATCTCGTCTTTGATGACCTTGATGTTAGCCTCGGACTCTTGAATGATGTGAGCGTAGCCCACGGCCTTGGTTTGCAGTGCCTGTTCAGTAATGGCAAGTTGCTGTTCGATTTCGGGCGTGACATCGCCTTGCTCCAGTGCGGAGGCAAGGGCGAGGTATTCGCTTTGGATATTGTACAGTGATTGTTTCATTCTTGCAAATCTTTAGCGAGGTTCAACATTGCCTCATGGTGATCACTAAGGGTGTAGTGTGCGCGTATCTTCTCAATGGTCGTGCTGCCGTTCGCCAGTGCCGCTATCGCTTTGCCCCAGTTCGTTTCATCTTCGGGTGTTAGCGCGGGTTTGACTTTCGGTGCAGCGGGTTTCGGTGATGCCTTTGGCGCAACGGTCGCAGCGTTCGCATCATCATCCTCATCAATGTTCAATGACAACACCGCGCCCATAGCGTACCTACGTGCATAAGTAATTGCCGACCCAACTGCTTGCGGGTTCATCGGGTCTTTGGCCGCGATGGTTGACAAGCTGCTGATGTATTCGCCCGACTCATGCAATAGCAGCGTTTCCAGTCCTTCCGTTGTGGGCATCTGAACAACGGTAAGCCCAACCGCGTTAAGGTGCGGTGTGACGGCCTCAATGATGTTGCTAAGGCTTGCGTACTTGTTTCTGAAATGCGGGTTAACGCTGTCCTTGCCGACCTTACCCATCGCCCCATGAAACTTGCACAGGGCAGCGGATAGTTTAACGATTGATTCTGACTTTCTCATTTGTGTTTGGTTTTGGTTTTGGTTAGTATTTCTCAACTTCTGTTATGTCTTCCCACCTTACCCAGCGCGTCTGTGCTGTGTTAAGGCGAATGCAAACGAGACGGTCTATCAAGTTGTGACCGATGTGGCTATACCATGTGCCGCATTCGAGTCGAACGAGGATAGTATCTGCGCCTGTAAGGTTGTTGATCATTGCCTCGCGTTGCTTTTGCTTTTGTCGTGGTGTCATAGCGTCTCGCGTATTAGTTGTTCCACTTCCTGCGTCTTGCCGCAAGCCTCAATGAGGTCGGTGACGGTGATGCCATTCCAGTCGATGCTCTCAACCTCGACCTCGATCGGGTCAGCGGGTTGCATGTAATCGCCTTTGAACCCGCCACAAGTGACGGTGTACGTGCAGTCGAGGTCAATGCCTCCGAGTTTAATTGTTGTCTCCGCCATTGTGTTTGTGTTTGGTTACGGGTGCAAATATACAACCGCTTTCCACATACACAACACTTAATGCAAAAAAAATTATCGCGCCAGCAGCAGCGCACTCTCCACCACGGCCACAACTGCCGCCATTGCCGCGATGAACCGCCACCGCTTGCCGCGTTTGGATGCCTTGATTAGTGCATTTTCCAGTTCCAACTCCCTCACTTCGCAGCGGTCAACCTGTGCCACCGTTTCGGATAGTCGGGCCTCGGTGTTCTGCTGCAATGCCTCGGCCTGTGATAGTGCGTCACGGGTTGCGGCAAGTTCGAGGCTGTCCAGTGACGCGTTATAGCGCAATACTTCAACCTCGTTAGTGCAATCGGTCAGACGGTCATTCAGCAATACGACCGACCTCCCCCCTAACGGTGTCAGGAAGATTTGCGCGAAGGATTTCGAGGGCCATGACAGCAGACAGGCTATCGCTAAGATGCCAGTTGTAGCGTTTCGTTTCATCGTTAGGTACGTGTTTGATACGTGGTAATGCCCGTAAGCTGTCAGCGGTTCGATTTGCCGCGCTCAATTCCTTCTTTAGCACCTCCGATTCCAACGCCATAAGATGCAACCTCTCAGCGGCTCTGATGCGTTCGGGGTCGATCGGTGGCAACGGGTCGGGCTGCACGGTCAAGAGGACGATGGCAGAAGCTGCGAGGATTAGACCTATGATTATGCAAATGCAGCGATCGGTCATTGCTTTTTCCTGTGTTCGTTCATTGCTTCAATGGCAAATTCCCTTGCCTGACTTCCGTTCTTGGCCCACTTATCGTCCGTCCACGGATCCGACTGAGTGCGGTCAGGACGATAGCAGCACCACCACCAGCAGCCCTTGTCCATCATCTCCGCGCGGAGAATGTACCCGTGGCTTACTGCCGTGTAGTCACCGCGACTGCCTGTCCATTTGATGGTGGTCATTACGTGTCTGTGTTTTGCTTAAAGCTGCAAGTATACAACGGTTCGCCACACCTGCAACACCCTGCGCTAATTCAAAATGATTCTAAATAGTCGCGTACTCCTCCCGCGCATCAAAGGACGGACACGCCTTGCCCTTATCGAACTCGTTGTGACCGTGAATAGTGGCGTTGGGGTATGCCGTCCGTAGTTCCCGCAATAGGCACAACAGCGCGGCCTTTTGCGCATCTGTCCGTGTGTCTTTTGGTTTCATGTCCTTATCACACCCGCCAACGTAGACCACGCCTATGCTGTCAGCGTTATGGCCTTTGACGTGCGCACCTGCCTTTTCAATCGGTCGGCCAACTTCAACCGTACCGTCCAAACGAATAACGTAGTGGTAGCCAATCTGTGACCAGCCCCGTTTCTTGTGCCAACGGTCAATCTCCGCAGCCGTGTGATGCCGTCCTTCAGGTGTCGCGGTGCAGTGGATGATGATTCGGTTGATGGGCCTCATGCCCCCAAAGGTATAAAGAAACCCCGACAACTTGCGCTATCGGGGTTAATTGCCCCTGACAATCAGAGACCTTTGAAAGCAAAAAATCCTGTGGGAGGGACGGTGTGACTTTCTGCACAAAACTACACAAAAAGCCGAACCCGCCACAAAGGACGGGTAAGGTATTCACCGCGACCAATCGGGGACACCCCGGTCCAATATCGCGGCAATGGCAAAGTTAATCTCAAATCGCGATATGCAATGAAAAAGTAGTACTTTTTTGTGACGGTGAGACACTGCAAAAACCAATGACCGCAACGGTTTGAGCGATGAAAAAACCCGTGACCCCTTTCGGAAGCCACGGGCCAAACACAAACACGCTGCGAAGGTAGGAAAAAATTAGGCACAAAAAAACCCGCGATTAGCGGGTCTATTTGTGTTTAATGATTTATGCGGTTCGATCAGGTGTCCCCATCCAAGCCCCGTAACAGATTGACTCCATGTCGTTAATCACGTTGCGAATCTTTACACGCTTTACGCCCATGGAATAGGTTTGAATCGTAACGGTCTTTTCTGTACGGCTAATTACCTTAAAGGTTGTATCACCGTAGTAACCTATGGCCTCGTAAGTTTTGCCGATTTCAAATTGTGCTTTCATGGTGTGTTTGTTGTTTGTGTTTGTTTTGATGGCACAAATATACAACCGTTTCACATACCCACAACACCCCACGAAAAAAAAAAATTCACTTCATCCCCGCCTCCCGCGCCACGGTGAAATTCATCTCCATCCACGTTAGAGCAGCCTGCCGCCACCGTTCATCCTGTCCAAGCGTCAATGCGTTAACGTAAGACCGCCACTCGGCCAGCGGCATACGGTTGAACGCGGCCCATGATTCACGGGCGATGGATATGGCGTTATCCCTTTTCATTGCTCCACGGGTCGTTCGAGAACAACGGTTCGCCTGTTTCGGTAAGTGGCGGAAAATGTCGCAGGCAACGTCTTACCCGTGCCTTCATTTCCTTCACCGTCTTCGGCCGCGTCTCGGTGTATAGCAGGTCGAACAGGAACTCTTTCGTTCGTCTAAGTGATTCGTGTTGTTCGTAGCGTAGGCTCATCGCACCTTGCCTTTGATTATCGTGTGATTGTAAACGGTAAAGTCGCCATCGTCCTCACGCTCAACGTACGCAAAGCCTCTGTTCCACTTGTTGATAGGCATGTAAGCGGGGTGCAGTTCGCACAGACAACCCGTTGACCATGTATTCACCACTTTACCATTCATTGTCGGTTCAGCGTGTGAACTTGTTTGATGATGATGGCCGATGATGCAATTCTCTTTGGCCCTCATGTAAGCCCCACGCGCGGGGTTTACGGGGCTAAATACCGAACGTCCGAACTCATGGCCGTGCATAATGTTAAGCCGTCCGAACTGGACTATGCGCATTTCGTCAATCAGTTGCACGCCAAGTTCCCCGAACTTTAAAAGTATGTCGAGACGGAACTCCTGTATGTCCAGTAGTTCAGGGGCTTTGATTCGTAGGAAGCGCTCATAGCGATCCTCGTGGTTGCCCAACTTGTAGTAAATCGGCACGCCCTCAAACTCCTTTCTTAAGACGCGCAGGAACTCACGGCCCATTTCCAATTCAGCAGAGAACCGCCTTTTGCGCGGGTCTTTTTCAAAGGACGACAAGCCGTAAAAGTCGAGAATGTCACCGTTGAGCATTATGCCGTTGACGTTGTTATCCTTGCCGTATTGCATGGCAAGCGTGACGGCCTCGATGTTGTGATAAGGCAGGTGAACGTCAGACAAAACCAACAACCGCGTAACGGCCTTTGGAATAATGAACGGTTCCCATTCTGTCTCATCCGTCTCAGGCAAGAAAAAAGGATTAGCTATCCCCATTGCTGTGGCGTGTTGTGCGGGTTCTGTTTGTACCTTGTTCTTAATCTTTTCGCGGTGATGCCGTCCGTTCTGTCCTCGTCTTGTGCGTATGGCAGACCGAACCCCGTCCAGAGATGAGAACAATTCCACGTTCTCCTTGTAAATCTTTCGAGCCAGCGTTAGACTTGGCAGGTCGGGGTACTTCGCCAAGTACTCATTGACGGTAATGGCCTTGATTCGATTTACCTCTGTCATGCCGTAAATGTAGGCATTATCCCCTACCCTGACCGCGATACGCCTTGAACCCCTTGCCCCTGTACTTTACGTGGCGTTTACGTTTTCGCTTCGGCCGCGGCTTGTGAGTGTTCTGTTGCGCTTTCATGCCTTGCACTTAGCGTTGTTCAACTCCATGCGCATGGCCGTCAGCGCGTCCGTGTTTTTCTCAATCACGGTGCTGAATTTCTCAACGTGCTTGTCGTTCGTCTCGGCCCATTCCCTGCGTTCCTGTCGGTGAATGTCCGTCAGCTTGTTAAGGTAGTACACCAACACCCCAAGGAATACCCCCGCTATACCATACTGCGCCAATGCTTCAAAAATTGCTTCCATCACTCATTCTCATCTGTCACAACCCTTGTTAATTCCTCATCACTCAACCCATCCCCGTCACCTACTGCCAATGCCCACCCGTCACCATGCTCAAACATCGGCCACCAATAGCGGGTCGTGACCATATCGCACCCTCTGCGTATGGCCTCTATCATGTTCCGCTCAATCGCGGCCTGTTCGGTGTCAAATGGTAGTAACATCATAGCCCGTAGTAAGCGCGTTGGTTATTTTCAATCACTAATTCGTTCGCATCTGATAGGACGGAGGCGTATAAAATGGCTTCTGAGAAGTCGCCAACGTGCCTGATTGCCGCATCAGGACGAGTGCCTAATCTGCTGATAATCATTGATGCCGATGTCGTTCCGGTGGCCTGAGTAACACCGTCAACCCTTAGCCGTCCAGTGCCACCCGTCCCCATCTTGAAGGATACTTGATGCGGCAAGGTGTTATTTACCGTACTTACAAGACTGCCGCTTGGCGTAGCTACGACAATGTTCGCCAATGAGGGGTCAAGTGTGCCTCCGAAATTCAAACCTTGCCCTGTACCGCCCAGAACATATTGCGCAAAATTCGTATTTGATGCCTTTCTTGCCACCACAAACCCGTGCGCGAACTCAATGGTTGAGGCCATAGACATCTCCTGCGATGTGCCGTTGAACACTATCGTTGGCCTCCCACCGAGTATCTGAACCGTCCCGGCAAGTACCATTGTTGGCTGACTCCCCGCAGTGACCTGAGTCGCATTGACGCTACCGATCTGGTCGTACAGCGTTGCCGTGAACCCGTTACCTGCGCCAACAAAGGCAATAAGCGCAGCGGTGTCCAGATTCTCACCGATGAACCCTATGCCAAGAGTGGCGTTATCGCTCGATCTCCGAACAATCGCAGCGTCACCCGTGTAAGCGGCCCTTAGCCTGCGAAGTGATACTGCCCAAATAGGCTGAGGTGTGATAAGTTCAAGGACGAAAACGCTTGTTGCCACCACCCCAACCTTGCCCCATGACTTCACCGTGCCATCCGTTGCAACAGCATAGATGTCGTAAGTCCCTGCGCGGTCAACAAACCAGTTATACACGCCTCCCGCCTGCTCTACTAACTCTTCAATGGTCACCCCATCGTAGGTAAAGAACAGGTAATTGTTGGCAGTGAACCCGCTCGGAGTTGCCGTTATGGTAATCGTGTCACCCGTTGAGGGTGTGGCATCGGATACTGTGACCGTAACGTCTCCGCTTGGTGGCGCAAGGGTACAGACTATGGGGTCACCGTAAGGCGTTGATTCTGCCGACCCGTCCGAATCCGTCCATGAGACGTTGGGTATTACATACTGCTCAACGCCTCCGCTTGGAACGGTTACCGTGTCAATTAGGTCACCGTCTGAATTGCGTATCTCAACCGTGCCAAGTTCGCACTCACAGCATACCTCGCCAATAGTAGCCTGTGTGACTATTGATGTTGGCCATGTCGCAAGCCAAGGATAATCTTCGTTACCAGCTGTTGCCACCTCATTAGACCCCTGTTTTTCCAGTTCCCAAGCTGTGCCGTTGTAAAAAAGGTAGTGGTCAACGTCCTTAGTGTATTTCGTTTTTCCGTTTACTATTCCGTCATGGTTATATACACCCGTCACGGGGTTACCGTCCTCAACGTAGGCCGATGTGGTCAACGTGGCGCAGTCCAACACCACCGTTTCACCGCAAGGGTCGGCAACGGTCGCAATTAATTCACCGTTGAACGTAACCGTTAACGGGTCGCACGGTGGGATAACAGGGCATTGACTATCGAGTAGTTCATCCTGTGCCGCTTCGGTCAAACAATCGAACACATCGGCCACCACATCTTCGGGCGCAACTTCTGCCAACTGCTCGCATAGTGTCGGTGGCGTGGGGCAAATGGCAGATTTCAAACATTCCCGCTGCTCATCCGTTAACCTCGCCACAACGGACGAATCGCAGAAGTTGAACAGGTGAAGTATGTCAGGGTCTGTCTCGCATTCACCCTCCCAACACTTGTAATCTGCCACCACGTCAATGGTCACGTCAACACTGACCATGCACAGTTTGTAATCGAGGTCGGGCACGGTCGTCTGAAACTCACTCGTCCAAATTGCGGTCGTGTCGTATTCGCCACCCGTTGCCCGTGACGTCACTGACCACGCACCCAGCATGGTACGCAGATCACCGTTCTCGAAGTTCAGAACGTTGGCAATATCTTCGGCCAAACGCGAAGGCATAAACGCGTCATCTGACGTGCTTTCCTTGCGCCTAAGTATAGCGATAAGCCGCAACGGATAACTACCCTGCTGCTGTTTGACAGCACGGCCCACAACCGTCACAGGCTCTAAGGTGAACCCTGACCTACCTCGCCACCATGTGCTGCTGCCGTTGTCAATGTCCACCGCCACGTATTCGCCCGAACCCGTGTAACTGTAAGGAATGGTCGCCCCGTCACCCTCGCGCCTGCGCCTCTCGGTAAGACAATAGTGCGTGTCGAACCGCCCAAGCGTTGCAAGTTTTGCGT
>Ga0208018_100494_pt1 | contig 10227 bp, 20 predicted proteins | sample 31_taG_FD_184105 | JGI IMG/M metagenome (GOLD analysis project Ga0208018, IMG submission 184105) | Marine viral communities from the Gulf of Mexico - 31_GoM_OMZ_CsCl metaG (SPAdes) (version 2) | ecosystem: Environmental > Aquatic > Marine > Oceanic | place: Gulf of Mexico | collected 2015-07-12 | reverse complement strand
CAGAAGTAGCCATCTTTGACTATGCACTTTCAGAACCACAAATAAGCACTTTATATGGTAGCAGTTCATTAGGTGCAGGCAATCCTATGGCTTTGAAACCTCAACCTGTAGCTTACTATCCTTTAGGAGATAATAGTACAGGAAATCCACTTACACAACCAAATGAAGCGGTAGAAGATGCAAGCGTTTTTGATTTTGATGGGAGTAATGATTTTATAGATTTAGGCACTGAACCTATTGTAACAGGTGAATTTAGTATTTCAATGTGGATTAAAAGGAGTTCTACATCTGTTGGTGATACTATACAAACTTTAATAGGAAAAGATAATCAATTTTCTTCAAGAGTTTTTAATCTTTACTTTAAAAATATAACTGGTCAAATTTCTTTTTGGGTTAGTTCTACAGGTACTTATAGTGCTACATATAGAGTTGATACATCAACAGCAATAAATGATACAAACTGGCATAATATTGTGTTTTTAAATAAAGGCGATGGACAGTTAAATGAAGTATATATAGATGGTACAGAAGCAAGCTATACTGCTCAAGGTGAAGGAAGAAGTACACTGTTTAACACAACAGCTATAAAAACTTCAATAGGAGCTGATGCTTCAACAGGAACAACTTATAATTTTAATGGTCAAATAAGTAATGTAGTAATATGGAACAGTGACCAAACTACAGAAATATCAAACATATATAATTCAGGAGTACCAGCTACAACATACACAAACACACCTACAGCTTGGTATAAGTTAGACCAATCAGCAAACTGGGATGTAAGTGGTTCAGGAAATTGGACAATTCCAGACGCTTCAGGAAATGGTAATGATGGCACAAGTTCAGGTATGACATCAGCTTCGTTAGTGCTTTCAGACCTTTCAAAATCTATACCTTATGATAGTTACAGTTTTAATTTTGATTCTGCAAGTAGTGATTATATTGATTTAGGGACAGATAGCTCTTTAGACATATTTGGAGGGGATTTTAGTGTTTCATTATGGTTTAATCACAGTATTTCGTCACCAAATAAACAGCCATTGATTGAAATTGCAAGTTTTACAAATAAAATGGCTTTAACACTTGGTTTGTCTGGCAATACAGGAGTAGGTTTTGCTGTGGGTTCTGGAACACCTGTATGGAATTATAACGCAGGAAGTGGTTTTAATGATGGTAATTGGCATCATATGGTTGCAACTAAAACAGGCACAACTTATAAAATTTATGTTGATGGCACAGAATTATCATTTTCAACTGGAGCTTGGGCTGTAGGTTCTAATAATAGAATTGCAGTAGGTAGAAGCACTCCTATTTACTTTGATGGTAAAATAAGTTCAGTATCACTATTTAACGAAGCACTTACATCTACAGAAGTTCTAAAACTATATGCAAATGGTGTACCTCAAGACCTTACAACTTTCACACCAGCACCTGTTGCTTGGTGGCCACTTGGTTCAAATAGCTTTTGGAATGGTAGCCAATGGACTGTTAGAGATATGATTGGCTCAAACGATGGAACAGGACAGAACATAGGAGTAGATGGTTTAGTAGGAGATGCACCACGAAGTGAAGCAAACGGAACAGGCACTAATATGGATATACCTACAAATTTAGAAGGAAGCACTAAATGGAGTGATAACAACAGCTGGAGTATTAATATGAGTAGCACAGCAAGAGTAGAAGATACACCATAGAAAAATATTTATTAAATTAGTAAACAAAAAAAAATGGCAACATACATTAAAATAGACATTGATACACAAACATCATTAGTGGACTTTAGCCAAGTAAACACAACAAGCTCACAGACAATGAGAAGAAATGTAGCAAACACAGAGGCATTAATTAGCTATGATGTAACACCTTCATTTATTAGTAATGGTAGGTTAACACCATTAGCAACATTAAACCACGCAGAAGCGTTAGCATTGTTATCTACACCTGAATGGACACCAGAAGAGCCTGAGTCAAATGAGGAATAGTGTTTTAAAAATAGCAAAGCCTAAAAAGAAAAGGCCTGGAGTACACAGCAAGAAGCGTAACTCAAACAGCAAGAATTCACGCAATTATAAAAAGAAATACGTTGGACAAGGTAAATAATATAAAAATGGATGACCATAACTTAATACTTGCAGTTGCTGGCGTAGTTTCTGCTTTAGGTCTAAAAGAAATTTGGACAATATTAAAAACAAAACTACACCTAAACGCTAAAAAAGAAGAGAGAGCTGACCACTTACAATATAAAGTAATTGAAGAGCTCAAGAATAAAATAGAAACTCTTGAGCAGAAGATTGACTCTTTAATTAAAGAAAATACTATGTTAAGGGAAAAACTCGCAAGAATGGAGGAAAGGCTTTTAGTATCTGCTAAAAAGAGAGTTAACAAGCGTAGAGATGAAACTGACTAAAAACCTATCTCTTCAAGAAATGCTAAAGAGTAGAACGGCCTCAAGGTTAGGCTTATCTAATTCACCAAACGAGGAACATATTAAAAATATGCAAGCTTTAGCAGAAAACATTTTTCAACCGCTTAGAGACTATTTTGGAGTCCCAATACATATAGCTTCAGGTTATCGCTCAGAGGCTCTTAATAAGGCAATAGGAGGGAGTAAAAGCTCTCAGCATTGTAAAGGCGAAGCGATGGATATAGATAGAGATGGTTATTCACAACCAGACAACGCTCAACTATTTGAGTACATAAAAAAGAATTTAGATTTTGACCAAATGATTTGGGAGTTTGGTACACAACAAAACCCTGAATGGGTTCACGTTAGTCATAAAAGAGACGGTAAAAACAGAGCAGAGTTGCTCGTAGCATATAAGACAAGTTATGGAAAAACAAAATACAGACAATTCTAAGCGATTTAAGGACACTAAAGTAGGTAAGTTTTTTAAAGATAAAGCTCCTCATTTACTTGACTTAGTTGGGGATATATTGCCAGACTCTGGCGGTTTAGGTGTGGTCAAAAACATTTTACAAAAAGATGAAACTATAGACCCAGAGACAAAAGAAATGCTACACAATCACTTAGTAGAGGCGTATAAGTTGGAAGTATCTGACAGAAACTCAGCAAGACTTAGAGAAACCAGAATGATGAAAGCGGGAGCTGTGGATTGGATGTTTAATGTAACAGGATTGACTGGTCTATTTTGCTTTGTGTTTTTAGTTTATGCTATTGTTTATGTCAACGTCCCAGACAATAATGAGAAGATATTTATTCATTTGATAGGGATTGCGGAGGGCATAGTCCTTAGTATTTTTGGCTATTTCTTCGGAAGCTCCTTAAGGAAAAATTAATATATTTAAGCACTTTCTTAAAAGTGAGGAATAAAAAACATCATAATCACAGGTATAAGGACACAGGTAATCCACGCTATAGACTAACAAAGGATGAAGCGGATTTAGTAAAGTCCTATAGAAGAGCGACTGAGGAATGTGAAAACGAAGGCGTAAACCCTAAAGACTTGCATTCATACTGGATAAAGAACAAAAACGCTTCTTTATATATAAAACCTGAAAAACAAAAAGACGAGCTTAACAAGATTATAAAAGACTTTATAAAAGAAGCTAAAAACTACTCCCCTAAATATCCAAAGATTGACAGACCTAAACTTAAGGACGGTCATCTTTTGTTTGTTTCCCCCTCAGATTTGCACATAGGGAAGCTCTGTAGGAGTTTTGTAAGTGGTGAGGAGTATAACAATCAGATTGCCGTTTATAGGTGCTTAGAAGGTATTAATTCTTGTTTGGAAAAAAGCTCAGGTTTTCCTGTTGACCAAATTATTTTATTATTTAGTGGTGACTTATTGCATATAGATAACTTTGAGGGAACTACTACAAAAGGGACTCGTCAAGATACTGATGGCCTTTTAAGCGACCACTTCCAAATCGCAAAGCGGTTAATGGTTGAGATAGTAGAAAAGCTTTTAACTGTTAGTAGAGTACATATTATGTACACTCCTGGAAACCACGATAACTTAACAGGGTGGCTTTTAGCTGAATTGTTGTCTGTATGGTTTAGACATAATAAAGACATAAGCTTTGATATAAGTCTACAGAAAAGAAAGTATTTTACTTATCATAATTCGTTAATAGGTTCTACTCACGGAGATAAAATAAACTATAATCAACTGCCTTTAGTAGTAGCTGACGAAGCTGAGGATTGGGGTAATACTAAATATAGATATTTATTTACTCAACATATACACCACAAACAGACTAAACAAGTTCCTGGTTTGCACATCGAGAGCTTGATGTCACCTTCGGAGTGTGACAATTGGCACGCTTCAATGGGTTATCAATCATCTAATAATAAAGCTATAGAGGCTTATCTGTTTTCTAAAACTAATGGGATGAGCTGTAGGTTCACACATCTATTTTAACTTTTTTTTTATTTATCTCTTTGTAGTTTGGTAAATGTGTGTATATTTGTACACATAAAACTACACACAATGGAAAGAAAAAACTTTATTTTATTAATGTTATTTATGTTGTCATCAATGTTTATTTCTTATAAGCTGGTGGTAACTTTAATCTTAAATGCTTAATTATGGGTAAACGGATAAACGTATATGTTGAGTCTGAAAAAATAGACTTAATATATAAATTTCAGGAAAAAGTAAAAGAAAACGGTAGGGCTTCAAGCTCTAAGGTTATTGTTGAATTTATGGAACAGTATGTCTATGGAAACTAATTATTATTATTTTCAACAAATGGAGGAGTGGCAACACTTCCACCACTACAAAGCTTTACATCAAAAGCTTAGAATTATAGTCAAGCAGGCTAATTTAAACAAAAGTATATTACGTCATACAGAGCTATCTAATAACGACAAAGAAATACACCAAGTCAGATTTGATAGGTTAATAAGTAGATGTAATATAATAGAGGACAGTTGGAAGCAGCTTAATTATAATTACGACTCTAAAAGAATACACAAAATAAAAACAATCTTAAAAGCAATTAGAAATTATGACAAGGAAAGAGCAACTCAATAAGCTTTTTGTAGATTATAATCTCTACGAAGAGGACACTTTTAAACATCAGCACTACCACATTATTACAAGGTCAGGTATTGATAAAATTCAAGCAAAAGCTAATATTAAAATAGAATACCATCTTAAACACTACAACCCAGACACAAAGACTTGTGTTATTCAAGCCGTAGGAACTCATAACGATATTACTATAGAGACATTTGGTGAAGCGTCACCACTTAACAATAGAAACGCCTATCCTGTAGCTATCGCAGAAAAGCGAGCAATGAGCAGAATAGTTCTTAAATTAACAGGTCTTTATTCTCTTGGCGTATTTGGTGAGGACGAATCTGACGACTTTAAAAAGTAAGCTATGAGTATAATAGATAATATAAAAGACGAGTGTAAAAAAGCACTTACAGAAAGACAAAACTTAAAAGAATCTTCAAAGCAATTTGATAAAATCTACAAAGAATGGACACAAAAGAAAGAGCGTTAAGTTACTCAAGTTTGAGTGCTTTTAGTAAGTCGCCTAATCACTTACTACAATACTGGGAAGGCTCAGAGCCTACTCCCACACAATTACAAGGCCAACTAATACACAAGTTAATCTTAGAACCTGAAACATTTAGAGATGACTTCGTAGTGTTTGAGGGTAAGATAAGAAGAGGAAAAGAATGGGAAGCATTTTCAGAAGCAAACCAAGATAGAAAAATATTAAGCCTAAAAGAATATAGAGACGCAGAGTACATCTTCCACAATGTTAAACATAATAAATACTTAAAGGACTTATTAAGTCGCTCTGTAGCTGTAGAGAAAGAGATTACCTGGACTAAGGAAGGTCTTGACTTTCGTGGGTTTGTTGACATAGTAGGAAAGGATTTTATAGCAGATATTAAAACCACTACAGACGCAGGGCCTAAGTTTATAAAAGACGTATATTACTTTAATTATGACCTTCAGGCGGCTATGTATTGCGAGGTCTATAATGTGGACTATTATATAATTGCTATAGAAAAGACTGCTCCATACAATGTTCAGGTCTATAGATTAGGGCCTCAGACAATGGAGGAAGGTCGTAAAAAATACAATGACTTAGTAGAAAAATACTTAGCTTGGGATGGAAAACCTATGGGCTATTTTAATCACATAGTAGAAATATAAATAAATAAACAATGAAAGAAAAAACAGTATATGTTGGCTCTGGAAAGACTATGAGCAACAAGTGGCTAAAGGTCACTATTAACCCAGACAAACTTAAGGACTATATAGAGGACTATAAAGGAAACAAGTTTGTAAGATTAAGTATCAACATTAAGGACGAAGCTGACCAATTTGGAAAAGACGTTTCTGTAAGTGTAGACACTTGGAAACCTGAGGAAAAACCTGTACAAAAAGTTGTACAAAAAATGGAGTCAGATGATGACTTACCTTTTTAGATATTATGAAGTCGTTAAAAGGTTCAAAAGATTGGGATTTAAATTCCAGAGTTATACAAGATTTATTAATTGAAGGACATTCTTTAAAAGAAATTTCTAAAATAGTAGAGCTTTCAATTATGAATATTTCAAGGAATTACAAACCAATTAAAACTAAAGATTATTACGAAGAGGTCTGTGAAGAGGCCTCTCCGTCTTATCTTGGTGACTACCGCTGGGAAGCACTAACAAAAGAAGAAATAGAAGCTTATAACAATTATGAATCTAAAAATAAAGCATACTATGACTGAAAAAGAAAAGGTAGAAAAAACTATAAAATATCTTAATAAAACTTACGGCTGGGAACTTTACAAAACAGAAAACGAGTTTTGTCATTGGGATGCTCAAAGTGCTAATATTATAGTAGAATTAAAGTTTAGAAAAGACACCTATCCAGATAAATATTTACAAGTAGATAAATTCTTAAGCTTGTTAATGGCTGCTGACTTTTATGACAGGATGCTTTACTACATAGTAATAGATAAAGAGGTAAGTATATTTAATTTAAGAGACCTAAAAGATGAGCTACTTAAATCTAAAATACATATACAGCAAGCTCCTTATTCTACAGAATTTAAAGACAGAACAAAAAAAGTAGATAAATATTTTTATATTTTAGAACCCAAACACAAAACAAAATTATGACAGATACTTATTGGTTTAAATTTTATCCGAGTGAATGGCTCACAGGAACAATAAACTTTGTAAGCAAACCAGCTCAGGCAGATTTTATCTATTTAAAATGTCACTACTTCACTCGTGGCTGTAAGATGACATTAGAACAAATGAAAAAACTAATTCCTGAAAGTTACCAGGAGCTACTTGATGAAAACATAGTTAAGCTAAACGGCTCAAATGTGGAGATAAAATACCTTGACGAGGCGTATAAGGAACGCAAAAAGAGAAGTAGTATAAACAGTCGCAACGGTAAAAAAGGAGGTCTTAAAAAGAAACAAGGTAACAGCTTAGAGCAAAGAGAGTCAGAGTTCTACTTAAAACTAATTGAAGAAAATGGCAATATTAAGTGACGGTTACGGCTTAGAGTATGTAATGGACTATAAAAATGGCAAGATTAAAAAAGGTCTTGGCATAGGAATAAAGCCACTTGATGAGGTTCTTAGATACAAGCAGGGTCAGATGGTTATGGTTTCAGGATTTCCAAATGTAGGAAAAACTTACTTTCTTATGTGGTATTTACTTTGTCACTCATTAATTAATAATTTAAAATGGGTTATCTGGTCAGGCGAAAACACACCAGAACAGCTTAAGATTGGTCTTATTCAAATGATAACACAGAGCAAATTAGAGAACTTAAACGAGGGTAATATAAAAACCCTACTGCAAAAAATAGATTATTATTTTAAATTTGTAGATAATACAAAACTTTATACTGCCCAAGAGCTTCTAAATATCTTTAATAAGACAGATGCTGATGGTTGTTTAATAGACCCCTTTACAGGCCTTAATAGTGACAGAGGAGGTAGAGTTTCACAATTTGACAGAAACTATTTATTCTGTAATACCGTTAGAGAGTTTTGTAATAAAACTAAAAAGACTGTGTATATAAACACCCACCCAATAAGCGAAGCAGCAAGGCGAGTCTATAAAGACGGGCATCCTTTAGCTCCTTATGTTATGGCTCCTAAAAGCTCAGATGTTGAGGGAGGAATGTCGTTTGTAAATAGAACAGATGACTTTATAACGATTCACAGAATTACAAACCACCCTACACTATGGAATAATACTTTTGTACACGTTCAAAAAGTAAAAAACACTATGACAGGAGGAGGAATAACACCACTTGACGAGCCTATAACTTTTGAATATACTTATAATACTTTCACTTGTGGAGGTGTAAACCCTATAAAAGACTTAATTAATGGATGAATTAGACGTACTAATACGAAAAAACAAGCTTGATATAATGATTATAGAAGCTTCACACAGATACGAAAAAAACAAAACAAAAAAACTAAAAGAAGGTTTGGAAACACTAACAGACATATTAACCCTTATTCACGAGCTACAGGATGAGATAAGGTCATTTAATAAGGTAGTAGCTAAACTTAAATACGAAAACGCTGTAGCCTATAAAGACAACGCTTTACTTAAGACTCAGTTTGCTAAGTATAAGGAGGATTTGATGAAAGCAGAAAACGAAAAAAGATAATTATGTTTGAAGAATTATACTACTATTTTTTTATAAGTTGCTTTGCGTCATTTGTGACTGGCTGCTTATTTACCTTATTTTGTAATAAAATTATTGATAACTTTATAGACAATGAAAAATAAAATTATTGATTTATTTGCTGCCACTCTTGGCCTGATGTTAGCTCCTATTTGGTTACCTCTTACTTTATTATTATACTTTATTAAATGGCTAAAAAGAGGACGTTAAACGAATTAAGACAGACTAAGGAGTATTATAAGCACCCTTATGACTCTGGAGTGTCTGTAGTCAAAAAGATTAAAGAACTTATAAAGCAGTTTCCTAATGACGCTGACTTAGGAGCAGAAATAAAAAAACTATTTAAATGAAGATATTAAACTTATATGCTTGCCTGGGCGGTAACCGGTATAAGTGGGATGAAGTTACAGATGTAGATGTTACTGCTGTAGAGTTAGACCCTGACTTAGCCAAGTTATATCAAGAACGTTTTCCTAATGATAAAGTAATTGTAGCAGACGCACACCAATACTTATTAGACCACTACAAAGAGTTTGATTTTATTTGGAGTAGTCCGCCTTGCCCAAGCCATAGTAAAATTAGAATTACACAAAAATCAAGAGATACTTTTAAAGCTATTTATCCTGATTTAAAACTTTATGAGGAGATTATTTTTTTAGATAATTATTTTAATGGTAAGTATTGTGTAGAAAACGTAACTCCATACTATCAACCTTTAATACCAGCAAAAAAAAGAGGTAGGCACTTATATTGGACTAACTTTAATTTGCCAAATAATTTAAAAGAAAGAAAACTTGATGGCATTTTATGCACAATGAAAGGAGAACATAAGAAGCTACAGGTATTTCACGATATAAAAGTTAATGCTGGTGTTGGTGGTTATAGAGATGTTTTAAGAAATTTAGTAGATTATGAAGCAGGCAGAACAATATTAGAAACTGCTATAGGTATTACAAGAAAACAGAATGTTAAACAAAAATCTATATTTGATGAATGCTAACCAAAAAGGCAAACGCTTCGAAAGAGAAGTTTGTAAAATAATAAATAACAAATTTGATAGTAATGTGAGACGCACCCCTCAAAGCGGTGGCCTGAGCATTAAAGGAGACATCATAGACATAAACCCAGACTCAGCACTCTATGACTTTCATTGGGAATGTAAGAACCAAGAAAAGCTTAACATCTGGAAAGCATTAGCACAAGCAAGAGCAGACAAGCCAATGGGTAAGACGCCCGTTGTAGTATTTACAAAGAACTTTGAGAACAATTACGCTTGTTTAGAATTAGAGGACTTTTTAAACCTAATAAAAACAATAGAAGATTTAAAAAATGACTAATATTTTTGACATAGGCACTGCACATCAAAAAATAATTAGAGATAAAAAAGCTAAATCTGACAAAAACAATTTATTTGGCGAATATTGGAAAAAAATAGATAAATCATTAGATAAGTCTATAGTAAAACCTATAAGTTTAAAAAGTGCAAAAAAAATTGTTGAAGAGTATGAGTGGCTTGGATGTATGCCAGCAATTTCTTTATTTGCTTTTGGAATATATTTTGACGGAGTTTGCGGTGGTGTAGTTG
>Ga0208018_100492_pt1 | contig 10243 bp, 24 predicted proteins | sample 31_taG_FD_184105 | JGI IMG/M metagenome (GOLD analysis project Ga0208018, IMG submission 184105) | Marine viral communities from the Gulf of Mexico - 31_GoM_OMZ_CsCl metaG (SPAdes) (version 2) | ecosystem: Environmental > Aquatic > Marine > Oceanic | place: Gulf of Mexico | collected 2015-07-12 | reverse complement strand
CGTCGAAACATTAAATTAATCTGAAGATTGGGCATCTATCAGAACAATTGCTCCCCTCACACTCCCCTAGTGGAGTACCAGGGGATCTCTTTATTCTTTAGTGTAAGTCCCATGTTTATTTTTTACTTGCTTACTTACTTAACATAGGTAATGACTAACACCAAGCTTGACGAATTCCACGCAACAGCAGCACAATTAATTCGTGCTGTCATCATCAACGCAATCAAAGACACTGCCGATTGTCATTGGCGTGTTGCTGAAGGGCCAGAGGAAGGTAGTCAGATGGTTCGTGTCCGTGATCTGATGGCATGGGCCGAGCAAACTGCATCTAACCTGGAGAAAAAGGATGACTGACAACAACAAGCCATTTTATCTATTGCCTGATTTAGTAGAAGAGCTTGAATCAGAAATTGATTCATACAAGATAAGCATTAGTGAAGGTATAGCACTTGCCTATGCTGCAGGTGCTGATTTTCAACTAGATCGAGACGCAAAGTGGCTTGATGGTCATGCACTATTCAGTCAACACCTGACAATCACGCCTCCTGGTGATGCATTAAGAGAGGCTATGCGTCCATCTTTATCTTTAAAGGCGCAAGCACTTCAAGCTCTTACAAATGCAGCCGGTACTGATTACCCAGTGGTTACAACTGTGCTCACTGCTGATCAGCATGCTTTAATTCGTAGTGCTCTTCAATCTTTACCTGACTAACCATGCCAAAGAAACCTGAACTCAATCCTCACTTTCCATCTGGACCAAGAACAGTCACTCTTGATCTTGAAGAGAATCAATGGTGGCATCTCATTTATACATTAAGAGGTGAGATCGACAACTACAGGCAACTTCGTCTTGATCTTGTTAACAGAGGCAAAGAGAAATATAAAGAACACATTGATTTGTGTACAGACAAAATCCGAAGCACAATCTCTCTTCTTGAGATTCTTGAGACTCAAATTGCACCTTTGTATTTCACCAGAAATCGACAAGCTGAGTACAGGAAACGTAAGCTTGACACGATAGAATTCACTTGAAATATCTGGGCGTCTGTACTCGTTGTGCAAACAGCACAGAAAGAGGCAGTGTAAGTCCCACTTACCACATCATCCTTACCTCAACTCAACCATGGAATCAAACCTTGATCTTTTCCAACGTAATAATATTGCCTCTTGTGCAATACAACGTGCCAAAGAATATCTCTGTGATGCCAATCGTTTCAATGGAGAATACACAACTGTAAAGATGTGGACTCGTTACAAGTGTCACATCTCAACCACTGTTTCTTTTGTGGAGCCTGACTAATGACTGTCCTTGCTATTGAAGAAGCCACTTTCATTGATGAAACTCATGTCCGAATTACAGCAGTTGTTGATGAGATGCGTCTCCTCTACCGTGCAACTCGCTACGAACCTGACGAATGGGCTCCTGCACTATGCGAAACAACTATTACGTTGGATCCAGAGGAACAAATCCCTCTTGATGAAGATGGCTTCTGCAGCTATCTTGATCACCTCGATCCTGACTGGCAAGTCCTCGATCTGAGTGAATACAAATGATTGGTTTCTCAATTGAATTCAAACGTTGGTATGTGATAGTACGTGGTCCCAAAGGACGCATGTACTTAGCGATTGGTTTTGCTAAACGCATGCCAGTCATCACACCAACTGGTACCTACACCATTGATCAATACTTAGAACAGTAATGATCACGTCCTAGGCATGACGTTAAACTGCCTATCTAATTCACACAGAATGTCATGCCAACTACCGCACCTCCTGCTCTTGAATTTATTCCTCATGGCCCACATACACGTGTCGTGTTTTGTATGAATAAATACAAGCTACCTCAGAATTATTATCCATGGAAAAAGATGCTTGAACAATTGAAGAAAGGTGTTGCTTCCACGGTTGCCAATTTGATTAAAGAAGGTGATGGATATAAAGAAAGAATCATAGACAAAGACAAAATGGAAACATCATTTAATCGTTGCGGTTTTATTGCAACTCGAATATTGCTTGAAGATGTACCTCCTATTTGTTTATCTGAAACTATTGTTCAATCTTTTTTAAAGACAGATGTGTCTGCAATGCCTACCCCAGAATATCCACTACCTGGATTCATATTTCAAATTCCTTCCCAGTGTTTGAAAACCATTTCATCTGTAGTGAATGTTTATTCTTTGTTGGTTTTACCTAGGAAAGACTCCCCTGTATTAGATGTTGTTGGTTTAAGTGATGAGCGATACATAGAAACAGGATGCAGCTGGGAAATAAGCTTAAAAGCTTTAGATGAAATTAATTTAATGACAAATTTAAATGATCCAGATTTAACTGAAAAGAAACATCCAAAAGATATTGATCAAGATATTATTGATTCCATGTCAAATATTGAGCGTATTGTAAAGAATGCTATCCTTGCATATACTTACGAGACGAAATATATTACACAGCCAACTGAAAGTGAGCTTGCTTTTAGTAAAGGATTTAAAGAAGATGATACATTTCGCTACATGCCTTTTCGTTGGCTTGGTAAAAACTTTAAACAAGCAGATAAGAAACAAGCTAGCAATAAACAACCAGGTGAACGAATAAAGGTTCGTTCGCACTGGAGAAAAGGCCACTGGCATACTGTATGTACTGGTACCAAACGTAAAGAGCGTCAGCTTCGTTGGTTTAAACCAGTATTTGTTAATGCTGACTAATGAAACGTCCTGGGCATGACGTTAAACTGCCTATACTCAACTCAACTTTAACCGCATCATGCAATTTTCTCTGCCCTCTAACTTGCAACAAGAACTCTTGGCTTACGATCCAAAGCTCAAGGCTTTGGCTAAGGAGACGAAAGCAAAGACTACCAAGAAACCTAAGTTTCCACTTGGTAAGATCCCTTGCTTGATACCTACGCACATCGTGCGTGAACAACTACAGCTTGATGCAATCGAACAGATCAATGCATCCCCTGCACCTCAACGCTTTCATCGCTTTACCAAGGTGGTAGATATTGCTACACCACAAGCACGTACTATTACCACTGCTATCCTTTATCACTTTGAGCAATGTTGGTACGCAGCATGGCTCCCTGGTAAAGATGATGACTACATCTATGGATACTCCTATGCGTTCAAAGATACTGCTGCTGCAGCTAAGGTTGTACCTAACCACATCTGGAATAGCCGTGAACACTACAACCAACATGACTTAGGTCGTGGCAGTATGCTGTATTACTGCACTGTCTATATGACGAGGCAAGCAATACTAAATGGTGATGATGGCCGTCGCTGGCGTGCCATGAACCTTGCCTCATGGTTACAGAAGGGACGTGAGATTACACAAGCTGTTTGTCAATTTGAAGATGCACTCAAGACAACTATCCCTACATGGGAAGATAGCCGTTCAATGTTTGAACGTCTCGCATGTAAAGACATCTGGGATGCACTTGATATTCCTAAGTTGATGTTCCAGAATGTCACTGATAAGTCACAGCTGTCACTAACAGTTGATACGTTTATTAAGCTTGCTAAAGATTGGAAGTACAGTGTTTCTTATTCATCTAATACCTATAACATTTTGTTGGACATTGCAGAAATTATTTCCAAGCCTGCAATCAAGAAACAATTGCAGGCAGCACTTGATCGTTCGTCGACTGCTTACCAAGACACATCAGTTGCCTATCGCAAGCACATACGTTATGGCTATAAAGAATTCACGAAAGTATGTAGCTCTATCCACAAGATTCATACGATCTGGCCCGATACTCCTATTGATCACTACCTAAGTTATTACCAAGAACTGCGTACACTTGACATTGAACACCTTCGTACCAGTAGCACACTGATTAAATGGCTGCAGGAAAACATGCCTGTTGCATCATTCTTCAACATGTTGCGTAAGACTAAGGAGAAATGTGACGCAGAGCGTGGACGCCTCAGCTCTTACTCTGATTACGACTACATCACCCATAGTCTCTATGAGATGAACGACACGTTCGACATGATCAGGCGTTTGCTTGATCACGGCAAAACTCTTGAACCTCCTAAGCGTTGGAGGATGCCTGATTTCCATGACTATGTGCAAGCAGAGAACTGGAAGATCCAGAACCCTAAGCTCAAGCTGCACCAAGATCTCTTCCCTCAACCTGTCAAGATTGATGTGGATGGTGAGACCTGGACATTCCTGCAACCTATGGATACACACCAGTTATCTGCCTGGGGACAAGCAGTACGTAACTGTGTAGGCTCTGCTTCTCAATACGCAGAGAACATTAAGAAACGTAAGCATTTCATTGTCTTGTGCATGGTTGGTAGTAAGCCGACCTTCACGATTCAGATGGATGTATCCATGGGTGTCATGAACGTCAAGCAGATTGCTGGTGTTGCTAACCAGCGGTTGTCTGATGACGATCGCGACAAGTACAGCAATGCATTCCAGCAGGCTTTACAGCTGCGTGAGTCTGAGCTAAAGTCCAAGAGCTGAAGCCAAGGCAGGGGGCGTCTATCCTCGTTATAGATGCTCCCTTTACTTATGGAACCCTTCACCAAGCACACTGATCAACCCTATGAGCATAGAGACATAACCCATACAGAAGAACAGCTTCTTGCCATGGCACTCGCTAACTTAGGTGAGTACATCCATGAGAACTCTCCTCATTACGAACTGATTGAAGATCCACGTAATGAAGATGACTATGACACATGGGATGTAGGCATGGAGCCTATTCCAGGCGATCAAACCTGGAAGTCAACTGCTATTGATGTTGAATCATCTGAAATCAAATGAAAGTTTATGGTCCTTACACTCGCAAAGATGGCAGACAGCATGTCATCATTCACGAGAATGGCAAACGCAAAACCGTAAGCTATCCCAAGTATTTACTTGAGACAAAGCTTGGTCGATCTCTTTTGCCACATGAAACTTGTGATCACATTGATAATGATCACACTAATAATTCTCTAGATAATCTTCAAGTATTAACACGTAGTGACAACTCAAAGAAGCAGATGGCGTTTAAACCGGCTGAAAAAGCTTATTTTGTTTGCCCTGAATGCAACAAATCTTTTTACAAATCAATGCGTTATGTACGTCATAATAATATAACTCAAAAGAAAGCTGGCCCATTTTGCTCTAGGGCTTGTGCTGGTCGTTACAGCCAGCGTCTAGCTAAAACCTACCGTGGCGGCAAGCCAAATCCACGTTATAGTGGCAACACGCCCGAGTGACCCAGTGGAATGAGGTTCTCGACTTAAAATCGAGCAGTCGGCGGTTCGAATCCGCCCTCGGGTATAGACCTGGGATGTCTATAAACTCAGCCACTAAACCAACTCACTACTCAACACAATGCAAATCTTTGCTGCTTTCAAACACCTCATCCCTGAGCTGCATGCTTTCTCTGATGAGGACAAGCGTTACAACATTGGTGCTACTTGGACAGATGCCCAGGGCTTGCGTGACTATCACAACGTTGAGCTGAGGTACGTACGCAACTCTGAGCGTATGGCCCTCCAAGGGGAGCCTCAGCCTGATGGCAGCTGGAAGTATGTCGAACCCAACGGCAACGTCCACGTCATCTCTGCAGAGCGGGCCAAGCACTTTATGGAGCAGACCCAAGCCCATGCATCCATCATGGTTGGCATGCTCGATAAGATGCGTGAAGCAGGAATCATTGATGACATCCTGGACACTGACGCTCAACCCGCCTAAGATACTCACCTGACATTGGCCCCTGCATCAGCAGGGGTCTTTCCTTATGACACAAGACGACATTGATTTTGAATTGGTCGATAAGACCATCGCACTTATCCCTGATCATGCTTGGACTCAAGTGAGACAAGCGATTGTCACAGGCCTGGTTGATTGCATGCCTGGCTCTGTGATCGAACGTATCACTGGCACCTATGACGACTTTGATCAAGCTGAACACATCCTCCATCTCTACTACTCAGGTGCAGAGGAAGGCAACAAAGAACTCTTGGTCGATGGCTTCAAGATCATGGGAGCATTCAACTGCATTGAACTTCTGCACTCCCTGAACATTACAGAAGATGGCATTTCAGAAACAACTACTGCCTGACTGTCCAGAATGCAAGCAGCCTACGCTACGTGTTCTTGAATCTCGTCAAGCAACCCATGGCCGTCGTCGTCGCAAACAATGTGATGCATGTGGTCATCGTTGCACCACATACGAGATCTCGTCTGAACACTACGCCAGGTATGATCACTTCCTCTACATGCACAATGAATTATGTAAACGACTAGGACAAAACACCACAGAACAAGCACCACCTCAAGACAATCAATGCACTACTTGCAGCCATAACCAAGGCAGCGATTGTGCTTATGGTTTTCCTGAGTACGACACACCCGATTCATCTGATTGCACTTGGTATGAGCAGCAAACGTCAATTTGATTACCGCATTGGTGATCGCGTAGCAGAACGTCCCAAGACCCATGGCATTTACACCAGGTCACCTCAGATGCGTCAATCACTTAAGCAGTACCGTAAGCAAAGGTATGGCACTGTGGTTGGCATGAGTACCAGAGCAAATAAGAATGGTTCTCGTTATAAGATCCTTCTCATTCAATGGGATGGACTCAAGACACCATCTGAACATGCACGCATGCGGATCTGTCCTGCATCTGAAATCCAACGTCTAACTAATGAAGTTGTAGTGCCAGGGGATATGTAACCATGAATGATCTACAGAAAGCTTTCCTGCGTGGTGCATGTGTTACTATCCTTGGCTTTGCAGTGACTGGTTTGTTGGCATCAATCTTCTTGACGCCAGATAAACCTAAAGACACATCTAAGTTTGAAGTCATTGCAGAGTATGAAGAGTGTAATGTAATCCGTTACACTGATCCCACAACACGCTGGCAGTATTTCCTGAAATGTCCATGATTAAAGATCCTTACTTTCGTGTTGATGTCCTAAACAGGACCGAAGATCCACAGACTTTGTGCTGGTATGCAATGCACCAGGACTACAGTGAAGAGTATGTGTTTAATGAAGCTCCACCATCTGAAACAGAAGCTGGCAACTTAATTGTTAAGCATCTATTAGCAGGTGAGCGTGGTCATTACGGACCACTGGAGCATCCATCAATTACATTCAATGTTGGCTGGTTTCCACACTCAGTGATGCAACAAGCACGTACACATCGTATTGGCATCAGCTTTGATGTGCAGTCCGGTAGGTATACCGGCAAGCGCATCATGGATGTGTTTACTTGCAAACGTGACACACAAGAAGTATTTTATTTGCGCCCTGTTGGTGACTACACTGATAGGTCTGGCAAACGATATCAGTACACTGAACAAAAGCGTAATGAAGATATTGCAGAGTGCATAATAGCTTCTGCTAATTATTTCCATAAGATTGAAGAAGGATACGCAGAGGAACATGCACGTGACATGATCCCCTACGCAATCCGTCAACACTTTGTTGTATCCTTTAATCTTCGTAGTGCACTTCACTTCATGGATCTACGGTCCAAGAAAGATGCACAAGAAGAAATTCGTGCTATGTGTGATTTAATGTGGCCGCATCTCAAAGCATGGGCGCCAGAGATCACTGCCTGGTATGATAAAACTCGCCTTCATAAAGCAAAGCTGTCTCCCTAGAACGTAGCAGCAGGTTGCTTCTTTAATTCTTTTATGGCATGCTTGGACTCTATATCCAGGCGTGCTTTCTTTTTCTTTTGTTCAATCAAGTACACAATCAATGCATTGTTCAATTTTGTAAGCTCCAATGTTTTTTCAGCTAGTTCCAGTGTTGACTTTGCTAGTTCTTCGTTCATTCGATCTGTCCTCCTGTGACGTATGGAAAGTAACAAAGGTTGCGGTATTTCAGTGACAGCCAAGGACGATGTGCTAGATTCCACCAGGCTTTGTCCTTCGCTGCTTGCTCTTGTTTATCGTACTTGACACCACGGTATGTAAGAGTCATGATTTAGTAGCGGTTTATACGGAAAGTATATGACCGTTGCTGTAGATGATGTCGTTCACCATGTAACACAACCATGACTGAAGAACAACTTGATGTTTTGCGTCAACTAATCAAACTCGAAATCGAGCTTGCACAAGTTGACGGAATGGAACATGGTTCCTGGGGCTGGATAGATAAACAAGCAGAAGAAGTATGGCAAGAATTTAAAGATAGTTTTAAGTCCACCTAAGTTCTACACACTAAGCGCCATGTCTGACATTAAGTTTCTCAATGACGACAACGAAGTTATCCGCATCGACGCCAAGGGCTTTCACTATCGAGGGCAATTCATCGAAGATGCTGGAGAAGCTCACCGCCTACTGGTGGAGTTTTTACGCAAACACCAGCCAGAGGGCTCCTGGCAGCACTACTCTTAGTCAACATCACTTCTATGTCTGAACTTTCACCCGCTACACAAGCAGTGCTGGACGCTTTCCGTTCCAGTCACACAGGTCAAGGTTGTCTTGCCTCCGCCCTTCGTGAAGTTGCGCGTCAAGTGGTGCCAGATGATCTAGAGCTCTCAAAACGCTCAGGCGAAGCAGTACGTCTCAACCGTTTAAGCATTTGCCGTCAGATCCATGCCATCGCCGACGAGCTTGAAGCCCAGTAGTCCGAGCAACTCATCATTATGAAAGGATTTAACACAACTAAACAAGCAACTCGATCTTCTTCTTATTGGGTTGCATCTTACACAAAGGACAATGAAGATGAACCATTTGCAATTCATAAGAAAGTTTTGTCTTATGCCCCAGGGCAGGACAAAGAATCTTTGATGACTAAGTACTGTCATTCACTGATGAAACTCAATCCACATGTGTGGGAAGTCTTGGTCCACCAAGGACCAAGTAAAATTCCAGATCATGGAGATCAGATTGTTATTCGCTTATCACGTGAACCTTTCAAAGGATGTGGTCAGCTCACTTGATGCAAGGGCGTGACCTCACAGAGATCAACCTGCAAGGTCATTCACTTGCCAACCAGAGGAAGCTGCAGAAACTCTGGTTCCCTTGGACCTGACGCAGCTCTTCTTCGGTCCGTATCTACTGTAAACTAAATTCCTGAACGGGAAGATGGACCTGAGATGTCCTTAAACTCATTCATTAGTTCTACCTATCATTCAATTCAACACAATGAAACTCCTGAAGTTTTCCACAGGTAACGGCAAGCTCAAGAATCGTTTGATCTTCAACCTACCTGCTGGTTACGCATGCCCTCACGCTGGTGTATGTAAGACCATGGCTGACAGAACAACCGGTAAGATCCATGACTTGCCGCAGTTCAATGGCACAGAAGCACCTGAGTACCGTTGCTTTGCTGCCATGGCAGAGACCAGGCCGACAGTACGTCAAGCACGTTGGCACAACTGGGATCTCATTCGTGAAACCATCCACATGAACGGCAACCAGGCCATGCTCTTGCGTGATCTGATTGACCTTTCACTTCTGATGCAACCACCCAAGAAGCTGGTGCGCATCCATGAGTCGGGAGATTTTTGGACTGAGAACTACATGAAGGCTTGGATCATGGTTGCACAAGGTCGACCCGAGCAAAAGTTTTATGCCTATACCAAGTCTCTTGGCATGTGGTACAACCTGAAAGATATCATCCCGCCCAACTTTTATCTCACTGCATCTCACGGTGGTACTCTCGACTACTTGATTCCCAAGTACCCTGATGTGTTCCAGCGTGTGGCATACGTTGTGTACACAGAAGAAGAGGCAGCAGAACGTGGTCTCAGCATTGATCATAATGACAGCCACTGCCTTGGTAACAAACCATTTGCACTCTTGGTCCATGGCTCCCAGAGGGCTGGTTCTGATGCAATGGCTGCTATTACAAAACGTAAGAAGGAAGGTGGCTTTGTTGGCTATGGCACATCCAACAAAAAATAATCTGTAGACCCTTGCGGATCAGGTGAAATGACGTAACATGCAACCGTCTTTCATCTGATCCTTATGTCGTATGTCATTGCTTGTTGGCGGTGGGGCACACCACATGCCATTACTGCCAACAGTAAAACCAATAAGTTTGAGTTGATTCCACTAGACTCTGATGTAGCTTTAAACAAGATCTTCTCTCATCCCTATCGGGCAGGAGCACAACAGATCTTGACGTGGATCAACAGTAACGATGAAGACCTCTCAGGTAAAGAACTCCAAGTTTGCGATGAATCCCAGTTCCGCAAATGATAAGTACCTTGTCTTTGACCTAGAGAGTGATGGTCTTTATGACACTGTCACCACAATCCATTGCATTGTTATCCA
>Ga0208018_100486_pt1 | contig 10290 bp, 11 predicted proteins | sample 31_taG_FD_184105 | JGI IMG/M metagenome (GOLD analysis project Ga0208018, IMG submission 184105) | Marine viral communities from the Gulf of Mexico - 31_GoM_OMZ_CsCl metaG (SPAdes) (version 2) | ecosystem: Environmental > Aquatic > Marine > Oceanic | place: Gulf of Mexico | collected 2015-07-12 | reverse complement strand
TACCAGATTATTCAGCAAGTAACGATATGTTCAAAGGGTTCAGTTCTGGATCCATGTTTTCCGATTTAAAAAACGGAAAAGAAAAAAGAACTATTTTTGGAAATGATATTCCGCAAGTAGCAAAAGCAAAGCCTAATCCAAAATCTTCAGCATGCTGTGTGACTGAAGCATCTGGACAGCTTCCAGCAGGCGGATTCAAAATGAATGCTTTTTATTCTACTATTTGGGGTAGAAACTTAAAAAACATTCTAATTAGTAATATGGCATTCGGTGAGCAATGCTGCAATGATTAAGAGCTATGGCAAATTTATTTGGACCTGAATCAAAATTATTTGGCGATCAATCGAGAGCTGAAGGGGGCGGCCAAGGTGCCGGAGACAATTATCACGGACTAAGGCCTGGAGATATTCCAGCATGGTCACAAAGATTTGAATACGATGCAGGAAGAGAGGTTCTTGCACCAGATGGAAATTACTACAGATGTCTTAGAGATCATACAGCTTCAGAAGACTTTAATACTGATATAGCTAATTGGGAGTTATTTGGAGGTTCAGGACTTGACACTAATGATCAGCTTCTAAAACAGGACAGAGACACTATTGTCCTATCAAATGGTAGCACTGGCGGAGTTCCAATTCCAGATTCAGTTGTCGATATGAATGATTTTTCATATTTATGGAGTATATGTGGATTGCCTTTAACAGACATTGCTGAGGATGATAGTTTTGTTTTTTGTAGATGGAATGGATCTTCTTATGATAAATACAATCTGCCTGCCAGTACACTACTAAAAGCTGAAAGCCTCAGAGATACATTAGCGGTAGGAAATATAACAGGTGGTAATGATATTTTAATGACTGAAGGTGATGATGTTGTTTTTCAATACGAAGCATTTGGTAATTATATCAATACCAAACCATTAACAGCAAATCAAAATATCTTATTTCCGGACAAATCAGGTACTATAGCCTTGCTTTCTGACATTCCAAGTTATGAAACAGGTCAAACTTATATTCCTACAAATGTAACTACCAATCGTTCTTTTGATGCAGACTCTACATCATTAGATGAGGTTGCAGATATTGTTGGTACATTGATTGCAGATTTACAATCAGTTAATATCTTATCGTAATGGGACGATTTGGTGAAGTTAATTCTAATGCGGAGTACGCACTGAAAAATAACCTTTCAGCAATAGTAGCTCCTACAGTGAATGATGATGCGTTAGCAGGATATGAAACAGGATCTCTATGGGTTGATAAAACAGGAGATGCTGCTTATGTGTGTGTTGACGCAACTGCTGGAGCAGCTATATGGACATCTACAACTTTACCTGTCTCAAATTCTTATGGGTTATATAGCCAAACATCAAATTCTGTAAGAATACAAGGAATCACAAATAATGGGGGTACGATGTTTGGAGCTGGACAAGGATCTTTATCTGTTCCTGCAAATTTATTTAATGTTGGAGATGCCTTCAAATTAGACGGATCAGGACATTTAACAATGCCTGCACCTACATCTAGCAATGAATTAAAAATTGAAATTAAGTTTAACGGAGTAATAGAGTTGACAATTGACATGGACATGCCTGTTGTTACAGATTTGCATTGGTTTATGGAGGTTAATTTTGCTATAAGGTCTATAGGTGCAACTGGAAGTGTTATGACATCAATAAGATTTTTTCACGAAGAGGATTCTGCCGATAAACTTAATGGCCATAGCGTAACCCAACTATCAACATTAGATACAACAATAGTTAATACTTTAGATATAATTGCAACATGGGGTACAGCAAATGATAACAGGGAGATTTATTCTGAAGTAATGAACTTACACAAAATTTATTAAAATGGGAAGATTTGGTAATATAGATAGTAATGCGGAGTTTCCGACAAAAAACAATCTAACAGCAATTGTAGATCCAGTTGTTGGAGATGACAATACATTAGGATATGAAGAAGGATCAGTTTGGGTTAATACAACACTAAACAAGGTATTCTTTTGTGCTGATTCTGGAACAGGTGCAGCTATATGGAAAGAAGTTACTTCTAATACAGGAACTGATATTTATAATACTAGTTCGTCACAGTGGTCCACATTATTACTTGCCTCTGTACCATTACCTGATGGGAGTACTGCAAATGGATTTACATTTTTTGACGATGTTACAGATAAAGTAGCAGGAGGTACTACTAGCTATGATGAATATAACATTGCATTTGGATTATCTGCATCAATGACAGGCACATCAGGAACAGCAGACCTTGTTATAGCAGGCACTACATATACTATGACTTTTGCTACAGACTTGGCTACTACAATATCAAATTTTGTAACTGCTAATGATGCTGCATTAAGAGCTGCAGATGTAAGGCCTTATGCTATTAGCAATGCTAATGGAGATTTCCTAAGACTTTGTTCTACGGATACAATATTGAATGCTGTAACAGTAACTAATACTTCTGGAGATTTAGCTGGTACAATGGTTAATGAATTTGCTGGAGGTAGTGTTGCTGTAGGGGATCACGTAGTCATTCCATATTCTGGGCGACCATATAATGGGCAAAGATTACTTCACACAATGCGTGTAAATTTTGACATCTCTACAGGAAATCAAGTACAAAGTGCTGCATTAACATTAAGAAGATTTCAGGATGATTCAGTTATAGGTACGTCTATTAAAGTAGATCGTGATGTTGATGTACCGGGTAATCAATTTGTGTTTGAAACATACACAAACGACGCAACTGATCCTTTTGTTACAGGAGGATTTTATTTTGCATTAGAAAACAATTCAGGAAACACACTTACATTTGAAAGTAAAGCAGGAATACTTATACAAACAATATTCCAAAGACCTACAAGTTTCTGATAAATAATAAATAAGATGAAAGTTTTACAGAACAAAGAAACAACGCTAAAGAATCCAGATGGAAAAACAAATGCAGTTTATGCAGATCTTATTGCGGTAGCATTAAATGCTATTCCTCAAGGAGGTATATCACCATCTGAAATGAGGAAAAGATTTAGAATCATGAAAGCAGTAGAAGCTTCTCCAAATGTTAATGACCTAATTAAGTTTGAAGATAATGACGCAGACAACTTAAAAGGGTATGTTAAAACAAGCAAATGGGGAGTGATTCATGAAGACATCTTGGTTTTCCAAGATGATGTTGAAGGTATGAAAAGTGAATAAAATGAAAACAATAAATTTCATTCTTAAAGAATTTGGTACGCTACTAGTTGCAGTTTTAGCTGTCGCTTTAGCATTGCCATGGTTCTGGATATGGGGCGTTATCCCGGTAGGACTATTTCCATTAGGAATAGTCTATACTTTCTCAAAACCTTTTTATGATTATAGAAAAAGAAGTTGGCCAGAAAGATTAAAAAGAATTGGCAGATGGTGCCTTAATGTGTTATATCAATGCTGGGTAGTAATAAGAAGAGGTTTCTTATTTGTTGGATTTTTGATTGACTTGCTAGGAAATGTTTTGATTGGCGAATTAATAGAAGATCTAGTTACATCAGAAGAACATACATATTTTGGAGAGGGCGATATTACAATAAGTGCTGCTTTAGGTGATCTTAAAAAAAGGGGGAAACTAAACAAAACTGGAATACTAATATCTAATGTTTTGAGTAGGTTAGACTTTAAACATAAAGATCATTGTATTGCAGCTTACGAGTTGTACATGTTTAAGAAAAACCAAAAATGATACTTACTGTTTTGAACGAAATGCAAATAGGGTTGGATGTTTTAATTGGTGCCGGATCAGGAATCCTTGGTGCTTTAGGAGCATACTATAAATTAAAAGCACGTCTTGACTTACAAGAAGCAAAGAATGATGAACAAGAAAAAGAGCTTGATGATATTCGAGAGCGTAAGAAAGAAATGAATACTGCACTGCACAAACGCATTGACGATCAAAACCATACAATTCAAGATATTCAAAAAGAAATGAGCACTGGGCATAGTAAACTAGAAACAGCTATTGCTCAAATGGAACTTAGGATAGTTGAAAAAATTACAGCCGCAATAGATAAGTTAAAATGAATAAGATCTGGAAATATCTTGGTAGTATAGTTAAGTCTGACTCTCCAGACTCATCTAAAAGATTTTTAGCTCTTTTGACTTTTGCTTTAGTCATATATGTGGTCATTAGATTTACTGGATCCAAAAATTATGTAACAGTGCTTGAAATACTTTTGGGGTTTGTTTGTGTTATGCTTGGTGTTGCTGTTTGGCAAGACATAAGAAAAACTAGAATAGACAAAGAAAAAAATGAGGGTAGCAATTAGCATATCAATTTTGCTTGTTGTTTTGCTTGGATCTACTTCTTGTGGTCCAATTAAAAGACATCAACGATTAGTTGACAGGTTTCCCTATGTTCATGAGCAAGACACACTTTACATTACTGATTCAGTTTATGTTCCAAAAGTAGAGCATGATACTGTTACTCACATTAGAGAGCTTCTTGATACAATACATGTAAATCATGATAGACTAGAAGTAAAAGTATATAGAGTTAGAGACTCTGTTTATATTGAAGGTCAGTGTAGAGATACGCTTATAGTTGAAGAAAGAGCAGTTCCTATACGCTATTTTGAAAAGACACCAGGATGGATGTCGTCATTAAAATGGGTATTAATTGCATTGTTTATTTTAGCAGTGCTTTACTTTGTATTACAATTTAGAAAACAGAGATAAAATGTCAGAACACACAGCAGTTAGAAAATATACAGACAGAGATCTTCTTGAAGGATCTATGCTTGTAGAAGGATTTAAAGGATTTCCTAAAGGTCGATTCATCATTGGAGTAAGATCCCAAGAGGACACTTCAAATGTATATGATGATAAGTTTTATGAATATGAAAACATTGGAGAAGAATTTACTATGGATCCTAGTAAAATGCTTTTCATTCGGGTATTAACCGGTACGACAAATCCAGGAATAAAAATTCTTAAAGGTGGTTTTAAGTCCTTTAATCCAAAAGGAGCAGCTGTATTAAAGTCAAACATGTGGTATTACAATGTTTGGAAATATGGTATGCATCGTGGTAAAATGCCTGCTCTTCGTCAAAGAGGTGCAGAGGTTGTTGTTTATCGTGATGGCGACATGGATGGTAAATCAGAAGAATTAGGAGAACCAATATCTGGTTGGTATGGAATCAACTATCATATGAACACTTATGATTTTTCTGATGCAAACCTAGATAAAACAATTTGGACAATTGGAGGTTGGAGTGCCGGATGCCAGGTCACAAATGAAAGAGAAGAATATCTTGATCAAATGGAATGGTATGAAGATGCATTAAACAGTGGTAAACAAAAATTTGTTACTTACTGTTTATTGAGAGAGTTTTAGAAACAAGAAGAAAGATCTATTGATCGTTCTTTGCTTATTGGCGTTATTATGTTGGTGAATACAGAATACTTTTCACCAGTAATAATGGATGGCATTACTAATGCTAATCCACTTTCTTATGAATATCGTGAGTGGTGGATGGAGCAAAAAAGAAGATGCATAGAGGGTTATGAAGTCGGAGGAATTTATATCCCTGGCGATTATTACTGGTACTTAAACTTTTGGAAGATTCGTGGTAAGGATAAAACTACAGGAAGGAAAACATTAATACCTCCTAGATTTATCGACATGGATCTTGAGTATTTCTTAGCTGTAGAAAAAGCAAGAAGTGCAGGAAAACATTTGTGTGTTGTAAAAGCTCGTCAGAAAGGATTTTCTGAAAAGCATGCTGCACTAATGGGTAAAGAATTCACATTCTTTCCTCACTCTCAAACAATTATTACTGCTGGAGAAGAAAAGTATTCTAATGCAACTATGAGGATGTGTGTCCGTGGTCTAAACTCTTTAAAAGAAACTGAGTTTTACAAAAGAAGACAGCCAGACACTCTTGAGTATATCCAAGCTAGATATAAAGTTATTGAAGGAGGTGTCCCATATTGGAAAGGGATACATAGTGAAATCTATAACATCACATCTAAAAACAATCCACAAGCAACCATCGGTAAATCTCCTTCATTGATAATCTTTGAAGAGGCCGGTAAGTTTCCAGGACTAATTGATTCATTCAAGTATATTCAACCAGCACTCGAAGCAGAGGGCGGTGAAAAAACAGGATTTGCAATTATTGTTGGTACTGGTGGAGACATGGAAAAGGGTGCTGCCGAGCTTGAGCAAATGTTCTATTTTCCAGAGGCGTATGATATGATGGCCTTTGAGAATGAATACGAAGAGGATGGAGGAGAAGATAAGGTTGGATACTTCTGTCCTGCTTGGAAGTTCAAGATGGTTGACAAGGAAGGAAACTCATTAAAACAAGAGAGTCTTGATTTTATCAATGAAAAAAGAGAAGCAGCAAGAAAATCTAAAAAGGTAGATGATTTTGTAAACACAATTACACAGGATCCAATTGTTCCGAGTGAAGCGTTCATGAGAACTGGTGGTAATATGTTTAATCAAGCTTTACTTAATCAGCAATTTGCTAGGCTAAGGAACAACAAAGCACTTTTAAATTTACCAGACAGAGGAAGACTTGAATGGATTAAAAATGAACTTGGTAAAATCATTGATGTCAGATTTGTTCATGATGAAAATGGAAGCTTGCTAATAATGGAGCATCCAGAAAAAGATCAGAACGATGAAGTGTTCTTAAACTTATATGTCGCAGGAACAGATTCTTACGACAAAGATGAAGCACAGACCTCAGATTCAAAAGGATCTTGTTCTATGTATAAGATGTTTAAAGATGTAGATTCAACCTCAAATATGTTTGTTGCTAGATACACAGATAGACCAGCTACAGCTGAAAAGTTTTACGAAGAAACTGCAAAGCTATGTATGTACTATCGAGCACCAAATCTAATTGAGTGGTCAAATATCGCTATCTTTAACTGGTATAAGAACAATGGATTTGAAGGATACTTAAAATTAAGACCGGCCATTGCTTATGCAAACGTAAAAGATAGTAAAGTAAACAACAAGTATGGTGTGGATCCAGGAACAAAAAATGAGTGGCTTGTAATGTATAGAGATTACATTGAAGATTATTCTGAAGTTATGTATGATTCATATCAGGTTGAAAGAGCAATTAAATTTAGAAATGAAAAAGGATACAACTGTGATATTACAATATCTTCTTCTTTAGCTATTTGTCATGCAAAAGATAACGTCAATATTAAAATCAACAAAGATCAATACAAAACACAAAAAGAAGAGTTTTTTCATTTTAAAAGTAGTGGAGGAAAACTAATGCAAAATTTTTAAGAAATGCCGTTACCGAATCAAAATATACCTGAAAGTTCCAAGAACAAAGAATGGATGAAGCGATGCGTAAGTGCAATTGTAAAAATGTCGTTTACCAGCAAGATCAGTAAGGCAAAAGATAAATTCTGCTATGACATGTATAATGGTATCCAAAATGACCAAGACTTTGATTATTTAAGAAAAGTTGGTGATTATGAATACCCTGCAAAGATTAGATTTGTCCCATTGCTTCGTCCAAAATTTGACAGGTTAAGAGCAGAAGAAACTAAAAGACCTTTTAATTGGAGAGTCTTTAGTATCGATAGCAATTCTGTTAATGATAAGAATCAAAAGAAGTTTGAGAAAATTGTATCAGTAATGTCTCAAAAGAAAATGCAAGTTTCTTTAGCCTATAAGCAAGCTTTAGAAAACTTGGATATGATTCAACAGCAAATAAATCAAGCAAGACAGCAGGCCGCAGAAGAAGGGGGACAAGTTCCACCAGAGTTAGAGATGCAATTAAAAGCTGCTGAGAATCAATTAACAATGGGTAAATATGTTATATCCCATGAGAATTTGATTAATGAAGACGAACTAAAAGATATTGAACTTTACTTCAAATATAAGTTTAAGGACTTCTTAGAGATTATGGCTGAAAAAGGATTGAAATATCTAATAGCTACTCAAAATCTAAGAGATCTATTTAATCTTGGATTTGAAGATAAACTCATAGTTGATAAAGAATACTATTTTGCTGATTGGGAAGAGAGTGATCAGTCAGAAGATCCTGTTATCAGAAAAGTAAATCCAATGGGTTTCTATTATGCTGGTGATAGCCAAGTTGATTGGGTTGGTGATTCTGAGTGGTGTATGGAAGAAAGATTTATGAGTATAAATCAAATCATCGATGAGTTTGGTGATAAAATGAGCTTTCAGGATATCGAAAAGCTAAAAAGTAGGTCTTCTTATATAAACACTCAAACTGGGTATGGCTATGGATATTATGGATACAACTATTCAGTTAACGGAGGTGAGTATGGAAATAATAATGTTGATGGTTGCGGACCCGATACTCTTTATGCTGGTTCTGAAGACTACGCTAATGTTATCCGTGTTGCTCGCTGCTATTGGCAATCACCTACAAAACTGAGAGCTAAAAAATCTCCAAACCCACATAGGGAAGGAAGTTACTTTACTCATATGATGTCTGAATCTGAATCTGCAAGAACAGATAAAGGAGAAAAAGAAGTTGTCGGATATAAGAATGACGTATATCAAGGTGTTCTTATCGATCAAGATATTTATGTAGATTGCAGAAAGAAAAGTGTTGTAAGATCTCAAGACAACTACGGAAGAGTTGAACTTCCATATGTTGGACGTGCACATAACATGTACACAAGAAAACCATACTCACTTGTTTGGGCAGCAAAGGATGTTCAGATTTTATATAATCTTATCCACTATCATAAAGAATTATGGCTTGCTTTATCAGGAGTAAAAGGATTTATCATGGATAAGTCTCAAGTTCCGGAAGGAATGTCTTTGAAAGAGTGGATGTATCAACGCAAGATGGGAGTTGGTTGGATTCAGTCGGTGAGGTCAGGAATGAATCGTCAGCCGTCTTTCAACCAATTCCAAAACTTTGATGACTCAATGGGGCCAGGTATCCAGTACTTGCTTCAAATGCTTCAACATCTTGAGCAATTAGCTTCAAGTATTACTGGTGTATCACCTCAGCGTATGGGAGATATTGCACCAACAGATCAAGTAGGAACAACAGAACAATCAATCAAAAACTCAGCACTTGTTACTGAAATCATATTCTATGATCACGAGCAAGTAAAAAGAAAAGTTCTTAATAGGGTAATCAACTTGTGTAAAAAGGCGTGGAAAAAAGGTAAAAAGGGATCCTACATTTTAGGCGATTTTGCACAAGAGTTATTGGATGTTCCGCAAGACACTTTAGATAGAGCAGACTACATGATCTTTACTACTGATAGTGGAAAGGAAGAAAGAGCACTTCAAGATATAAAGCAGATGGCTTTTGCAAAACATCAAGAAGGAATGCTAACTTTTGGAAACCTTGTCAAGCTTTACAACGTAGATAACTTGAGAGAGTTAGAAGCAAAAGTAGAGCAGTATGAAGAACTTGCAATGCAGAGAGTAGAGCAGAACAATCAAGCCACAAGAGATCATGAAACGCAAATGAAGCAGATGGATGCTGAATTAAAAATGGCTCTTGATAAACAAGCTGATGATGCTAAAAATATGATGGCTCAAATTGAGCAAGCCAAACTTAATTGGGAAATGCAGAAGTTTGGAATGCAACAACAATTTGAACAACAAAAGCTTAATATTGAAAACACGACTGACAATAAGCAAATCGATACTGAAAGAGATGTTGAGATGGCTTATCTTGATGAGCAGAAACGTGCAACAAATATGGACTTTATGATGGCTAAAGCAGACCTTGCTATACAGGGTGCTGAAGCTACACAAGATCAGTTAGTTAAAGCTGGACAAAAGAAAGAGAAAGTAAAGGACACTTAATTAAAAGTTGAATTTCTTATATTTGCTAGAGAAAGAGAAAAAAGATCACAGAAATAAAAATAATGCTATGACAGACAATAATCAAAATACTGAAAATAATTCAGAAGGTTTAGAAGTAAACTTGGATGCATTATCTGCACCTGAAGGAAATTATGATCCGGTATTGTTTCCAGCTGACAATTCTGGAGACTCGGAGAATCCTCCAGGTGATGATGGTATTCCTGAAAATCTTCCAAACTTAGATGAAGAACTTTCAAATCAGAATCAAGAATTAGATCAAAACAACAGTCAAGATCAAACAGTTGATAATACATCAACTCAATCCGATGTACAAGATCACTACTGGATGAAACCATTTGAGCAACTCAAAGAGGCTAATCCTGAGTGGGAGATCCCGGAAGGTATCAATGAAGAAAACTATATAGATGTTCTTCAGAAGGTACTAACACCTCAACAAAGTGAACAGCAGGAG
>Ga0208018_100483_pt1 | contig 10356 bp, 7 predicted proteins | sample 31_taG_FD_184105 | JGI IMG/M metagenome (GOLD analysis project Ga0208018, IMG submission 184105) | Marine viral communities from the Gulf of Mexico - 31_GoM_OMZ_CsCl metaG (SPAdes) (version 2) | ecosystem: Environmental > Aquatic > Marine > Oceanic | place: Gulf of Mexico | collected 2015-07-12 | reverse complement strand
GCGTTACGATTACAACACCGTCAGGCCACACTCATCGCTCGGGAACAAAACACCGGTCGAAGCGCGCCCGACGCTTGAGCAATTTGAGGGCTCCGCGCCCGGCGCGCTTGCCCAGCACGAAACCGACAACTATCAAGACCAAACCCGCAGACTCTCGTCATGAGCGAGGGACCAGCGGGGGGCAGGTCAGCAACTTTTCCAATCCACACTGCCAAATGTGAAAGTCGCGGAGACAGTTCAGAAGCATTCGTCGCGCTTGGGCCGCGCAGGAAGGCAAATGATCGCTCTTCAGTAGTCTCCATGATGTCCTGCTGTGTTATTCGAAATGCATCCCAGACCGTAGAGGGTGTCGGTCGATCACTGTACGGATTGTCAGGCGCGATCGGTTTTGGTGTAGGGTCTTCAATCAGGCCCAAGACATCAAAAGGGTCCCGACGGTCGATTTCGGTATCTGGAGTATACCGCTTTTGCGGGGTGGCATAGCGAAACGAGCTATCAAAACAAAATAGCCATTGTGGTGGAATTGGTTCGACTCTTTCGGCAATCGCTTTTGCGCCTATCCGGTGGGATATGAGGTGCGATATTTGTGACCGTTCCCAATCTGACAGATTTGCCGGACCGACCATGGCCTCACTAAGCCTCGCTTCAATCCAGTCATCTTGACTGACAGCACGGTCGCGCCATAATTCCAAAGTCGTCCATAAGTCTTCATAGTGATCGAAAGCGATGGGGATGACGCCTCGATGATTCCACTTTTCGTCGGCAACCGATTTTTCACCCTGCTGAAACGCGTAGACGTTTTGTTTTGGTGCGTCCGCTTGAGCGAGAGCCTCCAAAAGGTACTGCATTGGCGGGTCATCTGCGGAGTAGCCGACGAAGACTACAGTGTGATGTTCAAGCAGTTTCTTGATGAAATCGTTTGCCCATCCCTCTGCCATGTAAGCTCTCCCGAAAGATCGGGTAGATAGAACAAAGCTGCCAGACGTCGAGTTAACCTGACCGCCTGCCTTGCCATGCAGGTAAGCTAACCCTGAGAAAGTGGTTTCATGCTCAAAAGACGGAAGGATGGGGCATATCCACTCAGGTTGATCAGTGACCCTAGAGAACAAATCGTCGAAGTTTGTGGTAACCAATCGAATTGCCCCGTAAGGGGTTGTCGCAAGATCACGGATGATCTCGTGACACTTAGTATCTGAAGTCGGCGGAGCGGTCAGTGCCTTTGACACCGCGACCTCGATGTCGTCGATTGAGTATGACCGTTCCAATTCCCCAAAAACTTTGTCAATCGGCACAAGCCCAGCGTTCTCTTGTTTGAGCGCGAGTTCCAAAATTTTGCGGGCGTTGCCATCTTCTGGAACCAAAAGTTCATCTAACACTTGAGACGCTAGCGTCGGAAAGTCCGGCATATTAGCTTTCGCCCTCGAGACACCCGCACCACATACGAAGACGACTTGCCCAGCATCCCTTTCCCACAGAAGCTTGTCAGGGATATCAGGTCCATTCGCATGAAATTTCATCGATATGCTCCACCCAAAATTAGACTAAGTACGCTTTGCGAAAGAACCCAGGGGTTTTCCATTTGAATTTTAAGCCCATTATGTCCCGCAGATTTTAAAGGATATCAATACGGCGAGGAGGTAGATGGCCGCTTGTGGGAAATCCAAACTAACAGGCTGCGCTCGCAGCTACGTCTGCTTCCCGCCCTTTCAGCACGCGCGCTAAATACAGTGTTTACATCCAGCTGCATTGGGTTTCTGCCCAAAGTCGTCTCGTAGTGCTACGGATTCAGCTACCGCGAATATCATGGCGCTGCGGTGCGGTCTGTGAGACGTTTCGGATATGATAGAATACCAAACGCTCGCTGACGACCATCCCAACCTCTTGCGGTCACCGCTGCTACGTGCCGCTGTTCTAACCTTGCGATATATGCAAGAACACGGATCGATAGGGATCACCAAAAACAAGACGTTCAAGCGTACCTTCGTTCAATGGGCTGTACAGAATTTTGACTGGCCAGGGGAAGGTGCGGATGAGGTGTTCCGATATCATAAGGTGATCAACGAAGCTGACTTCGCCCCGCTCGAAGTGCTGCACTTCCTGCTGATTGAATTACGTCTTGGTCGCCACTTCAAAGACGAGTTCCGCCTCACCAAGCGTGGCAAAGAGTTGGCCCAATCGCCCGGGCGCTTGTTTGTCGAATTGATCCCGTATTTTGTACACGAGGTCGATCACACCTCTTATGCGCGCTTTGATGACCAACCCTTCGGGAATTGGGACGTTTGGATGAATGTGATTAACGTAGAGGCCGATCACGGCATCAGCGAAGTTACCCTATATCAAAAGTTCTATGGCGAACCGGAGAGTGACCGCAATGCTGCCAGGCGGGACATATACGCCTTTAAGGCCTGCGTCTTGCGACCGCTTGAATGGGCCGGATTGCTGATGTCGACCCAAGACCAAGGCTCGGAAATGCGCGCTGTCCACGTGTTTAAAAGCCCGCTCTGGCGCAGTGTTTTGAAGTTAGACACTGACGATATGCTTCAATCGGTACACCTCCAGTGAGTCACTCTTCACCTTCTGTAAGCGCGGCAGGGGCTCAGGGTGCTATTCTCCATCGTCGAGTTCGCAAACTCGGTTCGATCTGATGCCAGCGTCCAGTCCGCATCGCACAAACCAAACTTGACATCGGGCAGGCGAATCGCAGATTTAGAACAAACAGCGAACATTTAGGATTCCCATGCCAGTTTACCCAGTTGATAAACCCGTCCACATGCCTTCCCAATCTGTTCGAATTGTCAGCACACCAGTCAGCGCTGGTTTTCCTTCGCCAGCAGGTGACGACCTCGAAGACGAGATCGACCCTATGGCTTGGGTCGTGCGCCATCCTTCATCAACATTTTGGTGGCGCGTAGAAGGGGACTGCCTTTGGGACGCCGGAATACGTGATGGTGATATCATCGCTGTAGACCGTGCGGGCAAACGCCGCATTGGGCGAGCCGTGCTGGCCGTAGTGGAGGGTGCTGTCACAGCAAAGATCCTGCGTAAGCGTGGTGACAGATACTACCTCGCGCCTGCGAATAGCCAGGAACAGTTCCCCGACGTCGAACTTACAGAGGATAGCGAGATCTGGGGCGTCATCGCTGGTGTTGTCCGGCGTTATGATCTGGCATGAAGCGGCCTGTTGCCATCAGCGACAGTGCCAACTTCTATGTAAGCGCTGAGAGGATATTTGATCCAACGCTAAAGAACGTCCCGGTGATCGTGCTATCAAACAATGATGGCTGCGCCATAGCGCGCAGCGATGAGGCAAAGGCCTTAGGGATCAAGATGGGCACTCCGCTGCATCACATCCGCGATAAGGTTGATGCCCATGGTATCCGCGTCTTCAGCTCGAACTACACCCTCTATGGCGACATCTCTCGTAGAGTGGTTGAGGTTTACGAAGACTTTACGCCAAACGTCGAGATCTATTCCATCGATGAGTGCTTCCTCGACTTTGTCGGGTTCAAGGATCGCACCGCACATGCCAAGGCACTGCGTGCAGCGGTCTTGAGACGAGTAGGGGTGCCAGTACGCATCGGCATCGCCCCAACCAAGACCCTTGCTAAATGTGCGAACGACATTGCCAAGAAGAACCCCATCTTTGCTGGGGTTTTGGATATGGTGGACGAGAGCCTTGCAAGCTGGCTGCTGCCGCGCGTGCCAGTTGGAGACATCTGGGGCGTTGGTCGAAAGACCACCGACAAGTTGAAAGCCTTGGGTGTACACACGGCAGCTGATCTTCGTGATCTGCCAATCCGGCAGGCAAGGGCTGTCGGCACCGTGGTGCTGGAGAGGATCGTATTGGAGCTACAGGGTGAGGCCTGTCTCGCCTTTGAGGACGTAGAGCCACAGCGCAAAGGTATGGCCGTAACACGATCAGCAGGCACTCCAATGACAGACTTCGACACGCTGTTCCAGGCGATCACCGCGCACGCATCACGGGGCGCTGAAAAGCTACGCCAGCACGGCTTGGTCGCTGGTACGCTGACTGTGTTTTTCCACACCAACAAACACCGGCCAGATCGTCCCCAGTATACTGCATCCAGAACAACTCGAATGACCCCGATGTCGTCGGATACCTTCGACCTTGTTGAAGCCGCACGACGCTGTGCGGAAGCCGGATGGCCAAAGTCGGACGCTGGAAGCTTTGGCTTTACCAAGGCTGGTATCATGCTGAATGACCTGGTGCGGTTCGAAGATCGTCCTCAAACGCTCTTCGATCAAGCGCGACCGAAATCCCCGGCTCTGATGAAGGCTCTGGATGACGTGAATGATCGGTTTGGGAAGAAGACTATGGTTCTTGCCAGTGAAGGTATGAGCCAGACGTGGCGATTGCGCGCAGATCATCGGAGCCCGCGCTATACAACGCGAATGGAGGACCTGCCGGTGGTGCAGTAGGGGAGGGTAAGCCGTAAAAACGGTTAAATTTCCCTTGTACATTAGGTGCCTGAGTACAGTGGTTGTCTAACTCTAACTGTTCGCTTTGGTCCTCATGCCGACCTACACAGAAATGTCGTTAAGAGGTCGCGCCAGTATCTCGCCAGAACCTTATGAAAGCTGACCTGCGGTGCAACGATCTTAGATAGTATCTTCAGTCCTGTGGGCGCGCACGCAGGGATTTTACTTAGTTCGCCGAGTAAAACCCGATATTGGATACTGCAATACAGGCATCTCGTGCGCGTCCTATAGCCAGTATCCCAATCCGTCTAAGGCAAGTTGGGTCGAAGTCTGCGTCCACCCGATGTGATACCAGTGAAGAAAAAGGAATTTTGACCTTTTGCCAGTATGGCTCACCCACAAAATCGGCGCGAAAAGATTGCCAAGGTCTCGATAGCTGCGCCGTGCGAAGCCGAACATCGTAGGTGCCACCATCACCGTATACGTCCATATCGATGCCGTCCCAGGCGCTCACGTCCACATCTGCACCACCTTGGTGAAGATCAAATGCCATCTGGATAAAGCCACCGTTGTTCTCAAGCGAAACTGTACCGCGAAGAACCGTGGCATCGTGGCCGCCAACGCTTTCTTCTGCGATGCAACCGCTCGATACACCGCCCATGACGGTGTCCGACACGAATTCCCATTTAGGCGCGAGTTGGTTCATGGCTATTACCTACCAGATTTCTATTGGGCCAGATAGACGCTCGCGCTCAATAGAGGGCCTCGACGCAAACCAACCCGATCAGCAGGTACAACGAGTAGCTTAATTTACGCCATATCCAGTCCAGTAAATGGGGAGTAGCTCAGACATCGACCTGGTGGCACGCATCAAAGTGAAATCGCTGCGGCAATATTGGGGCGGTTACGTTTGAGAATTAACTTTTTTCAGAGCTTCGATTACGCTCGCCATACCTTCTACGAAAATCACTTGTTTGATGACTTCACTAGCAACGCCTAGCTGACCAGCAATATCGCGCATCCCAAACAATTGCGGCAACATGCCGAGGAGAATGTCTCTGACGTCATTCGATGATAATCCGTCGCACGCAACAGCTTCGCATACGGTTGACCAGTCTCCGCCGGGGTCTGAACTACCTAGGCAACGCCAGCGAGTTGCTCTTGCGATACCGGCATCGGACAGGCGCATTGGAGCGAAATCGAACATTGGCGATAGTCGTGTGCCTCCTGCGGCATAGCGGCACAAAGCTGTATTTCGACCATGGTTGTCAGGATTTCCGGCGGCGATGTTTAGAACGTCTCGCTTAAGGTATTCGATACGGTCAGCGACAGGATCATCGCTACACTGATCGATTACAGCCAAGTAATCCTCGTGCGACCTTCGAGCGCCGAATTCGGTGACACCCATAGCGGAGTAGAGGCTCTCTTGGCCGTGCAGCAAGACCTGTTCCGATGACGCAAACCTGTCGAACCGAGGAATTATCAGGATACCTTTGCCGTATTTCAGTGGTGCGCCGCAGTTGAGGCCGACGACCCTAGCCATTTCCAGATAGGGTGCCTCTGACGCGAGAATAAGCTCATCTGTGTGCCTTCCAGTTTTGGCTAACTTAGCGATGAAATGTTCAGCTCCGTCCTGAGTTCCCAAATATGGGTCAGGGTACAAGAAACCGTCGCGCTTTGATCGCGTAAGAAGAACCTTCGGCCATTCGCCCTGGACGCAGGTCGCACCTGGAGCTCTCTTCACATAGGTATCAAGCACATCAGTCAATTTGGAACTGCCAGAAAGGACGTCAGCATCGGTGAGCGACGGACACTGAAGCTGATGGATGTTTCTTTGCTCGCGCTCCCACGCCTGTCGGATACGAGTGTTACCAACCGGCGTGCTGCTTGCGATCGACAGAAGCAGCGAATCCAACTTAGGATCATCTGGACGCAGTCTCTGCTCTCGCGCGATCCTACTACGCACAGGCCCTTGAGGCAGCAGATCAAGGAGAAACGAGGGCCACCTGTCTAGCGTGTGATAAGTGAGGTCGACAGGAAATTGAACCGACACAGCGCGGTGGTCGGTAACTGGTCCCTCCAACGCATCAACCGAAGCATGTTCCGCCCAATAGTCAGTCTCGTAGCTCAGCCAAGCTCCGCTATTGATACCGCCTTGGTTAGCAGTGAACCCGACCTGCGCTGCGTCGCGCCATTGGCCGTCAATATGGATCTGTATTGTCAGCGCCATCTCTAATTCGCTCACCTGAAACTCACACGCCATCTTGCAATGTTCCAGTTATGTTCTCAAGTTAAAGTTTGCTGGCTTTACTCGGTTCCAAGCTGGTCGGGTGGCCGGCAAAGCTCACTGTTCTGATCACCAGGCCGGGCCTTGTGCTCACGGGTAGGCCGGAGAAAAGTCGATCAAGGTCGGATGGGCGCTTGCACTTAATAGGCGCGTTGTTGTTGCGATAGGCATTTTTCGTCGCCTTTCCGTGAAAGATCAATAGCTCGCAAATGGCAGGTATTGACTGTATCCAGTTTGAGGTGGGCAGCGCACTATACGGTCACCCGAGTGTGCAAGAACCTTAATTATCTTCATTACTATTATTTTGTATGGATCCGGTTCAGATCCCCCCTGAAAGTCCAATAGAGAGATTTCGGAAGTTTTTGAACACAGGTGAATATAAGATATTCTCAAACGCACAACTTTGGGTGCTATATATACCGTCATAATTGACTATGACTTTACAGTCTTGGGTGCTCATCCGATCTGGTTGAGGAACAGTGGCCTCAAGCCGCGCGATGTCACGGTTTATAGATCCTTCTCCATCGACGTACTTTCTATACCCGAATCGCTGCCCCGATGGTGGGTCCTGAATCCAGAATGAACCAGAAACTCAGGGAAATGAAACGAATTTCGAAAAGCAGCGTTTCAAGAAAATATCATTAATAGATGGTGGGCGATAAGTATTTATGCATTGAAAATGTATGAACTATGCATGCTATTCAAATTTAATACATGTAAAACAGTAGGTTGTTGACTCTTCTGGTTCTCGGTTTCACGATATGAGGAGAAGTAAATTTGGTGATGTAGATAAGATATGGAAAGGCTTTTAGGTGAGGGTGTGAAAGTAGTCAGTGATCGTGAGAGGTCGGGACTTTTCGCTGGAGAAGGTGGCGGATGTGTAAACTAATATTGTTTTGAAAGCTGAATTGGTATTTCAGTGAGCGCAATATGTTATCTATTTATGATTGAGCTGAAAATATTGTGGATATTCAATCAGAATTTTTATTGAATAACAAAATATCTTAAACAGACGTTTGCTGTGTCGGTTGGATCGTCTTTCATACGTCATATTAGAGTCCGACTTGGTGTATTTCCCCTGATTTGGGGTTGTCGCCTAGAAAAGTGAGATGAAGAGATATGTACAATAACACAACTAGTATTCGACTACCTGCTGCTTCGCAGGCAGATCGTCCTATTGCGAAGGCCTCCAAAGGCCACTGTACGGCCCATGTCGTTTTAGGGAGCGACAACGGCCGTCGATTTCAGGCGGAGTCCCATCTCGAATTGCGTACTTTGTTTGTGGTGAATGACTTGCCAGGTGTTGTGCACATCAAAGAGCAAGTGCTCTTCGAATGGTGCGACGGTGCAAGTAATAAGAAACACTACTTTGACTTGATCGCGGTTTTAGACAGTGGCCGTAAGATTGCCTTTACCGTCAAACCCGAAGTCCGCCTTCGTTCAGGAAAATTCCTTGCAGAAATGCAGGACGTCACGCGTCACGCACTTGATGCCGGATTCTGTGACGAGGTCAGGTTGGTCACTGAGAGGGACATCGATCCCATAAGCGAAAGTAACGCAAGGCAGTTGGCGGCTGTTCGCGAACTTGATCCCGAAGCAGATCGCATTGCCTTGAAGACCGTATCTGAACTTTCGGGAGCTATTTCGCTTCGGGATCTAACCGTCAGGACCGGTCTAAATGAGAAGGGCTACCGTGCTCTGCTCCGTTTAGTTCGGGATCATAATCTCCGTCCTGTGAAGCATGAAATTATCAATCCAAAAACTCTCGTAAACAAAATGGAGGTCGTAAAATGACCAGCTACTCTGAAACCTACTTTGGCCGTTTTCACATCAAGCCTCACGACAAGATCACAATCCGAGGGCGTGCTTTGCGCTTGGCGCATCAGACACGAGATGGCTATGTCTTGATGGATGCAGACGGGTCAGGCATCGCTGAAATGTTCGATTTTGGCCTCCTTTCTCGATTAAATGCTAACAAAGAAATTACGCATGAGCCCGATTTCTATAACCCAAATGTGGCGACGCGTCGTCCTGCAGACTTTAGCTCTCAAATGTCACAACTTACCGACAAGCAGCGTATGCGGCTTCATGTACGGCACGCTTTGGTTTCAGGTTTTGTGGAAATGCGCGATGAAGCGCTTGTTTCAGTGAATAGTCCTACGATCAAAAAGAATATGCCCGAAATTTGTCGGCGCGCACAAACGTTCATGTCGGATGAAGCTCCTAGCCCTGAAACTATTTTGCGGGAAAACGAAGTTCGCGATGGCTCGCGTCGAAAGCCTCGCGGTGGGTGCGTCACAACGTCTGTAGCGCCTGTGCATCCGCGAACGCTCCGAAAATGGCTCGCTTCGTTCAACGAATTCGGAATGACAGGTCTGGCCGACTCCATTGCAAACCGAGGAAACCGGACAAGCTACTTCAGTGCCGAGGAGAAGGAGCTACTGATGCGCACTGTATACGCAAGCTATTTATCGCTGAACCGGCCATCCCAAAAGACTACGGCGGACGACGTCAAAGTAGCGTTCCACAAAGAGAATATGAAACGCAACGCTCAAGGCTTGACACCGCTTCGAGTTCCTTCTCGCCAAGCTGTTCGTAATGCCATCCGCAGCATTGATAAGTTTCAGGTGGTTTTGAAGAGGAAAGGTCTCGAAGAAGCAGTAAAGATTTTCAGACCGGTTAGTTCCGGTTTGCAGGTTTGTCGTCCATACGAACGAGTAGAGATGGATGAATGGAAGATCGATTTGATCACCATTATGGCTGCTTCAGGTCTCATGTCGCTGTTCACGAAAGAAGAACTTCAGCTTGTAGGGCTCGATAATAGTTCGGGGCGCTGGTGGATCACGGTATCGATTGACTGTCGGACACGCTGCGTCTTGGGGATGAAGTTAACCCTAAATCCGACTTCCTGCGCAGCCCTTGATTGTCTCCGCATGACGACCTCTGACAAGGGCGTTTGGGCGGATGCTGTCGGCGCTGTTTCGGGATGGCATATGGCCGCTACCCCAGAGACGCTGGTAACAGATAATGGATCAGCCTTTAAAGCATTGAATTTCTCGGCTGCGTGTAGCGACTTGGGCATCACTCATGAACGTTCAATTGCTGGATTGCCAAGTATGAGGGGAACCGTAGAACGCCTTTTCCGTACAGCGTCGATGAACCTTTTGCCCCGGTTGAACGGACGAACGTTCTCGTCCGTACTGGAAAAAGGAAGTCATCCTTCAGAGGCACTTGCCTGTTTGAAACCTGAGGACCTTTGTTTCGCGCTGGTCCGGTGGATTGTGGATATTTACCACAATACGCCACACTTGGGCCTGGGGGGTAAAACACCGCTCGAACAGTGGGACGATGACATGACGAATGGCAACTATACGTTGAAAGCTAGCCCATCCGCACGCAACGACCGGCTCGCTTTTGGTGTTACTGTTGAACGGCAGCTGGATAAATACGGTGTGACCATTCTCGGTGTCAAATACCACTCAGAGATGCTTTCGAATTGGTACAACAAATTCGGAAAACAGGATTTGAATGTACGCTGGCTAGCCAATGATATCGGTGCCGTTGAAGTTCGCTTGGGTGATGAGTGGCATCAGGTACAGGCCGTGTTAGGTATTTTCGACGGAGTGCAT
>Ga0208018_100481_pt1 | contig 10361 bp, 10 predicted proteins | sample 31_taG_FD_184105 | JGI IMG/M metagenome (GOLD analysis project Ga0208018, IMG submission 184105) | Marine viral communities from the Gulf of Mexico - 31_GoM_OMZ_CsCl metaG (SPAdes) (version 2) | ecosystem: Environmental > Aquatic > Marine > Oceanic | place: Gulf of Mexico | collected 2015-07-12 | reverse complement strand
AAACTTGAATGCAGTTACCGGAAACATTACAAATTTAATTAACGGCACAGCAACAATTGGCACTGGTAACTTTACCAGGCTTAGCGGTCAACTCATTACAGGCAATACTGCGTCCATTGGAACTGGAACTGTATTTAGTCTGACCGGTACAAATGCAAATATAGCTAATATTTCAGGTATCAACATTACAGGTACCAATATTGTTGGCACCACCTTTATTTCCGGTGCGACAATAACTGGCGACACAATTAAAGGTAGTGCAGTTACTGGTGTCTCAGGTACTTTTACTTCAAGAATTTCTGGAGCAGTAATAACTGGAGATACTTTAAGAGCATCGGTAATTACAGGTATATCGGGGACTTTTACCTCTCGTCTATCTGGCGCAACAATTACCGGCGACAATATTTCTGCAAGTCAAATTACTGGAGGTAGCGGAACTTTTACAAGAATATCCGGTACCACAATTACCGGTACTACTGGTTTATTTAATCAGATTACAACAAATACATTAGTTGCAACGACACAAGTATCAGGCGCAACTGTTACTGGTACGTTTGCGCGTTTCTCTAACATTACAGGTGTTAGCGGAACGTTTACCGATGTAATTTCCGGCGCTGTTGTTACGGGCGTTAATGCGCGTTTTACTAATGTCACCGGAGTTTCTGGAGTATTCACACATATTTCAGGAACAACAGTTACAGGAGCAACCGGACTATTTTCTAGAGTTACTGCACTAACCGGTACATTTACCGAGACAATTAATATACCGACAATTACTACCACAGGCGACATTATTGCTAGTGGTAACTTAATTATTAGTGGAAGTGGCACCATCTCTTCTGGCCTTACGGTCAGCGGAACAATTTCTGGTGGCACTGTAACCGGCGTCACCGGCATTTTTGGTGATTTAACAGGAAACCAAATCTATGGTCTGACCTTTGTTTCTGGTTTTACTGTTACAGGTGCCAGCGGTAACTTCACAAGGGTTAATGCTCAGACTGGAGTCTTTAGCAGCTACTTAAGTGGCAACTCGATTACAGGCAATACATTCAGTGGTACATCTGGAACTTTTATCAGTGGTATTTTCACTGGTGTTTCCGGAGGAACAATTACAGGTGTCACCGGATTATTTGCAAATTTGACTGGCGTATCTGGAACATTTACTACTCGTGTTTCTGGTTTAACAGTTACAGGTCAAACCGGCCTGTTTACAAACCTGACTGGAGTTTCTGGAACATTTACTGATCAAGTTTCCGGTGCTTACATTACAGGAAACTTAATTGAAGCAACGGTTGTTACCGCCGTTACTGGTAACTTTACTGTTGCGAACTTTACAGAGACAACTACTGGTTCAGTAATTGCAGGTGGCTCTGGTTCTTTTGGTAAAACACTTGAAGGGGCCATTCTTAAAACCAGGCAAACAATCACAGGTATTTCAACCATTACCGGTTTTGATTCTTATTACATCAGCAGTGGAACCAACGGCCTTTCTATTGGCGATGTTTCTCTTGAATCTGGAGCAATTGTTGATGTTGCCTCTGGCTCTAGTTGGTATATTTACGATGAATCAAATGGCAACAGACTTGTTGTTGAAGTAACAGCAAACACTGATGCAGTACCTGGTGCGCTACATGTTGTATTTTCTGGCGCAACAATTACCCTTCCAGCATCTCCAGCAACAGGGGAGGTCATTCAGGTAATTAACAGAAGCAACACAACTACTGGTGTTATTGCTAGAAATGGCAATAACATTACTGGTGGCACTTCAGATCTAAACCTGGATTCATTGACATCAAAATATGAACTTGTATACATAAATCCAACGGAGGGCTGGACAATTGTCTGATCAAGTTAAAATTGGAATTATGCATTTTCAAACGGCAAAAGATAAATGACTTACGGAACAGTTAAGGCAAAGTCTCTTATTTATCAGTCTGGTGGGTCGGACGTTGTATTTACAACTTCAGGAACCGTACAAAATGGTGATAATTTTAGTGGCGCTGTCGTTCAAGGTCAGTTAATTAGTGGCCAAACAATTGTATTAACAGAATCTGTTTCGGGCGCTTTAATTCAAGGTGTTTCATTAAACGTTACGGTTTTATCAGGTATATCTGGAATTTTTACGACTCAAGTTTCTGGCCAAACAATTACAGGAACCGATTTAAATGCAACAAATATTACAGGCAATTCAATTAGTGGAAGCACAATCGCAACTCCAACTGGTGATATTGGCGACCTAACAGTAACCGGTACAATTTCTGGAGTTAACATAACCGGAGATGCTGGTTCGTTTTCGACCTTAACTGCAACCAGTGGTGTCTTTACCACTGAAGTTTCCGGTAATAGTTACAAAGCCAGTGGAAACGTTACTGTTATTACAAGCTCAGGGGATGTCAGGGCATATGGCCAGCTGTCTTTCCCTCCATTAGTTGGGACATCTGGTCAGATTTTAACGAGCAATGGTGACGGTAATACAAATTGGGAAACAGATGTTTATGCCGTAGAAATTGTTACGACACCAATCACTGGGGAAGCTGGTAAAACATATGTGATTACTGAAGGAACAACCTTAACCTTGCCTGCGTCTCCAGCAACCGGTAACTTCCTAACAGTTATCAATAGAAGCAATACTATTACAGGGACAATTGATCGCAATGGGGAAAATATCATGAGTTCCGGTGCGAATTTAACAATTGATGACGTAAATTTCAGAGCAGATTTTATTTACTACGGTGGATCAGAAGGCTGGGTATTTATTTAGATTTGACATTGTAGAATTAAAAATAATAGAACCAAAGCCTGGGCGCATTAAATGGCTTACGGAAGTATTAAAGCCAATACAATTATTTTTAACTCAGGTGGTGGTGACACAACCATTGATCTGACAACGCTTCTTGCAAGTGGCAGTGACTTTAGTGGCGGTGTAATAGAAGCAACAAGTTTTACTGGTATAACTGGAGTTTTTACAACAAGCTTATCTGGTGCATCAATTACGGGATCAACAGGAAACGTTGATGTAATTACTGGTGTTTCTGGTATTTTTACAACTTCTGTATCAGGTGCCTCAATTACTGGTACAAACGTTAATGCAACCAATATTACAGGTCAGTCGATTAGCGGTGTTACTTTTATTGTCGGTAGCGGCGACATTGGGGATGTTGTAACCACTGGAACTGTAAGTGGAGCAGTTATCACTGGAACTACAGCTGATTTCACGAACGCTACCGGTGTTAACGCTGTTTTTACCACTGAACTTTCCGGCAACCTTTACAAGTGCAGTGGTGATGTCACTGTCATCAGTGGTTCTGGTGATGTCAGGCCATATGGTTTGTATTCGTTCCCAACAACAGTTGGAACGGCAAACTATGTTCTGAAGACGAATGGAGATGGAACAACAGATTGGGTTGCGTTCAATAACCCAACTGTGTTCCAGATTAGTGGAATTACAAGTGATACTAACGCCGTTGCAAGTACTTATTATGTTTTACTTGCAGGTTTAACACTTACGCTTCCCGCTTCTCCAGCTGCGGGCGATTACGTTGGTATAATTAATAGAAGCAATACTGTTACAGGAACAATTGCTCGAAACGGAAGCAATATTATGGCTTCTGGAGCTGACTTAACACTGGATGACGTAAACGCGAGATTCCGGTTGGTTTATGCAAATGCTTCCCAAGGTTGGGTAATCCTCTGATAAAAAAATGGCTAACTACTCTGATTACGTCGGTTTTAAAAGCTCTGATGAGAACACCAGGGTTATCCAGACCAGTGGTGTAGACCGTTTAATTATTACCGAATCTGGTGAATGGGGTGTTAATGGTGCCAACTATGGCACTAGCGGCGAAGTTTTGACCAGCCAGGGCACTGGCGCTGAACCTGTTTGGGCAAGTGCTGGGGCAAGTCTGTCGGGTGCTACAGACGACGTAACTCCGTTTAATACATTTTTAGGTGCTGAAGCAGGTGTTTCTATTACAACCGGTATTAATAACGTTGCTGTTGGTTATTCTGCTCTTAGTGGTAATACCACTGGAAGAGATAACACAGCAGTGGGTTATCTAGCGCTTACTTCTAATACCTCTGGACGTTTCAACACAGCAGTGGGTTATATTGCTCTTAGTGGTAATACCCTTGGAAGAGATAACACAGCAGTGGGTTATTATGCGCTTAATACAAACACCACTGGGAATCTTAATACAGCAGTGGGTAATTTCGCGCTTGAGAGGAATACAACTGGACAATACAATACAGCAGTAGGTCAGGGTGCTCTTCGCGATAACACCACTGGGAGGTTTAATACAGCAGTAGGTCTTGGCGCGCTTAATTACAATATTAGTGCAGATTACAATACTGCTGTTGGCTATCAAGCGCTTACCTATAACACCACTGGGACTCAAAATACAGCAGTGGGTTATTGGGCGCTTGCCTATAACAGATCTGGAATTAATAATGTAGCAATTGGCTATCAAGCTGGATCAGGTCTTAGAACAGGAAATAATAACATCATTATTGGCGCATCAGGCGCAGCTTCTTCCCCTGGTGTAAACAACGAAATCACCCTTGGTGGGCCTGCAATCACAGGTTTCCGTATTCCTGGTCTTGGTTTTGAAATGACCAGTGGTTCGGTTGCTAATCCCACCAGTGGTCAGGTTCTCCAATACGACAGCAGCATTACCGGCTGGAAAGCGGCAACATTTTCTGCCGGATCTTCTTTATCTGGGTCTACAGACGACGTAACTCCGTTTAATACATTTTTAGGCGCAAGTGCAGGTATTTCTATTACCACCGGTAGCGATAACGTTGCCGTTGGATATCTTGCCCTTAGCGGTAACACCAGTGGTGACAATAACGTTGCAGTTGGTTATCTTGCTCTTAGCGGTAATACAACAGGAAAGGAAAGTGTTGCTATAGGCTCTGAAGCACTTCGTCTTAATACAACAGGTAGGTCTAATGTTGCCGTAGGCTATTATGCACTTAGAGGTAATAGTACTGGACAACGAAATGTAGCAGTAGGATATGAGGCCCTTAAAGCAAACAACACTGGCAACGATAATATATCAATCGGCTATAGAGCTTTAGATTCAAATGATGGTGGCGGAAAAAACATTGCGATTGGTACTGAATCTTTACAGACAAATATATCAGGAAAAGACAACACAGCTGTCGGATACCAAACGCTTTTTAGTAATACTACGGGCCTAGAAAATACCGCCGTAGGCTATCAAGCTCTTTATGGAAATACTTCTGGCAGGTTTAACACGGCAGTAGGATACCAGGCGCTTGATTCAAATACCACTGGCACCTATAACACGGCAGTAGGATACCAGGCGCTTCAGGCTAACACTGTAGGAAACCACAACGTTGCAATTGGAAACAGGGCTCTTTCACTTTGCACTACAGCGAATAATCAAATTGCGATTGGCTATAATGCTTTAGATGCGGCCACAACCCCAAATGGTGCCAATATAGCAATAGGTTTTAGCACCCTTGGAAGCATTACAACCGGCTTTCAAAACATTGCCATTGGAGGAAGCTCAGCAGCTAGTTTAATCACTGGTTATGACAATATTGCTATCGGTAATACATACACATTAGGCTCTTGTGTCCAAGGCGTGGAAAATACAGCAATAGGTTCCGACAGCCCCTTGCGTCTTGCGACAGGTGGATACAATACTGCTATAGGTGCCGGGACTTTACGTGATTTAACCACGGGGGACGGCAATACTGCAGTTGGGCGTACAGCGCTCGAAAATCTGGTTACCGGATCAAATAATCTTGGTCTTGGCCTTAATGCAGGAAGCAATCTTACATCTGGAAACTCAAATACAATTATTGGTCATAATGCTTCATCAAGTTCTGCAACAGTAGACAATGAAATCACACTTGGCAGTTCATTTGTTGCAACTCTTCGCTGTCAGCAAACATCGATTACTGCATTGTCTGACGCCAGGGACAAAAAGGACATCAAAGATCTTTCTTACGGCATTCCCTTTATTCAAGCCTTACGTCCCGTAGAGTTTGAATGGAATACACGAGATAAAACAAAAGTTGGCGTAAAAGACATCGGTTTTATTGCACAAGAGTTAGATGAAGTTGAACAACAGTTCAACTCCACAGATTACACTCGCCTTGTATACAAGAGTAATCCAGAAAAACTGGAGGCCACCTACATGCGCACCTACCCAATCTTGGTAAAAGCTGTTCAAGAGCTTATCCAAGAAGTTGCAGGCCTCAAGGCAAAACTAGCTTGATGTCTTAAAATAAAAACAGTTAACGTCCTTCAAAATAGAAATTAGCCATGGCTTTTCAACACGCTCACGACACCGTTTACGAACTTTGTGAAGGAGTACCTACAATCAATGAGAATGGCAAAGTAACCCAATGGGATCTTTGCGTTGAATTCTCTTGTGATAATCCTGACCATACTGATTGCATCACAAAGGTTTTTAGTGACACCGTTGATGTAAGCGGGCTGGACAAAGCTCCAGGTGATTTTACTAAAGCTGAACTGCTTGGTTTGTTAGACGTTGATCATTACTGCATTGTGTTCGACAGCATGTATGGAAGCTTGACTACTCCCCCTGCAGAAGTTTTTACTCGCGTTGACGATTTTGATATCAGCTCGTTAAGCTGATTCAGGTTGCAGAAATAGCTTGGGCTTCGCAGAAGCACAGACCAGAATTATTGAAGGCTTTTCGAGAAGGCTCCAGTATTTAAAACATCCCGTCAGGAGTGTTTTAGATATTGGGGCTTATCGCGGTGACTTCGCACGTTTAAGCCAGAAGTTGTTCCCCGGTGCATCTATTACATGTATTGAAGCAGACGAAAGACAACAAGAGTATTTACAAGAATTTGACACATTATTTTGTTTACTTGGAAGCAAAAATAAAAAAGTAGATTTTTATACACTTCCAGAAAATGCTTGCACAACAGGTAGTTCAATATATAAAGAAAACACTGTTTATTATCAACAGCCAATAGTAATTAAAAAGCAGTGTCATAAATTAGATGACTTAAATTTAAAATCATTTGATCTTATTAAATTAGATGTCCAAGGTGCAGAGCTTGACGTATTAAAAGGCGGAGAGAAATACCTGGAACGAACCAAGCCAACTTATTTGTTATTGGAAACCGCATTACAAGAATACAATCAAGGCGCTCCTTTAGCCAGTGAATTAATTACGTATTTATTCAAACATGGGTACAAGCTGCAAGATATCATTGATCTTATGTATGATGACAACAATCAGTTACTACAGGTAGACTTCCTGTTTGAACACAATGCCTGATCAACCGAAAGGTGGAACGGAAATCCTTGTTGAAACTCTTGAGAACAATCTTGACTTTACAGGCGTAAACTTAATCGTTTCAATATGTCGTCCAGAACTTTTGGTACCAGGTGTCAAAAATATTGTCTTACAAGAACTTAGTTACGATCAAGAAAATGTACAGGGCATGCGCAGCCCTTATTTTGTTGATCAAGTAGATTGTTTTATCTACGATTCCCACTGGTGCTACGAAAAGTTTCGTGAGCATTTCAACACACCAGCATGGAAATCTGTTGTCATTAAAAATGCAACAACAGAATTTCAATACAAAGAAAAACCAAAAGGCAAGTTAAAGCTGATCTACACATCTACCCCCTGGCGCGGTCTGCATGTTCTTTTAGAAGCATTCCGTTTACTCAATAGAGATGATATTGAGTTAGATGTGTACTCGTCAACAAAGATCTACGGAAAACATTTTGAACAGCTCACTGCAGGGCAATATGACTGGTTGTTTGCGGAACTAGAAAAAACTCCTGGCATCAACGTAAAGGGATACGCACCAAACGAGGAGATTCGCAAGGCCGTACAAGACGCTCATATTTTTGCTTACCCGAGCGTTTTTGAAGAAACATCTTGCATCTCCGCAATTGAAGCAATGTGCGCTGGTTGCCAGGCAGTTGTTACAAACTACGGAGCATTGTATGAAACTTGTGGTGAATACGCAGATTTTGTTTCATACGACAGCGACCACCGTCGTTTAGCTCAAAACTACGCTAAAGTCTTAAGTACAGCAATAGATAACTACTGGACTTCTGAAAACCAAGAACGTCTGGCAGAACAAGTTGTCTTCTATAACAAAAACTGGACATGGCAAAAAAGATTTACCCAGTGGCAAAATCTTCTAAAAAAAGTGAGAAGCGGCCCAAGCGTGTATTGATTGGAACGCCATCGCTTGATGGACGTGTTGATGCCTGGTTTTGTTTTGCACTTCACGAATTGGGTAAGGCCGGTCTCGTTAATGGCATTGATTTCAATCTGATCTTGCTTTCATACGAAAGCATTTTGCCAATGGCACGAAACGAAATTTTAACTGCCGCTATCCAAGGAGAATTTGATGCACTCGTTTTTATTGACTCGGATGTTTACTGTGATCCAGCTACTCTGATTCAAGTTATTAAAGACGAGCGAGAAGTTGTTGCCATCCCAACTGTTAAAAAATCTGATCAAGAATCATACGATATTTTCTTTGATAAAAAACCAGAACCAAAAGGAGATTGGATCCAGGCATCCCGTGTAAGTACCAGCTGTTTAAAGCTAGGGAAAAAAGTACTTCAAGCACTTGGTGAAAACAGCCAACAAATCTTTTTCCGCGATAAGTATCTGAAGAATATTTGTCAGTACGATTTCTTTGGAAAAGGCTTTATGGGAGAGGATATTTTTCTCTGTGAAAAAATTAAGAAACTAGGTTTTGAGATCTGGGTGAATACAACAACAACCTGCATGCATATTGGACCTAAAGTGTATAGAGGAGATTACAAGCAACTTTTAAAAGAAAATGACAATCCAGATTCTTGATGCTGTTAAATATTTTGACAACTTAAAACATCAAATTGATGCCTGGAGTTGGTTGCAAAATCAACTCTCAGAAGAAACGTTAAATACGTTTGCAGATAAGTATAGAAATAAAGCTAAAAAAGACGAAAAATTAATTGTAACGGACAATAATATGCCCGTAGATACAATTAAAAAAGAACAAAATACAAAGAAAAATGTAATTGCATTTGACCCATGGAGCCCCTTTGGATATAAAGTAACTCCAAACATTAAATACGGTGAATTAACACTAAATCAAGAGGCAAGACGTTTTACAAAACACTTCCAATGTGAAACTGCTGTAAAACTTTGTGAGTTTTTAGAGAAAGTTAGATTCGCATTTAACAACAAGCCAATCATTATTACTAGCGGTTCGAGGCCAGAGCCAATCAATCGTGAAGTTGGTGGTGCAAAAAACAGCGAACATACCTATGACGCACCCCTTAAAGGTGCAGTAGATTTTTATATTGAAGGCGCAAACATCTACGATGTTCAAGCATGGTGCGACCAGAACTGGAAGTACTCATTGGGTTACGGTGCACAAAAAGGATTTATTCATATTGGAATGAGGGAAACCCAAAACAAGATCCGCTGGAATTATTAAGGTGAAAAGAAATAAAGACCCGCAGATACGCGTTAATATCTGCTGGGAAGTTGGTGACGAAAAAAAATGCGTAACCCTCAGTAAACAAGAGGCTTACGCAACAAGAGATTGGGTTGAGAAAAACAACGGTGTTGTTTTCTGGTTCCAGGCTTTACCTGATTAGCGCTGCTTTGCTTTGCCAACCACAAGCGCCAACGTCTCCAGCACTTTATAAAATTTTGACACCAGGGCGTCATCCTTGGGAGTAGGAGTTAAAGCTGTAATTGCAGATGCAGCGGCATGCACTGCAAGCAGAACTTCGATGTACTTAGAAATGTGTTCCATAACCTGGAAGCTTTTTCTTTATTCTACTTACCTAGATTTGTAGTAGAAAAAAGATTTATCTTCTTCTATTACTTCCCACTCAGAGTCTTCATGGCGAGCAAACCATTTTTTCCAAATACGAAATTGTTTATCTGATTTAGCACATTCACATCGAACAGCAAGAGAATCACCCCCTGGAATATATTCTTGACACTCTCTTAAAAAACGAATAGCTAAAGCTTGAGAACGATTCCCTACTTTACCTGTCAAATTCATATCCAGGCGGCGGACACGTTTATTTTTTCTTCTCAACAACCAGTCGTTCGCCTGTCTCATCGAACGCGATACGGCCATGCTGACTAACCACACACAACCGTTCCGGGTCCGTATCCACGGGATAAGTCGTACCTTGAGAAAGGTCCCATCCTTCAAAGAAATCTTCCCAGTCTTCTTGCGACGCTTGGTACGGAGAGACATTTTCAAACGTCATACATTTTGCATTCAGACGCCCAGGGTGTTTCAAGACAGTAAATAAACTGTTTGTCGTAAGGTGTCATCTTAATTTCGATAACCTCAGGACGTTTGAACACCTTACG
>Ga0208018_100480_pt1 | contig 10371 bp, 9 predicted proteins | sample 31_taG_FD_184105 | JGI IMG/M metagenome (GOLD analysis project Ga0208018, IMG submission 184105) | Marine viral communities from the Gulf of Mexico - 31_GoM_OMZ_CsCl metaG (SPAdes) (version 2) | ecosystem: Environmental > Aquatic > Marine > Oceanic | place: Gulf of Mexico | collected 2015-07-12 | reverse complement strand
ACATCCACGTCACTGCGCGAGAACCAGATACCGTGATGCGCGCCAGCCGGACGGATCGTCACAGTTGCAGGACGGCCGGAATGAAGGCCGGTGCCGCTAAAGCTGATCGCTGTCTTAATGGTTGTCTGCACGGTCAATACTCACTGTCCAAAGATCATCTGTCTAAGTTGAACTCTGTCCTAACGGGGCCGTTCCTAATGCTCAATTCAATCATTGCTACCGTCTGAAACATCACTGTCACAATTGGGCGTTAACGTGCGCACACCCCCAATAACCTACTGTTATATATATGTTTCATGTCGCAGATCGTCCCTGAAATGCCTGCGAAGCGTGAACATATAACAGCAATATTTCAACGAATGTTACCGGCTTGCGTTCATCAGTTGCTGCACCGCAGCACGCCTAAAGTTGTGGCGCTAACGAAAAAGACCACCCCTAAGGGTGGCCTTTCGGACGTTTACGAGGACGTCTTAGGTAAGCTTAGTTCGCCTGACGACGCAGGAAGGCGGGGATTTCGATCCGCTCTTGATCTTCGTCCTGAACGTCGCGCGGCTGCGGCGCGGCAGAGGTCGCGCGGGTCTGAACCGGCGGCTGCTGACGTGCGGGGCGCTGCTGCTGTGTTTCCGCCTCACCGTGACCGGTCATGCGGTTGATCAACGAGTTGATGCCAAAGCGCTTCTCGCCCTGCTCCGCGGCGGGTTGTTGACGCTGCTGCTGCGGCTGCGCTTGTGGCTGACGCTGTTGCTGCTGGCTTGGCGACGCTTTTTGCGCGGCGGCGCGCAGACGGGCCAGTGCTTCGGGCGATGGGGTGCCGGGTGCAGGGGCGCGTGGCGCGACAAACGCCTCTTGCTCTTGCGCGTCGACATTCACCTCTTCGCGGCGCGGCTGGAAGGACGCAACCTCGGGACGGTAGGCGGGGGGTGGCAGATCATCTGCGTCCGACGCTTCGTCTTCGTAGGATGTGTCAGAGAAACCGCTGTGGTTGACCGCGGCTTCTTCTTTGAACAGCTGCTGCTGTGGCTCTTCTTCGTACTCGGCCTGTGCGGCAACGGGTGCAGGTGCTTCGGCGGCTGGGGCTTGTTCAACCTCTGGCGCTTTGGCAGGCAATGGCTGCGACATGGAACGGCGCGGCACGGGCATCTCTGTGTTGACGTCAACCGCATCGATCCCAGTGGCAACAACGCTCACGCGCATCACGCCACCCAGTTCGGTGTCGAGCGTGGAACCAACAATGATGTTCGCGTCTGGGTCGACTTCTTCGCGGATACGGTTCGCCGCTTCGTCCAGTTCGAACAGGGTCAGGTCGTGACCGCCGGTGATGTTGATCAGAACGCCCTTGGCACCGCGCAGGCTGATTTCGTCCAGCAGCGGGTTCGCGATGGCCTTCTCGGCGGCCTGGATGGCGCGATCTTCGCCCTCTGCCTCGCCGGTGCCCATCATCGCTTTGCCCATCTCGTCCATCACGGCGCGCACGTCCGCAAAGTCGAGGTTGATCAGGCCGGGGCGGACCATCAGATCCGTGACGCCTTTGACACCTTGGTACAGCACGTCATCCGCCATGGAGAATGCTTCGGTAAAGGTGGTTTTTTCATTCGCCAGACGGAACAGGTTCTGGTTGGGAATGATGATCAGTGTATCGACGACCTTTTGCAGCGCCTCGATACCGTCTTCAGCCTGACGCATCCGCTTGATGCCTTCAAACTGGAACGGCTTGGTCACAACACCAACGGTCAGAACGCCCAGTTCACGTGCAGCCTGCGCGATGATCGGCGCGGCCCCTGTCCCGGTGCCCCCGCCCATACCGGCGGTGATAAAGCACATGTGCGCGCCGGCCAGGTGGTCAACAATCTGTTCAATGCTTTCTTCGGCAGCGGCAGCACCGACAGAGGCCCGCGCGCCCGCACCCAGACCTTCGGTCACTTTGATGCCCAGCTGAACGCGGCTTTCCGCTTTGGCTTGCTGCAACGCTTGCGCGTCTGTGTTGGCAACCACGAAATCAACACCGTCGAGTTCTTTCTCGATCATGTTATTCACGGCGTTACCGCCTGCCCCGCCAACACCAAACACTGTGATGCGGGGTTTCAGGTCGCCCTGTCCGGGCATTGAAAGATTAAGGGTCATGAGCCATCCGCCTGTATTGTTTAGCTCGCTTACGGAGCATTTTTTGTGCAATCCCCCTTATTGTATAGGGAGAACGCCCATGCGTCACCTAGAAAACACGGTTTTGACACATTATATGGGCGTTTTTTTGCCGGTTTTCTCATGATTTCGAAGCGCGCACCGCATCTGGGGGTTACCAGTTGTCGCGGAACCACTTGACAGCGCGCTTCAACGACCGGGATGGGTAGCGGTCGGCGGGAATGTCAAAGTCCCACCACTCGTCCTGCGGGTGCGCGGCAAACAGCGCCAACCCTACGGCAGAGGCGAAACCCGGACCGGTTGCGGCTTGTGGCAGGCCATGCACGCGCAGCGGGCGGCCCAAACGGACCTGTTGGCCCAGAATCTTGCTTGCCAGACCATCAAGGCCCGGAATCTGACTGCCGCCGCCGGTCAGCACGATCTGCTGGCTTGGCAGGTGGTCAAAGCCCGCGGCATCCAGACGGGCGCGGACTTCTTCCAGAATTTCTTCGACACGGGGGCGCATGATGCCGATCAGCTCGGCACGGCTCACGGTGCGACGGTCGTGCTCGTAATCCCCGGTATCGCCACCGATATCAATCATCTCGCGGTCGTCCATGCCTGTCGCATGCACCCCGCCATAGAAGGTCTTGATCCGTTCAGCATTGGCCGTCGGCACCTGCAACCCCATAGAGATGTCAGAGGTGATGTGATCCCCGCCCATGCGCACGCTGTCGGCATAGATCATGTGTTTGCGAATGAAGATCGAAACAGAGGTCGACCCGCCGCCAAGGTCAATACAGGCGGCACCAAGCTCCTGTTCGTCCTCGACCAGCGATGAAATCCCCGAGACATAGGCCGAAGACGCGACGCCCGCCAGTTCGAGATCACAACGTTTGATGCAATGGGCAAGGTGTTGAACCGCAGCCGCATCCACGGTCAGCATATGCATATCGACCGACAGGGTATTACCCAATTGGCCGCGGGGATCGGATAGGCCCGACCGGTTATCCAGTGCAAAGTTCACCGGCTGGGCATGCAGCACTTCACGGCCCTCGCCGTATTCGGGCACGTCGCAATTGGCCAGAACCTGCGCGACATCCTGCTCGGACACGACCTGCCCTTCCAGATCCAGCGCCGCATCCAGACCGTAGCTGCGCGGTTCAGCCCCCGAGAAACAGGCGATCACGTGATCCACACGGATGTTCGCCATTTTCTGCGCCGCCTGCAGCGCGGTACGCACAGCGCGTTCGGTTTCCTGCATGGCGCAAATCTCGCCAAAGCGGACCCCGCGCGACCGCGTGGTCGCAGCCCCGATCACGCGAAAACCGGATTGCCCCGCGAGCGATCCGATTTCGCCCTCTTCAGAGACGCGGCCCGTGCCGTCAAACCGCAGCACCAGGCAGGCGATCTTTGACGTACCCACATCCAGAATAGCCACCACGCCGCGTTGCATCGCAAGCTTACGCATGTGGCGCATGGATCGCTGACTATCGTATAGGTCCATCATCTTTTCACTGTCCCGAAATCTGCCTGATGCGCCACAATTCTTGTGTGGCGTCCTTGTTCATTTGCACGGTGGGCCGTTGGGCCAACCGCATGTCTACCCGCGCGACGTCGCGGGCCAGCACATCCTGTGCGCCTTCCAGCGCGATCACCCGCTCCAGCGCCTGAACGGCCTGGGTTTCGGGCAGCAAGATACGCTGCTCACGGTCAAGAACGACGTCCCATCGCCGCTCTCCCATGCGTACCAAACCGCGCAGCCGCTCCCCCAACGGAGCCGCCGTGCGGATCAATTCAAGCGCTTCGCTCACGCGCTGGTTCGCCGCCTCGCCTACCACCAAGGGCAGGTCCGTGCGATCGCCTCGCGATGCAAGCTGGCCGATGGGGCTTCCCTCGGCGTCGATCAGCAGCAGCCCGTCCTGGCTGCGCCAAACGGCGACCGGCACCCGTGGCTGTACCGACACCTGCAACACGCCGCCCGGCTTCACCCGCAGCGACGCCTGCTTGACGCCGGGAAGATCGGTGATCGCCTGCCGCAATGCAGGCAGATCAAGATCAAAGGAACTGGTTGGAAATTCGACAGGCACAGCAGCACGCACGTCGGCGGCCAAAACGCCTTCGACACCATCAATCGCCATCAGCTTGACCATGAATTCGGGGCGCTGCTGGATGCTGGTGCGGGCATTGGCATAGACATCGGCCAACTGGCCGCGCCGTGCTTCGTCCGACAGATAGATTGTCCCCGCTGCCAAGGCCAAGCAGAACGGCACCCCGACGCGCAGCCCGAAACGGAACGTCGGCGTCAGCATCAAGCGCTGCATGCGCCACGCCCAACGTGACGGTGCGGGATCTGCCTTGGCCGGCTTGGCGGGTTTGACGCGTTTGATCAACGATTGCATGACGCGTCCTCGACCATCCAGGCGCAGAGCTCGCCAAAGGAAATGCCAACCGCCTGCGCCTGTTCGGGCGACAGCGACGTGGGGGTCATGCCGGGCTGGGTGTTGGTTTCCAGCAAGAACAGCCCCGCGGCCCCCTTGCTTTCATCCCAACGGAAATCCGTGCGGCTGACACCGCGACAGCCAAGCGCGTTATGCGCCCGCAGGGCGTAATCCATGCAGAGTTCAAAAATCTCGTGCGGGATATCGGCAGGGACCACATGGGTCGACCCGCCCGCCTTGTACTTGGCGTCGTAATCATACCAACCCGTCGTGTGGATGTCGGTCACAGTCAGCGCACGTTCGCCCATCACGGTGGTGGTCAGTTCGCGACCGGGGATAAATTTCTCGACCATGACCTCGGCGGGCATGGCATCATCCAACTGTGGCGGGCCGTTGTTTTCAATCTCGACAAGGTAGACACCGACGGATGACCCTTCGTTGTTCGGCTTGACCACATAGGGCGGGTCCATCACATGGGATCCCCGCACCGTCGCCGCCGATACGATCAAGCTTTCCACGACAGGCAAACCCGCGGCACGAAAAACTTCCTTGCTGCGCTGCTTGTCCATCGCAAGGGCAGAGGCCAGCACGCCGGAGTGTGTGTAAGGCAGGCCCATCCATTCCAGCAAACCCTGCACGCAGCCGTCTTCGCCCCAGCGGCCATGCAGACAATTCAGAACGACATCGGGTTGAGCAGCGCCCAGATCGGCACAAAGGTCGGGGCCGCAATCGACCTCGATGACTTCGAAACTCCGGTCCCGCAAAGCCGCTGCGCAGGCGCGCCCTGTTGACAGAGACACCTCGCGTTCCGCCGAGGGGCCACCCAACAATACTGCAACTCTCGGGGGTGTCCTGCTCGACAATCCCACTCAATCTGCCTTTTTAAACGGGCCTGTTGCGACCCTTATTCATTCTGTTCCGGGCCTTTTGGCGGCCCTAAATCATGACGCTCGAACGTTTATTTTTCGCCGATCCGCATAATTTCCCACTCTAGCGTAATCCCGCTGGAATCGTAAACCTTTTTTCGCACCATTTCACCCAATGCTTCAAGGTCTGCTGCCGTCGCGGAACCCGTATTGATCAGGAAGTTGGGGTGTTTCGGGCTCATCTGCGCGCCACCCAAGGTGGCACCGCGCAAACCGGCGTCGTCAATGACCTTCCACGCCTTCAGATCATGGCGGTCATCCGCCTGCCCCGTGCTGGAAAACCCCGCCGGATTGCGGAACGTCGACCCCGCGCTGCGTTCCTTGGTGGGTTGGGTTTCGTCACGTTTGCGCAGCTGGTCCTCCATCCGCGCGTGCAGCGCTTGCGCCTCGCCTTTGGGGGGCGCGAAACGGGCAGCGGTGATGACATATCCCTCTGGCAAAGCGGTCTGGCGATAGGCAAATTGCAGATCGTCCGGCCCAAGCGTGACCTGTTCGCCTGTGCGGGTGATCGCGTCTGCGCTGATGAAATAATCAGCAGTATAGGCACCATAGCAGCCCGCGTTCATCCGTACCGCGCCGCCAATGCTACCCGGGATTGTGCGCAGGAAGGTCAGGTCCAGCCCCGCATCCGCTGCCTTGCGCGCGACATGGGCGTCCAGCGCCGCGGCACCTGCGGTGACGATTCCGTCTTCGCAACTGATGGTGTTGAACCCGCGCCCCAGCCGGATCACCACAGCGCGCAAGCCGCCGTCGCGCACGATCACATTCGATCCGACCCCCATCGGCATGACCACGACATCGGCGGGCAGCGCCTTCATGAAAGCTGCCAGATCATCCGCATCGGCAGGCTGGTAGAAATAGTCAGCAGGGCCGCCCACGCGTAGCCAGGTCAGATCAGCCAAGGGGCGGTTTTGCGTCAGCTTACCGCGCATGTCGGGAAAGGAAATATCTGTCATGCCCATCGCCTAGCCCGCTTTGGGAGGGAGGTCAATTTTCCACATGCGCCCGAAGCGCGCCAAAAACCGCCCAATCAATCAGGCCGGTTCGCCCGCAGCTCGCGCGCGATACGGCCGGCCAGCCATCCTGCAAGAAACGCGCAGACCGCATAGCCCGTGGCGGCGGCTTGCGCCATGAACACCGGACGCTCCAGCGGTTTCGCGCCAAGGCCCCAGATCATCCACGCCCAGTTCAGCGCGAGCCCTGCCAGAAGGACCAGCACAAAGCCGCCATACCGGCGCATCAGACCGCACCAGCCCGCGGCAAGCATCCACACCACGAGGATGCTGATCAGGATCACCAGCGTCAGGTTCACTTTGCGGCATTCCGTACAGCAGCGCCGCGCAGCCAGCGCATCAGATAGATCACCGGCCAGCGCAACACCGAACACCCGCCCGCGAACACCAGCATCCCGACCCAAGGGCCATGCTGCATGGTGACAAACCCCAGGACGGGGATGCCGACGGCAATCAACACATAAGCGCTGCGCCAATGCTGGTCAGAACTGGGCGTCATCGCCAACACATTGGCAACGACCGCCCAAAAACAGGCAAGAACCAGTGATATACTCATTTTGGAACCTCCGGGTTTTGTCCGCGCAGCTTGGCCAGCAAAAAGCGCAAGGGATTGCGGAACATGGACACAAAGGCAGCAAGAGCAAGCAGGCTATAGAGCCAGCCCACCTGAAGACCGATCAGGATGATCAGCACCGGTGCGGCGATCAGCAGGATCACACCGGGAATATATTGCAGGCGCATGGGCAGCGTCGCCACCGTGGCCGAGCAAAAGACCCACAGGATGCAAGCCCAAAGCAAGGTCATGACCGGCCCCCGTATGATGGGGTCCGCGCCATTCAGACGGGTTCCTTCTTCAAGGCTTCAAGCGCGGCAGGCAAGGCGTTGGCCCAGGTGCTGATTGTCCCTGCCCCAAGGCAGACGACCATATCCCCCGGCCCTGCCTGTTCGCGGACCAGTCGCGCCAGATCATCCTCGCTTTGGACGGCGCGGGCGTGGCGGTGACCATGACGGATCAAGCCTGCGACCAGATCATCGCGCCCTGCCCCCTCGATCGGGGCCTCGCCCGCGGCATAGACCTCGGCGATGCCAACGACATCGGCATCGTTGAAGCAGGCGCAAAATTCCTCGAAATGGTGGTGCAAGCGGCTGTAGCGATGGGGCTGGTGGACCGCGATCACGCGCCCTTCGGTGGCCTGACGTGCGGCTTTCAGCACGGCGGTAATCTCGACCGGGTGATGACCGTAGTCGTCGATGATCGTCACGCCATCCACTTCGCCCACTTTGGTAAAGCGACGGTTCACGCCACCGAACCCGGCAAGAGCGGCACGGATTTCTTCGGTTTTCATCCCAAGGTGGCGCGACACGGCAACCGCCGCCATCGCGTTTGACACGTTGTGATCCCCGGGCATCGGCAGGCTGCAATCCTTGATCGTGATGCCTTCGGTCTGGAACATGATATCGAAATGCGCCACGCCCGCCTTGTAGTGCAGGTTGACTGCCCGCACGTCGGCTTGGGTGTTGAAGCCATAGGTCATGACACGGCGGTCGGTGATCTTGCCGACCAAGGCCTGCACCTCGGGGTGGTCAATGCAGCAGACCGCCAGCCCGTAGAAAGGAATGTTCGAGACGAAATCCAGAAACCCTTTGCGCAGGGTATCGAAGTCGCCCCAATGCTCCATATGCTCGGGGTCGATATTGGTCACGATGGCAATGGTCGCGGGCAGACGGTTGAAGGTGCCGTCGGATTCATCCGCCTCGACCACCATCCATTCGCCCTGCCCCATCCGCGCATTTGACCCGTAAGCATGGATGATCCCGCCGTTCACAACCGTCGGATCGATCCCGCCGTTGACCAGCAGTTCGGCCACCATCGTCGTTGTGGTGGTCTTGCCGTGGGTTCCTGCCACCGCAATGTTGGATTTCAGGCGCATCAGCTCTGCCAGCATCTCGGCGCGGCGCACGATAGGAAGGCCCGCCACCCGTGCGGCATCCAGTTCAGGGTTGCCCGGCTTGATCGCGGAAGAGATCACGACAACCGCGGCCCCTTCGATATTCGCGGCCTCCTGCCCTTCGAACACCGTCGCGCCAAGGTCCACCAGACGGTCGGTGATCTTGGTCGATTTCAGGTCCGACCCCTGCACGCGGTAACCGTGGTTCAACAACACCTCCGCAATGCCGGACATGCCGATACCGCCAATACCCACGAAATGGATCGGGCCCACATCGGTGGGAAGTTTCGTGGCTGCGTTCATCGTTTCTTTCCTTCGGTTGCCAGGGTTTCCACCATCTGGGCGAGTTCTTCTGCGGCGTCCGGCTTGGCGACAGACAGGGCGGCACGCGCCATCTGCTGTGCGCCCTCTGCATGGGTCAGCACCATTTCGATCTGGGCCCGCAGACTGTCAGGATTGGCCATGTTTTCGGGCACCATGATCGCGGCACCGGCGTCCACCAATCCACGGGCATTGGCTGTCTGATGATCGCCCGTCGCTGCCGCAAAGGGGATCAGGATCGACGGCCGCCCGATGATAGAGATATCGGCAACGCTGGACGCGCCAGCGCGGCTGATCACCAGCTGGGCTTCGGACATGCGCCGCGGCACGTCATGGAAAAACGGTTGCACATCGGCATTGATCCCGTTCTCGGCGTAAAAGGTAGCGACCCGCTGGCCGTCCTCGTCCCGCGCCTGATGGCTGACGCGGATATTGCGCAGCAGTTCCATCGGCAGATCGGCGATGGCGGGGGGGATCACCTCGCTCAAGATGCGCGCGCCCTGGCTGCCGCCCATCACCAACAGCTCCATCGGGTAGTCACCCGGCGCGATATAGCCCGCGCCCGCACGCTCCAGCACCGCGGCACGCACCGGATTGCCGGTGTGTTCGGCGCTGACACCATCGGGCAATGTGGTCGGCCATGTGCCGCAAGCCACGGCATCAACATGTTTGGAAAACAGATCATTGACCCGACCGAGCACGCCGTTTTGTTCGTGGATCATCCGGGGCTTGCGCAGCACCCAGGCCGCTGTCAGCGCGGGAATCGACGGATACCCGCCAAAGCCGACAACCACATCAGGCTTGTCGCGCAGCATACCGAAAATGCCGCCAAGCACACCGCCCAGAATACGAAACGGCGCGATGGCCTTGGCCACCAGACCGCCGCGCGCGAAGGTGGCGCTGCTGACCTGCTGAATCTCGACCGCCTCGGGGAAACCGCCGGTATAGCGCGCACCACGCGCGTCGGTGGACAGCTTTACCCGCCAACCCCGTGCCAGCATGACTTCGGCAAGCGCTTGGGCGGGAAACATATGCCCGCCTGTCCCCCCTGCGGCGATGACCAGCAGCGGCGCCGTCATCGGGCACGGCTCCGGCCCAATAGATCAGAGATCTGGCCCTGTGGTCGGGTCCGGGTAAACGCCAGCAACATGCCCACGGCGATGCCAGAGGCAATCACCGACGACCCGCCGTAGCTGACGAAAGGCAGCGTCATACCCTTGGCGGGCAGCAGCCGCACAGCCACGCCCATGTTGATCATCGCCTGCACGCCGAACATGCAGGCCAGCCCGGTGCCCGCCAGACGGATAAAGGGATCCCGCTCGCGCACCAGACGCAGCAGCGACCGCACCACGATCACGGCGTAAAGCGCGATCACACACATCACGAGGATCAGGCCGTATTCTTCGGCAGCAACGGCGATGATGAAATCGGTATGCGCATCGGGCAGCGACCATTTCACCTGCCCCTCGCCCACGCCGACCCCGAACAGACCGCCTTCGCGGATCGCATCGGTGGCATAGCCAAGCTGCGTGCGCGGATCGATGTCGGGCGACAGGAACCCATCAATCCGCCGGGCAAAGTGTTCAGAGTTGGAATAGGCAAA
>Ga0208018_100474_pt1 | contig 10447 bp, 1 predicted proteins | sample 31_taG_FD_184105 | JGI IMG/M metagenome (GOLD analysis project Ga0208018, IMG submission 184105) | Marine viral communities from the Gulf of Mexico - 31_GoM_OMZ_CsCl metaG (SPAdes) (version 2) | ecosystem: Environmental > Aquatic > Marine > Oceanic | place: Gulf of Mexico | collected 2015-07-12 | reverse complement strand
TAAGCTTCTCGCCCAACGAAAGCTTATCAATGTTTATGTCAGGGTTAGCCTCTATAAAGTCTTCTCTGGGTATTTCCAATCTATTGGCAATGCCTAAGAAAGTATCACCTGACTTAACCTTATATATTTCTTTCCCTTCTTGAGCTTCAGGTAATCTTGTTCTATCATTCTCAAAAGATGTACTACCTCCAATCTGACGACTTCTACTCCCTGCTGCCGAACTCTGTTTCAAATTCTGAGTATAACGATTAACGGGAGGGGCCGGGGGTGGAGGAGTAATAAGATTACCAACAGATGACCCGAAAGGAAAAGAGGTTCTAGGACGGCTTGGCTTGTAAAATGGATATTCCGATTTTACATCTTGTACATAGTCTATTACCTTACGCAATTTATCTATCTTGGGGGTTATTGGGGAAGAAATCTGACCATGTGTAAAAAATGGTTTTCCAAACCAGTCTTCTATCTGAATCCCTGAAGGATGCAAATCCCAAATGTCATTATATTCCATTAGATCATCAAAGAATCTAACATTATAACCACCCATTACTCCCGCTGAGTCGTCATAAAAATTATTTATTTTTGCATCTCTCAAATCTTCTAGAAGACTTACCTGGTTTTTCCACTTAGGAAGTGCTTCTTCCGCAAAGTCCAAAAGATGATGATCCGCATAGTCGTAGATAAAATCAAAATCCGTATTAACTCTAGGTAGATCTAAATGTAAATAATTACGATCTCCGGTTAGAGCAAACTTCTCTAAATTTCTTAACTGCTTCTGTGTATACGATGGATGGTCTATTGGAGATGTATCTGCTATTTTAAATGTATTTTTCCTTTGAGGCATTCCTGAGTATAACTTCCAAGCATCTAGTCTTCTAGAATTCGTTCCGCCAATAAGATTATGAGTATTTTTTTCTTTTTTGATGATCCTACGAGGGATGTCTGCAACTCGTCCTAAAAAATTATCATAACCAAAAGGAGTAAAGTATTCACTCAGAACTTCAGAGACTACAGGAAAATAACCTTTCCTTTGTTGTGAAGTAATTCCAACTTCCCTCATCTGTTGCTGTTTTATCTCCATAGGAGACAACCCTTTTCTTGCCCCTTGTCTTTTTATTCTTCTTAGGTCTATCCCCACAGGATGAAATAAATCAACAGCGGGTTGTAAGACTTTGGGTGTAGCTTTTACAGCACTAGGTATTGCTGGAATACTAGCTAGTGCATTAAGGCCAGCTCCTACATAATCACCTCTCCCTAGAGCTTCACCAGACATTACAGCATAATCTGCCCATGCTGCAGGATTAACTACTTCAGCTGCTATATCAATAGGGTTGCCTTTATCTGGCACTCTATCTGGAATATCTTGACCACGTACCACATATCCTAATGTAGTCATAGGGTTAGCTGCTCTGTTTAAAACTTTTCTTGCAGTGCTTGGTGATTCATATGCAGTGGCATATTCTTCTGCCGGCATTGGATAAGGTCTGCCTTTAGATACATCGGTTGAATACATGGGCTCATTAACACCTCTAGCTTGAGCCAGCATTTCAGGTGTAAGCATTGGCATATCAACACGCGTTGCATCATTAGAAAAAGACCCTCTACCAACCTGAGCTTTAGTACCTCCTGCTTGATACTTTGGCACAGGTAAAATATTATCTTGTGCAGCGGGGAGCATTGATGGAGGTGTGTATTCAGTTAAAGGAGGTATCAGTGATTGATCATATGTAATCTTTCTAAGTGACTTTCTTTTTTTGTCCTTGCTGAATAATGTTTCAATTCTCTCAGGATCATTACTCATTAATTCTTGAAACTCTGGATTGCCTCTTAAATCAACTCGTATTTTTACTTCCGCCCCTACATTATCAGGACTGCCATAGTTTCTACCAATTGATCTAAAAATCTGATATGGTGCAACGCCTCTTTTCTTAAGATCATCAAGCATACTGAATGCTCTTCCCTGGTCATTAAAATCATATGTATCTCTTACTTCAAAGACACCTGGTTCAATTTGAACTATGCTTGCTTGACCAAGTGTATTTTGCAAGTTGCCAGATGGACTGAGATTTTTACTAATTACCTGTGAATATGGTAAACCAGATCCACCAGAAACAGACAATCTTTCTTGTTTAGACAACTCTGGGAAATAAGAATCATAGTCTAAAAATGACTTGTTATCTTTAATAGAAGTAATAATTGCCTTCTCTAAGGCTTGCATCTCGGATGGCTTATATGTCTTTTCAGTTATTGGTGTTTTACTACCAGCAACATCCGCTGCTAAAACTTTTATATTTGTTGGAATCTCAAGAGGAAGATCTCTAACAAATCCGGCTAAGGCACCTCTAGCATCTTTAAGTTCTGTATACATTTTATTTGCACCAACAGATGTTGCTTCATAAATATCATCCATATTAATACCTGCAAATTTTTCAGGTGTTGGCGTATAGTTGTTATTTGGATTCTGATCAATATTTCTAAGATATTGAACCACTTTATTCTTATATGCCGTTACATCTTTCTTACCAGTATACATGGATAATATTTCATCCGTGGTTGCATCAGGGTTTTTTTTCTTGATTACAGCCAAAGAAGCCATTAATGCTTTGTAGGAATTTCCAGGATCCTCTAATGTATCTGGTGTAATCTTTAATCTGTTGAAGTACTCATATAAAGTATTACTAGTAACTTCTAAATCGCTATAGTCACGCTCTTCTAGTTTTTGCTTAACGCTTTCAATTTCTATTGGTTTGTCTGGATTCTTTTGATTATATGCGTCAATTTTTATTGCAGTCTCCTCGCCTAGAATACCATCAACTTTTGCACCTACTAAACGCTGAATATCTTTTATTTCTTCTACTCTACTATCAGAAACACCAAATAAAGTTGAACGCTTTGTAGAAGAATATCCTTTTGATAAAGGGTTTGCTACAGGATCGTAATTATAAAATATATCTTTAATATCACGTTGTAGTGCATTTGGTAGTAACATTCTTAAAGCTGCTCTTTTCGATCTACCAAAATCACTTTCAACGCCCATTATACCATAAGCTATTTTTTCTAGCTCATCATATTCATCGCTATCTAAACTTAAAATCTGTTGTATTTGAGGTTTTTGTCTTGATGCAGTTTGAAACTCTTCCTCAATAGAGTTAGGATTATAATGATTATCAAATGTGAAATTGGATGCTCCTAGATTAAGATCCTGAAATACATCAGGTCTATAAACTGCAGATGGGGTATAACGAGTGAACTCTTTTAAATTATTAATAGGTTCTTCAAAATAGCGGTCTTTGACCCAATGCTTTACGTATGGTACCCCATTTACAATTTTACTTATTCTACCAACATGTTGATCTGCTTCAGGAATACCTCTCTGCTTATCATTTGCAAAAGAAGCTCTAGAAAGTACTACAAAGTCATTTACACGGACGTTTTGAAAACCATTAGATATATCTATGGGATCTGCAAAAGCATTATCACCAATAGTCCAGGCAGCACCAAATAAATTATTTAGTTTTCTAAATTGTTTAAGATTCAGCTCGTTCGCTTCTGCATAATCATCACACATTCCTGTTACGCAACCTTTCTTTGGACCTCCACCTTGAAGCTTAGGTAAAGCGCCTCCACTATCAAAATTATATTTGAACGAAAGTTGAGGAGTTATAGTTCTTTCACCTGTGTTTGGATTTTTAGCAAAAGGAATACCGACATTAGCACCAACAGAATAATTATTAAAGTTTTGCCTAACGCCGATATCTGCTACACCTTTAAAATAGGGATTTGGATTTTTAGGTAAAACGCCTACAGCACTTATTTCTCTATTTTGAGGTAGTCTGAAGTTAGCTCCTCCCACATAGTTCTGCGGAGTATTTACAAGAAAAGAATTATACGCCGGAGGTCGTGGTGGAACTAAGTTTAATGGTACCTCTAAAACTCTATCTCCCGGAAATTGATACTCTTCCCCAGGCATCATAATACCTTGATTACCCTCGTTATCTACACCAAGCAAAGGCATGTTGACATCCTTCATTGTAATACGTCCTGAGTCAATAATATTGAAAGGTCTGAACCGATCAGGCGAATTGAACTTATAGCCTTCTATAGAAAACGGGGACTTGTATTTTTTCCTGGGTTTCATCGGTATGATAAGTTAAGTTTGGTGTTGACAAGCTTCAATAACATCTTTCTGTCACCAGATACTTTTCTACGCAGTAGAACTTTGTTGTAGTAGTGTCTAAACTTCTTTCTCTGCAAAGAGTCCTTTGCATAGTTTAGATTAAAAGCATTGAGATCTTTTATATAACCGTTGAGCTGCGTAATAAATGCACTACGCTCTATGCTACTAAACTCACCTCGGTCATCTGTAATATCCCAGAACTGATTGAATCTATACTTCTGTTCTTCTTTAGAATACAGTATCTCAATATCATTATTGTTAATGATTGGATACTGCAGCATTCCAAATGGATCTTCCTTAGGTTGCAATCTAAGCTTAAGCAGACCTGAGACTTGTTCTGAGTTATAGATGATAGACTCATCAAAGTTGAAATCTAAATCATGCCATCTGTCGTCAGCGCAGCCATTAGATAAGTTACCCTTGTAGACATAAGACTCTAGCTGATACTCCACACTTTTAAGTGTAGTTACATTCTGACCTGTGTTCTCTGTAATCTCAACCTCCCATGGATAATTAATACCATAGTAGTTAGAGTATAGATCACATCTTGAGTTGTGTCTCCATAAACCAGTGACCTCATAACTTGGAGGAGTCTTTAAGAGATAGAAATAGTTGCACGTCCGAGGATCATAGTTTATGTACCCAGGATCACCAACTTGATACAGGTCATCGCATTGACCTGAAGTACTAGTTGTTGAACCCAGGAATGGCGGCTCTGGACAATTACAATCTATCTTACGACATATGGGAGGATCTATATTATCACAGACTCCTGAGTTTGCAGTGTAGTTGCCGTTAGAGTCCTTATATACTAAAGTATAACCCGGAGGACACTCGCAAGAGGCAACTGATCCGCAAACCTCACTAGATACTGAATCAGCTACAATGCTTGTAGTATTCTGCGCATACTGCCCATTTGTAACAATAACAAATTGATTAGAGCTTAAAGTAGTGCCTGTATCACCAGTAATAGCATTAAGTAAATCTTGCCCATAGTGCGTACAAGTTACCTGAGGTGAACCTTGTCCTGAGTTTGGTAATAAAGGATTATCGGGGTGGCTGTAAACAGCAATAACTCTAGAGTTTGGATTATTTTGTAAATAATCACCACCTATAGTTCCACTATTAATACCACAAGTATTTGGATTAGGTGCACTATTATTATTACACTTTGCATCAGTAACAAATAAAACAATAGATCTAAGATTAGGGTCTGAACTTCTATCACCTAATTGTGAAGCTGATTTAGCACTTAAAATATTAGAGACCGCATGATCAAACCCTGCACATACGTCAGTTCCATCTCCCATACTATTATTACCAGCAAACTGTTGAAATATATTATTCTTATCATAAAACACAGAGAGATCTGAATAAGACACAGTGTTACTCATTGTGTATTGATTATTATACTGAAATGCTCTTGTGCCATCTTTTGAATTTGTAGATCTGCTCCACAGTGTAAATCCAACTTGAATATTTCCGGCAGTCATTCCAGCTGCAATATCCGAGTCAGCAAGAAACTCTTGTACAAAAGTTTTTTGTGATTCAAAGACTTGATAGCTTGCTTGGTTATTTACAAAAGGCAGTTTTGTACTACCAGAAACATCCATAGCAATAACGATATCTAGCTTACAATTAGCAGAACCTCCTTCGACTGTAGCACCTATGTCTGTTACAGTAACTGTAGCAGGACTTGACTCTTGTCCCGCTTTTTCACACTCGTTTGTACTAGGGTTAAAGTTGTAACCGGGAGGACAGCTTGGTGTGTCTGATACAGTTGACTTAGTAGTCAAGAAATGATTGATGCTAGGCAATGTAAGATCGGGGTGCCAGTCATGGAATGATATCCACGCCTTAGCTTTAGGATCGTATGATACGGTCCAAGATGTACTTTCAAAATATATTGGATCTCCAATCTTTACAGCGCGGCTAACACCGCTACCTGATGTATATGTAAATACATCGTTGAAGAAAGACATGTTTGATACATGTTCTTCTTTTACTTTATAGTCCTTCTTGCTGAAGTATACAATATCATCATTGATGTCATATATAACCTGGCATCCAATGCCAACCACAGGATTATCCGACAGCTTACTAGTTTCTAATGCAGGGAACTGCTTAATTAAGGTAGATGGTAAGTATTTGTTAAACCACCACTTCATACCCGCATTACCAATATTTACTAGCTTACTACCGCCACCGTATTGGAATACTTTACCCTGTGCCTGGGAAATAAAGAATATACCGGATGGTGTATTTAATACAGCACGTGCACTTTCAGATGAACCATATTCATTAGATACATCAGAGTTTGTAATATTCTGAGGATCTCTTGCGAATAAGCCACCATCCCCAACAATAAGCTTTGCCCCTAAGTCTGTGCGTAATAAGTCTACACCTTGGAACAAGGCAGGGGACTGATGAGGGAACATAATTAATGCTCCAGTTCTATCAACTGGCTTAATCGTTGTAACCTTATTTCTAAAGTCCTTATAGTTATTCGGCAGGAATACACGCCAGAAATCTCTCTTAGATTCTTCTTGTGCCTGCAAAGAATAAATGAGTCTTTTTGGATAGTGCTGGAAACAACTCTCAGCTACATTAGGATCATATGTGAGATCCTGCATGTTACCAAAAGAAGTTAACTGGGTAATAAGCCTAGAAGGACTTAACGATAAATCATACTTATAAAAATTACCGTCCTTAATATTATCAGCATGGAACAGATCATCATAGTCTGTATATTCATAAGGATCATAGTGACGCTTTCTATCAGAATCTTCCCAGTCTCTGTGAGCTAAGTTGTACTCTGATTCTACAAAGAAATCCTGTACACCATTGATGTGAGTATACATATAAGCATACTTCATGTTCCATGATGGGTTAGGATCACCTTTCTTTAAATAACTAAACATGCTACCAATAATACTCCCTAAACAACTATTACTACCTCTATCCAAATAGTAAGAGTCATTTGGCAACGCAGTACCTGCAGTATCTGCAAAACCCATAGTAATAATTTCTTGAGCTAATGCTGTTGTATCAAACTTCCTTGTATCCATCCAGAATCTTGGATAAGGAATATTAATACGTAACAAATAGTCATATGGGGTTTCATCAGGTTCTCCATTTAAGAAATCCGTGAATATTGGCATTATAGTTTTCTCGGTATATCTATTGATAAACGTATCTCCTGAGAATATAGGCTGAGACGAAAAACGTTGAATTGGACTGGATGCGTTTATTAACTCAACACAACCTCTCATCTGAACCTGTTTGATTCCGTTCAGTTGACCATATTGATTTTCAAACTCAAACTTTAATGCGCCGTAGACCGCAGAAATTGGTCTAGTCTGTTTTGTATTATATGTCTTTAAAAATTTATCACCATAACCTTTATAAGCCTGACCAGTAAAAAGAGCTGAGGTTCCTCCTACAGCAAATCTTGATCTATCTTCTACTTGTTGTGGATCCGGTAAAGGATTCTCTGTAGCAAGCCCAACAGTCAATGGTCTAAATAGATTATTTACTTTATAACCTTCAAACTGCTGGAATGAGTTGCCTATATAATTGACACTCTTATTTTTAGTCCTAAACACAGAACCTGGTCTAAGCTTATAGTAGTCACTATAAAATCCATGAGAATTATACTTAAGTGCAAAACTCTCAGCATCAACTAGATTATAGAATAAGTCAATTAATTCTTGTGCACCAATAGCAATATTTTTCTGAGCAATAAGAAATCCCATTGCTGCACGAATAAGCTTTGGTAGCCCAAGATCACTTGTACCATACTTTATCTGAGTAGTTGTACCACCTCCCATTGTACCAGGAATAATGGTTTGCCCATACAACTTATCAGCTGCAAGATTTCTTTGAAGTTCTGAAGCAATACCACCTGAATATAAATCTGTAACATCTACAGCACCTTGAACCAAAGAACCTACTACTTCTTCAACAAAATTAAGTGCAGCTCTTAAACCTGACTCAATACCTCTAACACCACTGACTGTAAATAACTGGGAAAGACCACCTGTATTAAGTCCTTGAACGCCATGTATAGTCTTTGTGGTTTCACCTTGTACTTGATTCAAGGCATATCCTATACCAATTATACCAGCAATAAAAGCTGCACCATTTCTAAGCAACTTGTGCTTTGGATGATTTTCTGAAGCAATAAAGTGACCCTCTGATTCTCCAGCAACCATTCCATACAATCTCGTTTCATATGCATTCAAGAATGGTCTCCTAAACATTAACTCTGGAGAGTGGAACGTAAAGTAGTCTTTCTTATAGCCTTCAGGTATGTTACTTAAAGGATCCCCTAATGCATAGTATTCATTAAAAGACTCTGGCCAGTTATCACACCCATCTGTGCGATTCTGATCATTTCCTTGACCATCATGGAAGAATATGTCTGGATTAAGATCATTATAAGGGTAATTAGGGTATAGTCCTACATTACCGTTTCCATCGGGTATCTTATACGCCCGCATGTTCCTAAATATACCCTTAGCAAGAATAGACCTATGACCCTCTCTTGAACCTCTTAGAATCTCATAGCCTACTATGTTTGTAATTAGGTTACCCTGATTATCTACCGGTGGTTGTATATCATAGAACTCAACACCAAGTATTCTAATCTTGCTGTTGTCTTGGCTAGACAAACGAAGTTCAAGACATACCTCTTCTGTAGGCATCTTATGATGTCGAATATACTTACCGCATAAGTCATCCCATATCTCAGGTTTAGTTGCAGGATACTTTTCTGTAGACTGCCAGTAAGCCATGTCACCCTTTTTGATAATGACACCACCATCATCTGTGGGTATGTTAAATGTGCCTACATCAGGAGTTGCTGTATTAAACACCTGAAAGTTCATCTCATCTGATGACAAAGCACTTCCACCACCAGCAATGGCAGTTTCATTAACTACGGAACCATAGTGATTCACACCATTAGTTCTTGGAGCTCTTCCAGGAATGTGATATGAGTTTGATCTTTCGCCTGTGTTATATATCCAGCGTATAAAGAAAGCATACTGCTCATCCCTCATAAGACCTGTCTTATTACCACCTTTTTGATAGTAATCTGCAGGGTATTCTGCAACCACCCATTTAGCTTTAATCTTATTAGCTAAAGGCTGATAGTTAAAATCAAACTGTGTTGTTGGACCTTGTCTAATCAAGTAGTCATTTACAGCATACATCCCATCCGACCTCTCATAAGCGTTGGATCGCAGCGGGATAAGCTCTAAAGGAATAGTAGTTAGAGACTGATCTATATAATCTATTTCAACGCTTGATTGCTCAGTACTATATATACCAATCTTCTTAGCAACAGTATTATTTTGATTGTTGCTTAGAATTGCCAACTCATAATACTCAAACTGCTTATCTAGATTGGTTAAACTAATTCTTAAAGATCCAGCCGTTCCATTATGATCAAAAAGAGATTGAATGTTAGAGACACCAATATAATCTGTTACTTTTTGCTCATTTACTACATAGGCAACAAAAACCTGATAGGTTCCATTGCGTAATTGTCCACCACTCTCAGACTTAGATACAGACACACAAGGAGTGGACATCAAAGGAGCAAGCCTTATCTTCTCGCAGTCTAAAGCATCTGTGTCTTGATAGATAATACAGTCATCGCCAGGAATTGAAGTTTGAACCTGAATATATGGTATATCAGTAAGGTTCATAGTACGAGACGGGTTATTACCATCATCCCAGTATACCTGCCATGTACAATCAAAGTTCTCTTTAGCAGCACCTATAATTAGATGCTTCTTGTTGAAACTTAGACAAGCATCATTGACTAATGTAGTATACTGACACTTACTGTCATCAAATAAGCCAATCTCAGAATTAAAATCATCTGTGGAATATATCACCCATTCATCACCATAAGTATGAATAGCGCCAATAACTGTATAAGGTATCTTAGCACATTCAAGGTTTGCCGGCTCATTACCTAGTACACCTACATCACCGTCTGTAGAATTGTTAGCAGCATTCCGCGCATGCGACCAAGCTTCTTTGGCTTGGAAAGTTGCATTAGGGTCTTTCACCATACCCTTTAGGAATACCCTAGTATCGGATATAGATGTTGAAGCTGCTGGCTTAGATGCTGTCTTTTTCTTTTTTGCCATGGTCTTATCCTAATGTAGCCCTACTCTTAAACATATTATAATAGTTGTGGTACTGTGCTTTTCTATTCACTTCCCACATTTTACGCATCTCCTCAAAGTCAGGAGTATT
>Ga0208018_100470_pt1 | contig 10497 bp, 2 predicted proteins | sample 31_taG_FD_184105 | JGI IMG/M metagenome (GOLD analysis project Ga0208018, IMG submission 184105) | Marine viral communities from the Gulf of Mexico - 31_GoM_OMZ_CsCl metaG (SPAdes) (version 2) | ecosystem: Environmental > Aquatic > Marine > Oceanic | place: Gulf of Mexico | collected 2015-07-12 | reverse complement strand
AGAATTTATTTAATTAATAGATATGTATCATAGAGTAAGAATTAAAAAGTTACCTAAAGCTAAAACCGGACAACAGGTTAATGGTTCTTTAGCAGTTCAATCAGCAGCTATGGGTGGTGCTGACATTGATCAGTATATAGGTAAACCAGGTATGAAAGTTAAAGACACTTTAACTAAAGTACCAAGAGATGAAGCTAACTTAGAAGCAGAAGGAGGAGAAACAGCTTATGGTGATATCAATGGTGATGGTTTTACAGAGCACTATAAGATTGAAGGACCTAGACATTCTGAAGGAGGAGTTCCTTTAGATCTTCCTGATGGTACATTTATCTTTAGTGATACAAGAGCAATGAAGATAAAGGATTGTGAGATAATTAAGATGTTTAATAAATCTTGTAAAAAGTCTTATACTCCTGCAGAGCTTGCTAAGTCTATTAATATTAATCATTATAGAAAGCTTCTTCAAGATCCAGAAACAGATGGGATGACAAGAAAGACTGCTGAGTTAATGTTGAGAAATTATAATATGAAACTTGGAGCATTAGCATTAGCACAAGAAGCTCTAAAAGGTTTCCCTCAAGGTATTCCTGAAGTTTCTATACCTTATATGAAAGCTATGGGAATTAAACCTGAAGATATTTTACCTGAAGATCCTCAACAACAATTAGCTCAACAAATGCCTCCACAACAAATGCCTTCAGGAGAACCTATTGCTATGTCACCAGAAATGATGCAACAAATGGGGGCCCCTCAAGAAATGATGCCTCTACAAGAACAACCTATGATGGTTTATGGAGGATACATGAAGACTGGTGGTACATCTGGTAGTTGCCCTAAAGGTACATTTTGGAGTGAGTATGCTCAAGATTGTTTGACAGAAAAAGAAATACTTCAAAACTATAGAGATGTGGCTTATCAATATGGGACTAATCAAAAAAACCTTAGAGGAGAAAGTCTTAATAATGACTTTCAACAAGCATATAAAGACTATATGACTACTCAATCTGCTTATGATCAAACTTTAAATCCGAACAGTTTTCCTGCAACAACATATCATATAGGACAAGGTCTAAGAAATACTCTTAATAGTATGTTTGGTACTAGTTATAAGAAGGGTGGTGAAGCAAATCAACAACCTATGATGACATACGGTGGATATCCTATGGCTATGTATGGTATGGAGATGGGTGGTTATGATTTACCATTTGCTGCTTACGGTATGACAATGGGTGCTAATCCTAATAACTATATGGGTAGAACACCAAGCTATGCTGAAGGAGGATATCTTCCTAAAGCTCAAAACGGCTATAATTTCCCAACTACTTTTGTTACAGATGTTTTTGGAAATCCTATACAAGTTGCTGGTACTGATGAATTAAAAGATGTAGAAACAATTCAACGTTCTAGACCAGGTCAAGGTTATGGAAAACAAGTTCAAGATGTAGATAAGTTTATGGAAGTGCATAGTTGGTACTTTAAAAACAAATCTGAAGCTGAAAAAGAAAGTTTCCGTAAAGCTGCTAAGGCAGGAAAGAAATCTCCAATAATCACTAACTTCCAAAAGTCTTATAATAATCTATTAAGAGGAGAAGCTAAAAAGAAAGGTTTAAATGAAACTGAAATTAATGAAATTATAAACCAAGCAGGTTTCTCTGATAAAGGTGTTCAGAAGTTAGATGGTAAGTTTGGAGCATTTACATCATCAAGACCTTTCTTTGATTTTGAGAAAGAAACAGTAACTGAGGTAGAACCTACAACTACTAAAACTAAAACTGAAACTGAAGAAGATATACAAGTGCCTACTTCAACGCAACTTCCTTTTGTAGAACCAAATGTTCCTTGGAGTACACAAGCAAATCGTGAAGCAAACTTTTTACAAAAAGCTAAATGGAGTAGAGAAAAGCAATATCCTTGGGGAGCACCTTTAGAAGCACAGGTTCCTGAACCAACTTATATGGATCCTAGAGCAACTTTAAATGCACAAGCTGCTTTAGCAAGAACTTCACAAGAAGCTGCTGCTCAATTTGCAGGACCTAGTTCTGGTGCAAGACAAGCTCAAGCTATGGCTAATTTAGCTACACAAGGAGCAAAAACAATAGCTGATGTATATAATTACAATGTAGGTGTAGCTAATCAGTTTGCTCCTATACAAGCTAATGTTTTAGCAAACACTGAAAAGTACAATAAAGATCTTGCTAGAAACTTATATGATTTAACAAACTTAATGAAAGATCAGTATAGAAAAGAAGGTTTAGCAATTGATCAGAATCTAGTAGCTGTTGCAAATGCTGCGGATGATGCTGCTCAACGTATTGAAAAATTAAATGCTCTTAATCCTAACTATGGTATTTACGGTTCTGATAGAGATCTTGTCTTTAAACAAGGTAAACCTCTTACACCGGAAAAACCTACTGATGTGTTTGCTCTTGCAGATAGATTGCAAGAGGATTATAATTTAGAAGGAGATGAGGCAATTAAAGAAGCTAGACTTTTATCAGGAATGTATTCAGGTACAGGAGCTGGTGTAGATTTAGATGCAGTCTTAGATCAATATAGTAAAAATGGAGGTCCTGTATTTGCTTATACTACCTTTCCTTTTATAATGTAAACTTCATAGGTTTAATAAAATCTTAAAAGTTTATTATATTTATAATATAGAATAAAAAACAAATGGCAACGTATTTACAAGGAGTTACACCATATATACCACAGGTACAGCCTTTCCAAGAAGATTTAAATTTTTATAGTAATGTTCTTCAGACTAAGCAGCAGCAGTATGACAGTAACTATAAGAAGCTTAACCAGGTATATGGGCAGTATTTTTATGCTGACTTAACAAGAGAAGGTAACATTGAAAAGAAAGAGCAATTACTTAATAACATAAACTTTCAGTTGCAAAGAGTTGCTGGAATGGATTTATCTCTTGAGCAAAATGTAAATCAAGCTGTTCAAGTCTTCAAGCCTTTTTATGAAGATAAGAATCTTATGAAGGATATGGCTTGGACTAAAAACTATAATAGAGAAATTGGTTTAGCTCAAGGATTGAGAAGATCTTCTGATGAAGAAAGAAGTAAGCAATACTGGGACACAGGAGTACAAGCTTTAAATTTTAAAAGAGCTGAATTTGCAGAAGCATCTGATGAAGAAGCAATGCAGTTTGGTAATGTACGCTATACTCCTTTTGTAAATGCTATGGAAAAAGCTAAGGATTTAGCTAAAGATGCTGGTCTTTCTATTGAGACTATTAATATGAGTCCGGATGGAAAATGGATAATTAAACAAAAGAACGGACAAGCTCTTACAGAACCATTAACAAAACTATTTGAATCAGTATTAGGTAATGACCCAAGAATACAAGAGGTGTACAAAACACAAGCATATGTAGATAGAAAAAATTATGCTTATGGTAATGCATCAATGTTTGACGGTGATGTTAAAGCTGCAGAGATGAAGTATCTTGAGGATAACTACAATATGTTTAAGCAACAAACAGCTTTGCAAAAGAAGCAGATGGAGCTTACTTCTCAAACATATGATAACAAGATTAAAGATATAGAAAAACAAATATCTGAAGGTAAGGCTGATCCAAAAGCTAAGATGTATTTAGAACAACTAAAATACAATAAGCAAATTAATGATGCCTCTTTAAATAGAATGAGTTCTTTAGCTAATAGTTTTGAAGAGTCTTCTGATACACCAAGTACAAGTACAGGATTCCAAAACCCTTATGGTGATATTGAAACACTAAGAAATAAGATTGATGCGGCAAGAGCTTCCTCATTAATGCAAAAAGACTTTGGAGAAGCAGCTAATATATTTGCTTACAGAAATAGCTCTACTGATATGACTGCTAATCCATATGCAGTTAATCAACAAAAGCATAACTTCCAAATGGCTCAGATTGGTGCTAGAACTAGAGGTATGAAAGAAGTGGCTAAGTTAAAAGCTAGACTAGATCGTAAGAATATTATTGATGAGGCAAACTTAAAATCAGGAAACTATCATGCAGAAGCAGTCCCTATGCTTGATGCAAATGGTAATCCTTATGTAGATGCTGAAGGAAATCCTGTGATGGAATATGTTGTAGTACCTAATGAAGGTTTAGAGGAACTTTTTACAGAAAAATCTGGTGAAACTAGTACACCTGAGTATAATTTAAAAACTGGATCAAGACAAATTTCTAAAAATCAAGTTAATGCTTATGCAGTACCTGCTTTTAAACAAATAGATCTTGCTTTAACTGCATTAAAATCTAAAGGTGAAATTCAAGATTCTGAAATTAAACAATTGCTTGATGGAAGAAGTTTAGAGCAATTTAGATCTATGTATCAAAAATATCCAGAATATTTTTCAAGAGAAGTGCTAGGCTCAAACGGACTACAAAAGATAGCTGGGAATGTAAGTGCTTATTTGGATGAAGAAGGTAATGGTAACTTAAGTGCTATAGAGCCATATAAACAAAATCTCCAAAAAGCTATGGGTCAGCTAAATGCTTATACAAGTTATTTAGACGCTGATCAAGATTGGAGAAAGAAAACTTCTAAAGTAGTTGAGTCTGAACTTTATGCAAATGGATTTAAGTATGCTAAATATCTTTATGATAATAATGGTAAGCTTAGAACTGAAGAAGAGTTTTATGCAATGATTCCTGAAGAAGCTATAGAAGAAGGATCTGTAAGACCTTCTTCTTATGATGATATGGGGAATAAAAGATTTTATAGTGGAGAAGCTGAATTTTTTAAACAGAAAACAGTTAAAAAAAGAAATATAGATTACAATGCTATGAAAAAAGCAGCTGCTGTAATTTATTCAGATGGAAAACGCATTAGTGCTCCTCCAGGAATTTCATCAAATGGTTTAGGTACAGGAATAAGTACTGATGTACAATCTATTGAAGTTACTCCAGGTTCTCCGCATTTAAAAGGATATAATCACTGGGTATCTGTAACCAGAAACTTTAGAAATTTAGATTTTGGAGATACAGATAATATAAGAGCAAGTGTTTCTGGATTTACTACTAAGGGTAGTATGGAAAAAGATGCTCAACGAACTCTTAATTTAACTGCTCAGGATATTCTTAATCAGCTTACTTTAGATAGTAGAAATTTAAAATCAGGACTAGGAAACTTTAAAATGTCTTATGCTAATGTTGCAGAAGGAAGAATTGATAGAAATGCTCTTGTTTTAAATATAGATGATGAGTGGTTAAGTAAGTATTTTGATAAGAGAATGAAAGGAGCTAGTGATGAGAAAAAAGAAGCTTTGTATACTATAAGAGAAGGTATTTCTCAAAACGGTCTTGCTATTGTTACAGATGCTAATTCAATGAATAACTCATTAAAGCAAGCTGCAACTATGGGACCTATAGAAGCTGCAGTAAGATATAATAAATCTTATGAATATAAAGATCCAGATTCACCTAGTACTTTTGCAATAAAACTGGATGAGTCAGGAGTAAATGAATATCTCATGGATACAAAACTTTATACGTATGATCCAAAAACAAATAACTTTGTTCCTGGAGCTATAAACTATTCAACACCTTTAGTTGGTCAAACACCTGACGGAGCTTATGATAACTTTATGGATATTATTGCAGAGCTACATGAAACAAATAAGATATTAGCTAATCAACTAGAACAATAATGGCTGAAGAAAAAGATCCTATAAATCCTTTAGACCCGCTAGGTCCTCAATTTGGAAAGATAAATGCTCCTAGATTAGATTTACAGAGCATGCAACCTTTTGAAGGACAGAATATTAATCCAGACATAATTAATATTAACTATGATCCTTTGCCTGTAGGTAAGGTTTTTCCTAAAGAAAGCTATAATATAAAGGACAAAAATGTAGGTCACTTATTTGGAGAAAAGCCTGCAAAAAATCCTGAAATATCAGCAAAAGATTTAGCAACAGCTTTAGAACAAAAGTTACATAATAGGATTCTTGCAAACAATAGTAATGATACTTATGCAAGATTATACTCTTATGATGCAGGTCCTTCAGGACAAAACTTTTATAAAAGATATGCAGCATTTGGAGATGAAACTTTTGAAAAAATAGGATTTAGTCCTAGTAGAAATAATGAGCAGATATACAATGATTCTACTACATGGTTGCAAAACCATATGAGAATGGCTACTAATGCTGCTTGGCCATTGTTTGCTTCTGGTTTTACTTCAGGTCCAAGAAGTTTAATGAGAATGCTTCAAGGTGATTTTTCTACAGATCCTGCTGATGCAAAAATTTATGCAGAAGCTGCTGCTATAGGTCAAGATACTAGAGGTGGTGTAGGTTCTTTTATAAACAATCTTCAGATGAACTTTGCTTATACAGCGGGTATTATGACTGAAGCAATAGTAGAAGAAGCTGTTGGTGCTTTATTAGCTCCTGCTACAGGAGGAACTAGTTTTGCGGCAGCTACTTTAAATAATGCAAGAAAGGTTCCTAAAATATTTAGTGGGTTGAGTAAAGCATTTAAAGGTATGACTACAGCTAACGCTTTTAATAAAAGCCTTAAGGCTGCTGATGGTATAGATAATGCCAGAAAATTATTCAATGCAGCTAAGTTTGAAAAAGCTGCCTCTTCAAAACTTGGAAGATTTGTTAACCCGCTAGAGAATACTACAGATGCAATATTTTCATCTATGAAAAATGCAGATAACCTACAAGGACTAGCAAGATCTTATGCTACTGTAAGTAAAACAGCAGGGGGTTTATATAGAGATGTCAGAGCTATTAACATGGCTTTAGCAGAAGCTAGACTAGAAGGAGGGTTTACTCAGAATGAAATATACAATGATTTGTATAGAGAGTACTATGATAAAACTGGTGAAGCTCCTGATGATGCTATGCAAAGAGACATGCGCAAGCAAGCTCTTGAAGGTGGTATGGAAACTTTAAACTTAAACGCAGGTTTAATTTATTTAAGTAATAAGATTGTATTTCCTAATATTGTTGGTCCAAGAGGTGGTCTAAAATCTTTTTTATCATCTAAGACAGATGATATCCTTGATCTTAAATTTGGTAAGGTTAAGAAAACTATGGTCACTCCTGAAGGATCAAAAGTTGCTAAACCTAAATATGAATGGGTAGATAAAAGTTTTGTAAATACAGTCAAAGAAACTTACAAACAACCTATAAGAAAATTGGTTCCTGCAATGACAGGTTACTTCAAAGCAAATGTAATGGAAGGTCTTCAAGAAAACTTCCAAGAAGTAATTGCTGAAGGAACTAAAAATTATTACATAGAAACTTTTAAAGATCCTAAAAAAGATACTACAGCATATTATCAGGGTCTTATGAAAACTGCATTTAAAGAGCATTTTCAAAACCATGGTTTAGAAACTTTTGCTTCAGGATTCTTTATGGGATTCTTGGGTGGAGGAATGAATAAAAGCTTTGAATACTTAAGTTCTGGTGTAAACTATATAAAAGACAAAGAAGCTTTTGCTGCTCATAAGGCTGCAAAAAAGATGTATGGTCAGAAGATAGTAGAGAACATGTCTAATATTGATGTTAAGGAATTCTTTAATAGCAAGATATTTAACTTTTCTGAACAACTAAAAACTGTTTCTAAAGAAAGCTTTACAGAAAAATCATTAAGAGACTTAAAAGATCAACAACTACAATCACATCTTACTCAAGTTCTTGACCATGGTATGATGGATATGTTTGTAGATCACTTATCTTCTTATAAAGATCTTACACCAGAAGAGTTTCAAGAAGCTCTTGGATTTGAAACTTTAGAAGAAGCTACTGAAGCTCAAGGTAAGATAGATGAAGTTCTTGCAAGATCTTCCAAGCTTCAAAAAAGATATGATTTTTATAAAGAAAGATTTCCCGATCCTTTAAACAGTAAAGCACTTTCTGAATTAGAAAGTTTAGGTAAGGACTCAGAAGAATATAAGAATGCTCAATTTCTTATGGAATCTTGGAGAGTATCAAGAAACAACGCAGTATTCTTTGGAGAAACTTATGATAATACTAGACAAAGAATGCAAAGCATTGTGGATGATGTTATTACAAATACTCCTCTTGGGAAATCTAATGCTGCAGATTTAAACATTCTTTTTGATACTAAAAGGATGTATAATGAAGTAGACATACTTAAAACTGAAATAGAATCTGCAGAACAAGCCGGTGTTAAAAATGCTGAGGTAGCAAATAAGAAAAGAAAACTAGATGCTTTAAATAACTTAATTGAAAAGTCTGTTGAGTATTCTAAATATAATCGTACTGATGAATCATTAAGAGAAGAATATTTCCTTAATAATTTACGCTTAGGTATAGAGCTGTCAGAAGAAGAACTAGATGAGTTCATAGCTAAAAGAAAAGAAACCTTAGATGAGGAAGCTGTAATGAACTCTGCAATGCAATATGAGAAAGCTTTTAAAAATTATTTAAAAACTATAGGTAGTATATCAAATGTAGAAGTTTTTGATTCTAATGTAGATGATGCATTCACTAAACTTTTAGACTACTATACTCTTAGTGATGAGTCAAAAGCAATGGCTAAAGCTGTTAATATATTGCATGACCCTCAAGGATTTGCAGAGCATGTTGAGAAAAACCTGCAATGGATGAAAGAACTGTATAATAACAGAAAAGATTACTATACAGATATGGTTAACAATGCATTAAATGCAACGTTAGCTAATGATGTAATTAACTCTTTAGCTTCAGAAGGTATTTACATGTCTGCAGAAGACTTAGAAAACTTTATACAATATGGAATTCTTCCGGAAGAGTTTTATGATGATGCTTCAAAAACAGTAATAAAAAGATCCAACCCTTTATACAAAAACTATGCTCAAGTATTGATAAAGGCTAAAAGGGAAATGAATAATACTATTGGTAAATCTACAGGTAGTGAAAAGCTAGATGCTAGAATACAGGAGTTAGATGACCAAATGAAAGCTGAGTTAGATAAGTTACCTAAAGTAGAAGAAAGAATAGATCTAGATCCTATTGATATACAAAAAGGTAAAACTATTACATACAAAAGTTTACTTAACAAAGTAGAGCCTGGGACATATGTTGACATAGCATATTTTGAAAAAGGAGAAGAAAAAGAAGCTACGCTATATAGAACAGAAGAAGGCTTTAAGTTTAATAATGAAGAAGGAGCTGTAGTAACATTTGGTAATAGAACAAGAATCTCTAAAGCAGAGCCTTATAAAATAGAAATGGTTCCTGATCCTGAAATGGCTAAAGAAGTTATTGAGAAATTTGATCAACTTAAAGCTGAAGCTGTTACTGAAGATACAGAAAAAGAATTTGAAGAACCAGAGTCTACTAAACCATTAGGTTCTGACTTAGATAGAATACAACAAGAAGCTCCTGAACTATTCAGTAATCTTCAAGAACTTTATGAGCAATCTGTAGGTGAAGATGCTGTGGTTAAGATGGATGATGCTGAATATATGGAAGGCTTTGAAAGATTTATAAAAATTGATTCTCAAGCTAGACAGTTAATCAGAAAATATAATGAAAAGAAAGGTATAGAAGCTTCAATTAAACCAGGCACTATCTCTTTAAAGATTAATTATAAAAATGAAGAAGTTGATATAAATGATCTACCAACAGATGTTTTAGAATCAGAAGTTACTAGAAGAGAAATATATCTAGAAACTCTAGAAGGAGATGAAAAACCTAATAACACTTTAATTGCTAGTGTTAAAAGAGAAATCAATACTATTAAGAAATTAATAGCTGAAAGGGAAGCTCCGGAAATAACTGCAGAACAGCAAGAAGTAATAGATATCTTAGAACAACTAGGATCAATGGAGTATCCTGTTGTTAACGGTAAATATATCATTGACAATGTTTTACATGAAAGAGTAAGTAACGTAGTAGAAAGGTTATCAGGAAAAGAATATAAATACAAGAGTGCTGATGTTCTTAATAAACTTATGCTTAAAGTATTTAAAGGAAAAACTTTAACTGCAGAAACTTTAAAACAGTTTATTGCTGATGTAAAAAATAATATTGAAAATGAGTCTATAGAATCTAGAAGACTTTCTGGCTTCCTGTTTGCTAATAAAGGAGATGGTACGGCAGATGCTTATGGTAGAGAAGTAAAAACAACTTTAGAAAAAGTTGAGTTTGCTCTTAATGAATTATTAAAAGCTAAAAAAGGAAAACCTTACTCAGAAATAAAAGAAGACATAAGCAAAATTTTTGCAGAGAATACTTATGAGGAATCTAGAGTTATGGGTAACTATATAGATGACTTTATTAGAGATTACTTTGCAGGCGTTGAACCTAAATTTGATCCTAACAGAATTACTAAAGAAGCTTATGATAATTTAGTAGGAAACTTGCAAGAGATCAAAGAGATAATAGACAAGAAAGGGTTATATGTTTATTCAAAAGGTATAACACTTTATGATTCTGAAGCTAAAGTTGCCGGAACTATTGACTTAATTTTAGTTGACCAGAAAGGAAACATTTATATTGTAGATGTTAAAACAGGAGATGCTAATAAGTGGGCTC
>Ga0208018_100468_pt1 | contig 10508 bp, 24 predicted proteins | sample 31_taG_FD_184105 | JGI IMG/M metagenome (GOLD analysis project Ga0208018, IMG submission 184105) | Marine viral communities from the Gulf of Mexico - 31_GoM_OMZ_CsCl metaG (SPAdes) (version 2) | ecosystem: Environmental > Aquatic > Marine > Oceanic | place: Gulf of Mexico | collected 2015-07-12 | reverse complement strand
AGGGGGAGCAGGTGCGGGTTCTGGCTCTGGTGTAGGCGTTGGTGTGGGAGTGGGCGTAGGTGTTGGCTCTGGGTTGGGGTTTTCTCCAACATTCCATTGCAGCAAACGACTTGTAGTTTCAGAATCACTAATCTTAGAAACAGACATACTCTTCAACGCTGCATCAATAGTGGCAGGTGATGATCCTGGATTTTCTGAAAGGTAGGCAGCGGCAGCACCAGCAACGTGAGGGGAAGCCATGGAAGTACCACTAATAGTCCTTGTACCACCGTTGTACCAAACAGATGTGATGCTAGACCCAGGAGCCCAGATATCTACCAATGGTCCGTAGTTAGAAAAACTGGATTTTCTGTCGGTAGAGGTAGATGATGCAACAGTAATAGCACTAGAGGCAGATGCAGGTGAATAACTAGAAGCATATGAATTTGCATTGCCTGCGGCTACTACAACTGTGATACCCGCATCAACTGCGTCCTGTACTGCACTATTCATTGCTGCTGAATAACTACCGCCCAAAGACATATTGATAACAGCGGGTCTTCCAGCGGCATCTTCAATAGACCACTTGATACCGTCAATAACACCACGGGTAGAACCTGATCCACTACAACTCAAAACACGCACGGGTACGATGGTTGCATCTGGGGCTACGCCATAGTTTGTTCCTGCTACAGTACCCGCAACGTGAGTGCCGTGACCGTGACAGTCCATAGGGTTGCCGTCCCTAATGGTAAAGCGTCCATCTGCCCATATATCACCATCAATAGCATCAAAGCCAGTTCGCTCTACATTGGCAAACTCAGAAAGGGTATAGTCAACTCCTGTATCAATAACGTACACACGAACGCCTGATCCATCTGTGCCGCCATCATAATAGTCATCCAAAGGAAGGTCTGGCTGATTGATACGATCCAGTCCCCAACTGTCTGCCTGAATGTAAACAGGTGCGGAGTCTTCCACGAGGGCTACCTCTGGGAGTGATTGCAATTGTGCTTTTTCGGCGGGGGTGACTTCACCAGTAATAAGGTCACCATTAGTAAGTTCTACAATGACTTCATTAGATCCAAAATAGTCTTCATCCAGCAATTCCTCTGCTGTTACCATTTCGTTATCTTCTTCTACAACAGGTTCCGTTACCAAATCGTTATCTTCAACTGGTGCCGCAGGCACGGGGGCGGGGGTAGAAAACTCACCCCTATTATTATGTTTCCTACACTCAATAGAGTCTGCAACCTCCACATATCTATATGTAGTTAAATCCAGACACATATATGCCTGTGCGGTCGGGGCAACAAATACACTTGAAACCAACGCCGCTGCTGTGAGCAGTACAACCTTCATATCAATCTCCTAAAATAGCCGTCCCCCTATTATACTAAAAATCCCCCACCATGTCAACTATTTATCATAGATAAGTTTTTGACACTTAGGGGGGTATATTTAAAAAAATTACAGTTCCAAGGACTTACAGTTCAATCAACATTTCATATTCAGGGCTGTACTCAGGAATAAACATACCTTCCTGACAACAATCATCCTCTACACACATACAGGGAGAACATCTGCATTCTCCGCACGCACAACAAATTCCCATTTGAGGCAGTTCAACAATGTCCATATTTCCTCCTATGATATAATTGATGATGCTTCGCATCATGTAGAAGATCAAAGAGAAGATTTCTCTACCCTTTTTATTTTGAACCTTCTATAAAGGTTATTATATCACAAATAGTTATCCACACCCCCCTTATCCTGTGGATAAGTCATTATGTTATAATCTTGTTATGGAGTTGTTATCAAATATGTCCTTTTGGCGTTTAATCAAAGTGAGTGATTCTCCTTTGACTTATTTGTCTGTTCCTTATAGAAAGGTTACTTTTTCTACCGCCGAAAGTTAAAAATTTTTTTAGGTGGGAAATGTCAAAAGTTAATAATTTTTTGTTTGTGTATGATGTGGGTTATCCACAAGTTATCCACAATAATATAGACCGCATAACATTTTGGTAACATTCTCCAATATTTCCCCCCAAGAACTGGACAAAAGTCATACCCCTACTGTATAATGAGACATACGAGCAAGACCCATTCAGACACGAAAGGATGATAGTAATGGGACAGAAGAACAAAGGTACTCATACGGGTATCGGAACAGGTGAACTGAGTGAAGCGGTATTCGCATTCGCTCTTATTGGTAAGACACTCAATGTTGATATGTGGGATGTGCTTACTCAATACAAGGATAATGAGGCTATCTTCGATACCGTTTCATTCTATGGTGACGGCAAGACAGATGAGGCAGTAGCAGAACTAAACGCCTACCGTAGTGGCTTCAAGACCGACACTACCTTTGAGGTTATCAATAGCACGGTTCGTTTTGTGAAGGGTTACTCTTTTCCTTCCTTCGATACCGTTCTCAACAAGGGTGCGTCTGGCAAGGATGACATAGCCCTGTACCTTGATGGTGAGCGTGTCCAAGGCTTTAGCCTCAAGTGGAAGCATGATAACGCATACCGCCAACAGAGTGTGAACTGGTCATCTATCAACGCCCTGTATGGTATGTTCGTTGATATGGACGGTGCGTATGCGTCATGGGATAGTGTTATTCCTACCTTCACTACCCCTGCCCTCCGCTACTCTACTGCTAAGGGTGACTACTCTGATGAGTTGCGTACACAGACAGATAAAATGATGAATGACTATGACCGTATCATCTGGGGTGAGTTCATCGCTCGTATGTCTGAGGCCGACCCTAAGCGTGTGGCTACTGCCCTGCTCACTCTATACACAGGGGGTAACGACGATATCACCTTTGTTGAGTTGTCTACAGGCAAGGCTACTGATGTGACTATGGATAGCGTGGACGCTCTTGCCTCCACCATTGGACGCATTGGCTTTGAGCGTAACGATAGCACAGGCCGTACCCGTCGCCTCATTGTTACTAATGACGGTGTTGAGATGATGACCTTTGTGTTCACACAGAGTACCAACCGTGCAAGCAAGCACATGGATAGGGACTACCGCATAGCCAAGCCACAGGTGTATGTGGAGGTGACACTCTAATGCGTACTACCATACAGCCCCTATTCAAGTGGACAGGCTCTAAGCAACGTATGTTGGAACAATACCAAGATAACTTTTTCCCACAGGATACATTCCCACGTTTTGTAGACCTATTTGCTGGGGCACTCACTAATAGCATACAGGTGCATGAGATGTACCCTGATACACAGTTAGTTATCAATGACTACAACACAGAACTAATACAACTGTACCGTGACCTGGCTGACCATGAGCATGAGGTAGTAGCCACATGGGAACTGTGTGTAGCCACATGGCTGGACCTGGATAAGGCGGGTAGAAAAGAATACTACTACAAACTAAGAGATATCTACTGCCTTGAATACAAGGACAAGAAACAAACCCTGCTATCTGGTATCTTGCTATTTATGCTAATGGTAAACTTCAACGGTATGTGGAAGGCATATATCAAATGTAACCTTAGATATAGCACCCCTCCTGGTACATGCACACAGGGAGAAAAGTTTTTTGCAACTAAGCGAGATAACATCCCTAAAGTTGCGGGTATGCTGAGAAAAGCCATTATTCTAAATAAAGACTTCAGAGAAGTGCCCCTACAAGAAAATGACTTTGTATATGCCGATCCTCCCTATCGTGATAGCATTGTAGACTATCAAGGTGGTTTTACAGAAGATGACCAAATAGCACTTGCGTATTTGATGGAAACGCATAATGGGCCTTATGCTTATTCTAATAAAGACATTGGTGATGGTTTTTTTGACTACCATATGCCGTTGGGAAAAAAGCATGTTGTAAATGCGACTTATACGGCTGGGCGAGGAACATCAACACTAAAAGTAAATGAGATATTGGTTTCCAGGGGGTGAAAATCCGCTGCGAGCCGTGTGGCATAAGTCACAAAAAAATATTTCAAAATGTCCGATTTATCCGCATTTCTAATTTGCTTTTGTCAGACTCCCATGATAAAGTTGTACCAACAACAAAGAGAAAGGCAAGACATGAACGAGAACTACATCACCGAAGATGGGGTCATCATCTGGGACGCAGATGGCGATTGCACCCTTTGTGACAACTGGGGTTGCGTGGTGTGTGCATGATGGATACTCAGTTCTACTGTGGCCTGTGCAACACCGAATACACAAGGCTTCCCATGGGTGGCTACTGTGATGACTCGTTAGCCTGTGCCCTTGATGAAGGCGAGCACCTGTTCTCTGTGTGACTCGCTGCGGGTCGAAATGTCCGTTTTGTCGTGTGGTGTAGATCACATAAAAAAGTTCTTATTTTTGGTCATTTCGACTTGACATGAGCCGATACTTAGAGTATAATAGGGAATAAGAAAAGAGATAAGACTTAGAAAGAAAGGAAGTGGTCTAAATGCTAGACTCAATGACCATTGACCATGGCATGGGTAAAGGTATCACCCGTGTCCCCGTCCCCGACCCTCGTGTCGGTACCCGTTGGGTGGAATGCGGCTGGTGCCGTCAGGAAGCCACGGGTCAAGTTGCTCGCAAGGGTTGCGTCCTTTGCTCAGAGCATAACCGTATCCGTAGGGAGACTCTGTAGAGTCAGACCCCTATGCTAGAATGAAACCAAGAAAAAAGAAAAAAGTTTTAGAAAATAGGGAAGTTTTCGGAAGATTGGTCCGATACTTCTAGTAAGAAAGAAAAAAGAAAGGAAGTGGTGAAAATGACCAAGGTCAAAGTAGCCCCGTTCTACGCTAACTGCGTAGATTGTGCCCAAGAGGGTGTTCGCACCCCCACCAATCTCTCATGGATTGGTTCTCTACTCTGCGAACTGCATATCGCAGATCGGCAGTCCTAGACTGTCAGACCCCTATGCTACAATGCGATTCGCTGCGACCCGATATGTCCGTTTTATCCTGTGACCTAAAACACATAAAAAAGTTTTCAAAATGTCCGTTTTGTATGCATTTCTAATTTGATTTTGTCAGACCCCTCGTGTATAATCATAATATAAAACAGAATAGAGGTTGAGCCTACTAAGGCAAATAAGGTGACCAAGGTCACATGAGCCCTTAGTAGCAAATAAGCCTCAAATGTCAGACCCCCATGGTAGAATATGGGTAAGAAAGAAAAGAAAGGAAAGTGAGAAAAATGCTAGACTCTCTCACCATTGACCACGGGCGTAAGGCCCGTCCCCGTGTCGGACGTTGTGCCGACTGCCGTAGGGAAGGTGTGGCAACCACCACTTCTCTCAAGCACGGTGTAACCTTTGTTTGCGACCTGCACTACGCAGATCGTGAGGCTCTGTACCTTGCTAACAAAGCAGAGCGTGAGGCTCGTCGCCTCGCTCGTGAAAGTGAAGGTGCGTAATGAACACCCTTGATATTCCAACCCATGTGTGCGATGGAATTGAGCCTTGTGGCTATGCCGTCATGCAATGGGACGCAATGACCAACAAGTATGTAGAGTTGGTCAAGCGACCCCACAAGCACTTGTGCTATGAATACATCAAGAATTCCAACCTACGCAACGCTAAAGTTGTTGCCTTCTATTGGTAAGGAGTAGTAATGAGCATTGACGATTACCTTTTCTTCAATGACCCCGCCGATATGGGGAACGATGACCCGTTCGACATTGTTGTCTCGCTTGACGACATTGTTGTTGGCCCACCAGAGGAATGGTACTAATGAATGAAAAAGACATTGCCCTAATGTTTTTCGGTATCGAAGCCGACGAACACGATGACCTTTCAGCCATAACGAAAATGTTGGGAGAAAAAGAATGAACACATATCTTTATGGTGCTTGTGGTAATCAAGGTTGCCTTTCCTGTACCCCCGCCTACATCGTGGAGGGTATGACGGATGAACAATATGAAGCAAAAGTAACCCTAGAGAGGTTGTAATGTTAGATAACCTTATCTCTGCATGGGTAGTGTTGCTCATTATCTTGGGGGCAACAGAACAATATCTATTAGTGAGGAATAGCAAATGAACGCTGACCCGACAGGCTTTGAGGACGCATGGGCAGATATCTATTGGACGTTTGCACATGATGATATGGCATTTGACTACAGAGACCGTTACTACAAAGAACGTTTTCTGAAAGTCAAGCACGGTCTTGTTGATTTTGAGAAACTAACTATTGTCAAATAGGCGAGGGGTACTGGGTACGGGAAGGTCTCCAAAACCATCCTTGGTAGGTTCGATTCCTACCCCTCGTGCTACAATGGGCGGCTGCGGTCGCTGCCCCGCCTGTGACCCTTATCACATCTGATAAACTTGACAAGTGTCAGACCCATGTGGTATGGTTGTACCAACCAACAACGAAAGGAACCAAAATGGACGAGTTCGATTTCTTCATGGACGAGGACGACTACGCCATTGAAGAGGCCGAAGAGTTTGAGGCTCTCGTGGACCACGAGGCAGGGTTCGATTGCGACCCCTACGATGTGGAGTCCTACCACGCCGAAGCGATGCTCGCCTACTACGACTAGGCGACTCGCAGCCAGCCCGTTACCAAATCGTTATCAAAAATGTCCGATATGTCCGTGTCTCAACTTGATAATGTCAGACCCATATGCTATATTTGAGTCATAGAAAGAAAGGTAGGTAGAAAAATGTTCTACTACAACGTGAAGTTCACGAATGGCGAGTCCCTCGTCATCATGTCAGACGGTGACCCCGTAGATGAGGTCCCCGTAGAGTTCCAAGGTGACGTTATTGACGTTACCACCATTTGCGAGGTGTCTGTCTGATGATAGATGGTATCTTTCGCATTGAGGAAGTTAGGGCAGATGAGTGCCCTGATGAGTTCCTCACCCGTGTTGGCAACGCCAACGTTACTGTGTGGCGTAACCGCCTTGCCGACTATGACGGTAAACTGTGTTTCTCATTCCCCTACATTTCATGGTGTGGCGATATGTACGTTGCCCCCGATGAGCCAATGGCTATCCTCGTTGAGGAAACGTGGGAAGAAGCCTCACTTGACATTGAGTTTGACCTAATGAAGAAAGGACTTATCTAATGCGTATCGTAGATAAAATGTCTCCGTTCTCAGTAGAGGAAGGCGATGTTATCTTCCTTGAGATCGGTGAGTTAGAGGTCGTGTCTGTTGACCCGACAGACGAGGGTTACAATATCTTAGTTACAGATATGTACCTAGAGCAACTGACCATGTTCATCAAGAATGACGAGTTGGTTCCCGTCGTTGTTGGCTATGACGAGTTGGATATCTGATGAGTAAATGGGAAATGATAGACGGCGATGTGTCATGGCAACATTGTGGTCGTCCTGCCTATTGGGAAGGCTATGATGTTTATTGTTCTAAGTGTCAGGAGATGTTGCCAGATGAACTGTGACTTCTGCGATACCCCGTTGTCTGATGAGCGTGCGGAAATATATTCGCATTGCTCATCTGATAACTGTGTAGTGATGTGGAGGCGTATGCGTCTTGAGGACTTTGCTTTGACACTTGTTCCTAAACAAGGTTTTCAGATTGTTTATAAAGATAATAACTTTCTAAAAGTTGGTGGACGTAGTTCAGGCAAAGTGACCTGAAATTCGCTGCGACCGCAGCCGTGTGACCCATCTCACACCAAATAAACTTGACAAATATTCTAAAAAATGAGATAATAGACCTATGACTAACGGCAAGAAACGGGCAAAAGACCCAAAACGGACAGAAGCCATAAAATACGCATATTGGAATAAATGGTGTCCTGGTGGTGACCCCTCTCAGGTGGTGAGGTCGAAAGGTATTACGAAGGACCCTTGGACTATTACGAATGTGACGAACACCACACCAGAAAAATTTGACAACCCCATTACGAAAGCGGTATAATAGGACCATGATAAAGCAAAGGAAACGCACACGAGAGGAACAGCAACGCATTCTTGAGTTGCGTATGGGCTCTCGTTCGTCAAAACACAAGAATAAGAAAAAGTACGACCGTAAGAACCAAGGCTGGAAGAAGGAACTGTGATGGAAACCATTCACCTGTATCAGATAGACGGTGGCTACACCTATTGGGAGGCGTATTCTGACCTCACCAATAACTACCTTTTTTCTTTGGACGATGACGACGTAGGCGACTACATTAGTCAAAACAAAGATAAAGATATTCGTATCTACGACCAAGAACCCTACAACGCCATGTATCACATTCATATTGAGATGGATAAGTGGTGGGGACGGGACGACTACCATGTAGACGACTGCCCTGCCATTCACAACCCACAAGAGCAACTTGACTACTTGTGCGAAGGTTGCCATGCTTTTGAGAAGTGGGCAAAGAACAAGACCTATGGCGACTACATGAAAGATAGGTTTGCAAATGTCTAGAGAAGAAGCAATGGCTAACCACCCTGCGGGTAGTGCTCTCGTAGAAAAAGAAGAAGAAACTACTTATCTTCTTGATATGCGAGACAGGTGTGATAGTTGTGGAGCACAAGCATACTTCCGTTGTTTCTTTGACGGAGGCACGTTGGACTTCTGCAACCACCACTACACGTTGTATGAGGACACACTCAAAGATGTAATGTTAGATGTTATTGATGAAAGCGAAAAACTTCACGCACCGAGAAAGGTAGAAGACCATGCGTAGAGATGTAGTAGTAGAGCAAGTGACCCTGGATGCTGGTGACTATTGGTTGGGAGACCCCTGCTATGTCATCCGTGATGAGGATTGGATTCCTTGGCTTGAGGAATGTGACTACACAAATGAAACTAACTTAGTTGGGAACATTCCTGGTACCGAACACGAAGCCGTTGGTTTCGCCACCTCGTATGGTGATGGTGTCTACCCCTACCTTGTAAATGGTGAGGAAGAATTTGAGTTGGGTGTGGACGCAGGTATGGTTGGCTTTGTTCCTGTTGAGTATGAGCCTAAGCCTCGCCTGGAAGCACTTGTTACTAAGGTTAGTTTTTCTCGTATGACTACTGTGAAGTGGGAAAACGGTAACTTCTCCTGGTGGGGAGCCGACGGTGAGTGCGAGGTCAAAACTGATGACTGACGTAGTAGCCTTGTTCTTTGAGGCTCTGTCTACTCCAAAAAATTCTATTGTTACCGAACTGTTATCAAATGATGGAAAATTTTTAGACATTTCGGGCTGAAAAATTTGACTAGAAAGCCCCTGGCTGATATAATGGGGGTAGAAAAAAATGATGATATTCACATATGAAAAAAAAGAAGGGAATATGATGATATTCACATATGATAAAGTAAAAAATGATATCTGGGAAGTTATCAAAGACAAGACGGACTTTGTTTATGAGCCGTCAAGCGAGTGCGATGCTTGCTTCGACCACAACGAATGGGAATACGACCCCGAGGCATTTGGCGATGAGCCTCCTACTTGTAACGCTCACTACGACGGAGACGCTTGCCGTTATTTCTATGCCGACTACAGGGGCTACTCTAACTGTGATACCCCCGCTTGCGTGGTAGGAAATTGGTTCGTGTTTGAGCAGTTTTCTCCCGAAGACCTGAATGTTTCTACTTGGGACGTATTGGAAGGGCAGGGTGTGAAGACGCTTATGGAAAGGGCTAATGTTGAGGTTTCTCCCGAGGCTCTGGAATTTCTCAACAACATGCAGACCTTTCAAGACACAGGTGTTTCCTGGGGCAACGCCTTTGAAATGTCCGTCGCAAAAGCGGAGGGCACGGAGAATGAGTAGACAAGACGGTCAACCACAGATAAGAAAGATAGGAAAAGAATACTATCTAAATATGTTTGACCTTCTAGATATGTTGGAAGCATTTGCTGACTTCTCTGTCGATGAGTTTATGTCTAAGGACGAAGAAGGTCTTGATGAGTTTGAGTGTGGCTGGTTCGAAGGAGACCAAGCACGGTTGGAACATCTCTTAAACTTGTTTTCTATGCTCATTGCTGAAAAGCGTTTAGAGAAAATAGATAACGTAGAAAAGTTGTTTCAAGAGTTTCCCTCAGAAAAATTTATCAGAAATAGGGGACAAAACACTTGACAAACCTCCCCTAGTCGTGTATAATTAGGGGTGCAAAGAGAGAAATACTCTCACTAACAACAAGGAGAAACAAATGGCATCAGTCAAGATTGGTGATTTTTACACCACATCAAACAGCGGTATCAAGGGTATCGTTGAGAACATCTACGCTCACAACGGACGCAAGGTTGTTGAGTTGACCGTCGCAGGTGGAGAGACCCTCTTCTCTACCCTTCCCCGTGGCGTGCGTGCGAAGGTCTCTGCATAACTAAATCTCCTACGGTGGGGGCACATTCTGTGCCCTCACCTAGGTAAAGGGGGATTAACTCAGTTGGTAGAGTGTTTCCTTTGCAAGGAAGAAGTCGTGGGTTCGAATCCCTCATCCTCCACCAAAAACCCGCAGCGGGCCTGTTACCAAACTGTTATAAACTACACTTGACAAATGTCACACCCATAGTGTAAAATAGGGGTACGAAGAAAGGAAAAGGTATGAACGGTTACAAGTGCATGTGGAATGGCAAGGAGTTGGATATCTATGCCGAT